>JAEEGF010200953.1_pt1 | contig 20100 bp, 15 predicted proteins | sample 9134171 | NCBI WGS metagenome assembly JAEEGF01 (sample SAMN16246542, study PRJNA631951) | gut metagenome | biome: gut microbiome; feature: rumen; material: AP-attached | host: Bos | place: Iran: Karaj | collected 2018-10
GCCGCTCGCAACTTTTTCCTGTGCACATACGCTGACAGCAAAGAGCAGCAAGCTTGTCAATATCACCAAAAATCTATTGTTATTCTTCATTATCTTTCCTCCTTTTCCTACTTCTTATAATATAAATGATTGTCGTAACCAGAGCTATCAGACCGCCAGCAAGCGCCATACCTATCTTCGGAAGGTCTAAACGGTCTTCTACCTCTTCTTTCTTCGGCAAAGCACATACTACCATTTCCACGGTATCCTTGTCTTCTTTCGCTACGACGTGGTCCATGCCTGCAATCTCCGCATCATAGTCTGCATACTCCACGCTGAACACGTTCACGGAGTTGCCACCGCCGCCTTGTTTTCCCTGCGACGTCGTTATAAGCGTCTTTCCGTCAGGCGATATATCCAGTCCTACCGGATATGAGTCTATCACCGTGGAGCCTATGCGCGTCATCGACTTCGTATCCACTATTGCCAACTGACTGCTGTGGCTGCACGCAGCAAACAGATATCTGCCACTGGGCGATATGCTTATGGTACGCGTGCCGCAATACACCTGACACGTCTGCCATCCTTTTACCTTCACCCTTCCACTCATACCCGTCACAGCGCGTGATATTGAGTCGAGCGGTATGCGCTGCACCTTTCCCGGCAGATTCGCGCTGATATATAGATAGTTGTTTTTTATCAGCATGTGGCGTACATTGCACTCCTGACCATATATCATGCCCACGTACTTGCGACGTTCCACGTCTATCACGGCTATGCCCGAACCACTCATACAGCTCACCAACAGGTGCCTGCCGTCAGGCATAAACACCGTACCGCGCAGTTTCAGTCCGCTCACCTCGTCACGATTCACATGCGTCGTAGTACTGAAATCCATCTTCAGTTTCTGCCCTATCGCTATGCATGCCACATAGTGCCAGTCCGCAGGCTTTGCCCCTGACACGTCTATAAGTGCCACGGTATTGTCACCCCAATGTGTCACTGCTACGCATCTGCCATCCGCAGATGTAGCTATCATCTTAGGCAGCGGTCCTGTCTCCATCATCCTTACAATGGAGTCGCACTGTGTATCTATTATCGCCACTGCCGAAGGTTCCTGGGCATTAATGTCGTATGACCTCCTGTAGTATGTCACCCACAGGTATCTGCCATTATGAGTGAATGTACTCTCCACCGGCTTGCCCACGAACTTGTCCTGATTGCTGAGATACTTCACGAAGCTGAACAGTCCGCTGCGTTCTGCCCACAGCCCTGTCTCCTTACCGGTGAAACGGTGTATTATCACTTTTAGTTTCTTGTGCGTGGCAGCATCATACACCACTGTGCTACCGCCCTCCAGCGAATTAACATAGTATTTCCTGCCATCAGGATGGAACTTCACCGATTTGGGCGAACATATATCACCGTCGAGGGTAGCTTTGTCGCCCCAGTTATAGTTTTGGTGCTTTGTCGTCAGCGTCAGCGTCAGGGCTTTGTCTACTTTCACTTTGTCGCCCACCTTTGAGTGGCGCACTTCATCAGCGAATCCAGTCGTACACACAGCAAGTTGTACGACGATGTTTAGGAATATCAGTGTGAGTAAACGATATGATTTCATCACCTTTTCGTAGATTATTACTATTCTGTTTTTCTTAATGAACTGCAAATATACACATTTTTCTTGAAACAGCAAAATAATCCACCAAAATTAATGCATAATTCATAATGCATCGCTCGGCACGCAGTGACGCTTGCCAAAGCAAGAATTCATAATTCTTCGCTCGGCACGCAGTGACGCTTTTAAAAGGCCGCAGGCCGACTAAAAGAACTCTTAATTCTTATCCCCTGATGAGGGTTCGCCCTTTGCCCTTGACTTGTTTACGAGCCATACACCGAAGAATACAAGGAGCACCGCAAGCGCCTGACTCCACTGCAGCATACTGATACCAAGCACTATACTTGCCGACACCGACACTATAGGTTGCACGTAGTTATATACGCTGACAACCGTAGGACGCAGGGTACGCTGACCTATCATGGTGAGTATATAGCCCAGATATGTGCCGAAAAGTACCACGTAGCCTGCCTCTACCCATGTCCTTACAGGCACGCTGCCCCACTCTATCCCTGCCATGTGTACAGAGGTGAAAGGGAGTATCATAAGCGATGCCCACAGAAACATCCATTTGTTTATGGTGAACACGTCATAGCGCTTTATAAGCGGATTGAACAGAGACAGATACAGTGCAAAAGAGAACTGAGCACCAAGACACAGCAGGTCGCCGCGTATGTCGCCTACCTTGTCGCTGACAGCTGCCGCACTCGTAAGGATGAGGATGAGCGCACCGGAGCATCCCATCAACACACCTATAGCCTTCTTGCCTGTGAGTGGCTCCTTCAGGATTATTGCCGACAGTATCATGGCGAATATAGGCATTGACGTCGTCACTATGCTGGCATTGACCGGCGACGTGATGCTCAGTCCTATGGTGTAGCAACATTGGTTGAGCACAAGACCGAACAAACCTGCACCGGCAAACATCAGTTTGTCGCGCAGCGGCACATGGCGCTTCTCGGTAAACAATGAGGTAATCCAAAACAGGCACGCACCGCCTACAACCCTGAACGTCACCATGCTGATGCCATCCAGTCCATGCGTCATGGCATCCTTACCAAGCGGTGCCATAAGTCCCCAAAAGGCGCATGCCATAAACATCGAAAGATGCGCCACTATCCTTGTTCTATCCATAATCCGAAACGTATTATCCTTGCAACATTCTTATTTTGTCAATCCACTCCTCGCTATGCCACCGGGCTGCTTGCAAAAAAACACTTCTGAAAATTGAACCTATTCACAGATGCACTATTCTGCATTTGTATGAAATGTCCTATCCGCCAACCTTCGTCAACCCGTCATGCTTGCGGTTTTTTCAAGCAAAAGGAAAGTTGGTTGCGTACACGCGATTTTCAGCCAACCTGTAACTCCCTGATAATCAGCAATCGTATTTTTTTATACATTGTAAAACGATAGCTTTTAGGTCGTAAAAGCATACATATTACGATGTAAAACATATCCTTTTACGATGTAAAAGCATGCTAATTACAGTGTAAAAGCTATGCTTTTAGCGAAAATACGCTCAAAAGGGCATTTCAATCAGCGTTTTTTGCGCAGAGAAGGCATTTTCTTCGCTCTGTTTTGAATATTTTCATGAACTTTTTTCAAAGCCCCAAATATCAAAAATGTCCTATTCCCCAAACTTCAATCCTACTATCATCCAATACCCTTTTCGCCAAACGGAGAGTGCCGGTGAGAGGCACTTCATTTCTTCTTCCTGTCGTAATAATCCGCCGTGGCAGTAAAGAATACATCGCCGCTGGAGTTGATCGCTGTCTCCACACTGTCTTGTATCACACTGATAATGAAGCCTACAGCCACCGCCTGCATGGCGACGTCGGCATCTATGCCAAGGAATGAGCATGCCATAGGGATTAGCAACAGCGAACCACCTGCCACTCCTGAAGCTCCACAGGCACCGAGCGTGGCTATAATGCAAAGCATCAAGGCAGAGAAGAAATCAACCTCCACGCCGACCGTATTAGCCACGGCGAGCGTCATGACGGTGATGGTAACCGCCGCACCATCCATGTTGATCATTGAACCGAGAGGTATGCTTATAGAGTAAAAGTCCTTGTCAAGCCCAAGTTTGCGGCACAATTCCATGTTGACAGGTATGTTTGCCGCCGAGGAGCGTGTGAAGAAGGCATTGAACCCGCTATCCCTGAGACAACGGAAAAGCAGCGGATATGGATTACGACGTATCAGTAAGAAACTGATAAGCGGATTAAACACAAGCGCATTTACCAACATGCAGCCTACAAGCAATGCTACCAGCCTGCCATAAGTGCCAAAGGCACTCATTCCGCTCTCTGACACTGACTGGAACACCAAACCCATGATACCTACTGGTGCCAGCTGTATAACCCACTTCACCGCATGCGACACCACCTCTGCAAAATCGTTTACCACGTTGATGGTAGCCTGACTTGCCTTCACCCTCATGGCCAAACCTATCACCAACGACCAGAAGAGTATGCCTATATAGTTGGCGTCGGCCACTGACGCCAGTGGATTACTCACAACATTTGTGATAAGTCCCTCAAATAGTCCTGACAGATCGCGGAGCGCCGCACCCTCCGCCGCCTGGGCCAGCTGCAGGGTGATGGGAAACAGCATGCTACACAACACTGCACACATGGCAGCAATGAAGGTGCTGACTATATACTGCCCGACAACAATGCGGAAGCGCGGACCAAGTCCGCCGCCAGCCTTGGAGATACTTGCCGTAACCAACACCGCCACGAGGATGGGGGCGATAGCCTTCAATGCACTTACGAATATCTTTCCGAATACGGCAATGCCCGTCCACTGAGGCACGGTAAGTCCTAATATCGCACCAAGCACTAATCCTATGAAAATGCGGGTAATAAGGCTCATGCCCATTAATTTCTTTATCATATCTATTCCTTATATTATTTTATTGTCAAATTCTCAGCAATACTGACTACTAAGAAGTTAAGTAACTGTTACATTAATGTTATGCAATACATGCACATACAATTTGTCATAAACAAATGCAAAGTTACAAAATTAAAGCGACATGGCAAAGTATGGGACACAAAAAATACCATCATACTTACTTTTAATTTTAAGGTGAACAGGAATTTGTCTGTACCAATTATATTAAGGTACAGGAAGGCCGTAATATTGAGTTTCTAAAAAAAAACAAAAAAAAATTTGGTAGTATGATTTTTTTTTCTTAACTTTGCACACAGTTTTTGTTTCGCTATAAAACATTAATACAATAACAAGACTATGACATTTACTTCAAACACATATTGGTGGTGGCGTACTCAAGATTTCAAAAAGTCGTGAGGCGTTGACCCGTAGGTGTTCAAGAGGTATTAAAAGATACACTGTAAAGCTGAAAAGAGGTCTGTTGCTAATCGCGACAGACCTCTTTTTACTTATCAAAAGAATTAACAACAAAACAACATAAAGACAAATGAAAGCGTTATTATCAAAAATGCTGGAGGGCGAGACCCTCACCCGACAGGAGATGTATGACATCCTTATCGGTATTACTGAGGAAAAGTATCCACAGGAACAGATTGCCGCACTGCTTACCGGACTACAGATGCGTGGCATATCGGTTGACGAATTGTTAGGTTTCCGCGACGGCATATTGGCAACTGGCGTGCCTGCCATACTCGACAGCGAGAAATATATCGACATCGTAGGCACCGGCGGAGACCAGAAGAATACGTTCAACATATCTACCTGCTCTTGCCTCGTGGTGGCTGGTGCCGGCTACAAGGTTGCAAAGCACGGCAACTATGCCGCAACATCGGTCAGCGGTGCATCTAACGTGATAGAAGAACACGGAGTGAAGTTTACCAACGACCTGGCACAACTGAACAGGAGCATTAACGAAAGCAATTTCACATATCTGCATGCACCGTTGTTTGCACGCGCCATGAAGTTCGTAGCACCTATACGAAAGAACATTTCATTCCCTACCATCTTCAACCTGCTCGGCCCTATCGTAAACCCATCGCAGCCTAAGTGCCAGTTGCTGGGCGTGGCAACACTTGACCAGATGCGACTCTACAATGCCGTATATCACAAGCTCGGACTGAACTTTGGCGTGGAGAACTCTATAGACGGCTACGATGAGATTTCACTGACAGGCAACTTCAAGATTACCACCAACAACTACGAACGCATATTCTCACCAGCCGACATAGGTCTGCCAGTGGCTAAGGCGCATGAGCTCTACGGTGGCGAGACCAAGGAAGAAGCCGTGAAGATATTCGACAACGTACTTGCCAACAAGGCAACGGAAGCACAGAAGAATGTAGTAATAGCCAATGCCGCCTTTGCCATACAGGTATTAGAGGACGGCAAGAAGGACATCAAGGAGTGCTGCGCCATGGCCAAGGAGTCTATTGAGAGCGGTAAGGCATTGGCATGCTTCAAGAAATACGTAGAGATAAATAGTTAATTATGGCAGACATACTTGAACAGATAGTGGCGCACAAGCGCATGGAACTGGATGAGTTCAGACAACGCAGGTCGTACTCGCAGATAGAGAAGGAGGTGATGCCCCTGCTCGACACTCCATGCCCGTCAATGCGCAAGGCTCTGACAGAGAGCAGCAACGGGATAATAGCTGAGTTTAAGCGTAAGTCTCCGTCAAAAGGATGGATAAAGGAGGACGGCAAGGCTGACATCATACCGCTGTCATATCAGGAGAACGGTGCTGCGGCACTGTCTATACTGACAGACGAATACTTCTTCGGTGGATGCGATGAATTCATCATGAAGGCAAGGCAGTCTGGTGTCACCATACCTATATTATATAAGAACTTCGTGATAGACGAGTATCAGTTGCTGCAAGCACGACTGTGCGGAGCAAGTGCCGCACTGCTGATAGCCGCCTGTTTGACGAAGGAGCGCTGCAAGTCGCTCATCGGTATGGCACACGACCTGGGACTGGAGGTATTGCTTGAGATGCACAGCGAACCAGAGTTGGAGTATGCCGAACTAGGTAACGATATGTGTGGCATAAACAACCGTAACCTCGGCACCTTCGTCACTGACGTAAAGAACAGTTTCCGACTGGCAGAACTGCTGCCGCAGGATGCCTGCAAGGTAAGCGAGAGTGGTATCAGTAATCCTGATACAGTGGCTGAACTACGTCAGGCTGGCTTCCGTGGTTTCCTCATCGGAGAAAACTTTATGAAGACGGAGAATCCGGGCGAGGCGCTGAAACAGTTCATAATGCCTCACCACTAAACCTCAAGAGGGAGTGGAACTGTTAGGGAAGCATCTCCTGATTATATCCCACGAACATAACAACAGATATCACTACATACAAACACTGCCCCATATATCTTCCCTCCTCACGGGGAGGGACTAAGAGAGGGGGTTAGGATTTTGAATTATGAATTATGAATTAATAAAGGTTTGCGGCATGCGCGAGCCGGAGAACATACAACAGGTGGCGGAACTCGGCATTGACTTGATGGGTTTCATATTCTGGCCCAAGAGTCCGCGATATGTCCGCAGCATACAAGTGAAGGCTGGCATAATACCCAATATGGCAAACGGCAAGGTTGCCCAAAGCGCCAAGAAGGTAAAGCGTGTGGGAGTGTTTGTCGACGAGATGCCACAGACGGTTATCACGCATGCCTATAACTACAGGTTGGACTATATACAGTTGCATGGTAACGAATCTCCTGTATATATAGAGAACTTGAAGCGCACGCTGATTCCCGACATTCTGCCCGATGTCAAGATCATAAAGGCGCTGAGCATAAGGGAGGCTGACGACGTGAAGCGATGGCGTGAGTATGAGAATGTGGCAGACCTGCTGCTGTTTGACACGAAATGCAAATGCGTGGGTGGCAGCGGTGAGCAGTTTGACTGGTCTGTACTCGATAAATACGATGGCAACATTCCCTTCCTGCTCTCTGGCGGCATAGGTCCTGAGGATGCTGACAGACTGAAACAATTCTATCATCCTATGTGCATAGGCATAGACCTTAATTCAAGGTTTGAGGATGAACCGGGAGTAAAGAATGTGGAAAAACTGAAGAGGTTTATTGAATGCATAATTCAAAATTAACAATTAATAATGCATAATTAATTCTTAACTCTTAATTCTTAATTCTTAATTCATAACTCATAACTTACGAAGTTACAATGAACAAGATAAACAAACTATTTGCAGACAACAAGGACAGAAAACTTCTGTCACTATACTTTTGCGCAGGCAGCGCAAAGCTGGATAACACCGGCGAGATTATCAAGACATTGGAGAAGCGCGGTATCGACATGATAGAGGTGGGCGTACCATTCTCTGACCCTATGGCTGACGGTCCCGTGATACAGGAGGCAGCAACACAGGCACTGAAGAACGGCATGACACTGCGTCTGCTCTTCTCTCAGCTGAAAGCCATAAAGGACGAGGTAAGGATACCGCTCATACTTATGGGCTACCTCAACGTGTTCATGCAATATGGATTCGAGGAATTCTTCAAGTCATGTGTGGAATGTGGCGTGAGCGGTGCAATAATACCTGACCTGCCTTTCGCTGACTATCAGGAGCTGAAGCCTCTGGCTGACAAGTATGACATACGTATCATCATGCTCATAACACCTGAAACGAGCGATGAGCGCATACGTTTCATTGACGAAAACACCGACGGTTTTATATACATGGTGTCGTCAGCCTCTACAACAGGTGCACAGAAGTCTTTCGACGAACAGAAGCAGGAATACTTCCAACGCATCAACGGCATGAACCTGCGCAACCCTCGCATGATTGGTTTCGGCATAAGCAACAAGCAGACACTGGAGGCTGCGCAGCAGAATGCTGCCGGTGCAATCATCGGTTCAAAGTTCGTGCAACTGCTTGCCGAAGCCGATGGAGATGCGGAGAAGGCAATAGACAGACTGTATGATGCTTTGGAGAAATAAAAAAGAATATGATGTGTTAAGACAACTGTAGTTAAGTAGTTATGTAGATAAGTAGTTAAGACATTACTATTTGCATGTTTGATAGTTTTACACATATGTCTTAACTCCTTAACTTCTAAACTCCCTAACTTCTAAATCACAAAACGAAATAATATGAAATATTCAGCAAACGAACAGGGATTCTACGGCAACTATGGCGGTGCCTATATCCCAGAGATATTATACAAGACAGTGGAAGACCTGAAGAAGGCTTACCAGCCAATCATTGAGAGTGAGGAATTCAAGAAGGAGTACCACGCTCTGCTGCGCGACTATGTAGGACGCCCTTCACCTCTGTACTTTGCCAAGCGTATGAGTGAGAAATATGGCTGCCAGCTGTACCTCAAGCGTGAGGACCTTAACCATACCGGTGCTCACAAGATAAACAATGCCTTGGGACAGATTCTCATAGCAAAGAAGATGGGTAAGACACGCATCATAGCCGAGACGGGTGCCGGTCAGCATGGCGTGGCTACGGCTACGGCATGTGCCCTGATGAATATGCCTTGCACTGTATATATGGGTGCTCTCGACGTACAGCGTCAGCACGTCAACGTGGAGCGTATGAAGATGCTCGGTGCTACGGTTCATCCTGTGGAGAGTGGCAACAAGACTCTGAAAGACGGTACCAACGAGGCCATCAGAGACTGGTGCTGTCATCCTGCCGACACATTCTATATCATAGGTTCTACAGTGGGTCCGCATCCTTACCCTGACATGGTGGCAAGACTGCAGAGCGTAATCTCAGAGGAGATAAAATGGCAGTTGCAGGAGAAGATAGGTCGTGATTATCCAGATTATCTCATGGCATGCGTGGGAGGTGGCTCTAATGCCGCCGGCACCATATACCATTACCTTGACGATGAGCGCGTGAAGATAATCCTCGGTGAGGCTGGCGGTCTGGGCATCGACACCGACAAGACAGCTGCATCAATGCAGGTGGGAACCACCGGCATACTGCACGGCTCTAAGATTAAGCTGATGCAGACTGAGGACGGACAGATAATCGAGCCTTACTCTATATCTGCCGGACTTGACTACCCCGGCACTGGTCCAATGCACTGCAACCTCTATGAGACTGGTCGTGCACAGGTTCTTCCGGCAAACGATGATGAGGCACTGAAAGCCGCCTTCGAACTGACACGCATGGAGGGTATCATCCCAGCTCTTGAGTCTGCCCACGCACTGGCTCTGCTGCCTAAGGTGGCTCCTCAGTTCAAGAAGGACGATGTAGTGGTGCTTACCGTATCAGGTCGCGGCGACAAAGACCTTGACACTTATCTGAAACACGCACAGGATGTATAGCCTACATCAGACGTCTTTTTTATAAAGTTTTTATAGTCAGTAACAACACAATATACAAAAATCATGAAGTTTATATACCATACCGCAAGCAAGAAGATACTGGGCGACCTCAATACGCCAGTATCAACATACATGAAACTGCGTGACGACTATCCTATGTCGGCACTTATGGAATGCTCTGACTATCACGGCGGAGAGAACTCTAAGTCGTTTATTGGTCTGCATCCTATTGCAAGTGTGTCGATTGAACATGGCAAGGGAGTATGCAAATTCCCTGACGGCACGCAGAGTGAGCACGAGATAACAAAGGAGTATGGCTCTGCGCAGCTTATCAATGAATTCCTGACGGCTTTTGATGTAAGCGGCGACAACGCTGCATGCTGCGGACTCTTCGGTTATACCTCTTTCAACGCAGTGCGCTATTTTGAGAATATCAACGTGAAGGACGAGACGCAGGAGAAGAACGATGCCCCGGACCTGCTATACATATTATATAAGGATGTAGTGGTGTTTGACCACTTCCGCAACGAGATGGTTCTCATAGAACTGCTTGCCGATGGCGAGCAGGATGACCTTGACGTATTGGAGCGCGACATCAACAACCGCAAGATACGTACATACGATTTCCATCCCGTAGGCGACTATACTTCTACGCTTACCGACGAGGAGCACAAGGCTAACATACGCCGTGGCATCAAGCATTGTCTCAGGGGCGACGTGTTCCAGATAGTCCTGTCACGCCGTTTCAAGCAGGAGTATGAGGGTGATGACTTCAAGCTCTATCGTGCACTGCGCAGCATCAATCCGTCACCATACCTGTTCTACTTCGACTTCGGTGGTTTCCGCATCTTCGGTTCAAGTCCGGAGACTCACTGCCGCATAGAGAAGAAAGGTGACCGCTACACTGCCTACATTGACCCTATTGCGGGCACTACCAAGCGCACCGGCGACACTGAGCAGGACAAGAAGAACGCTGAATACCTGCAGAACGACCCTAAGGAGAATGCTGAACACGTGATGCTCGTTGACCTTGCACGTAACGATCTCTCACGCAACTGCCACAACGTACACGTGGATTTCTACAAGGATATGCAGTTCTACTCTCACGTCATACACCTTGTAAGTCGTGTGAGCGGTGAACTCAACGAGGGTGCCGATCCTATAAAGGCGTTCATAGACACCTTCCCTGCCGGTACGCTCAGCGGTGCGCCAAAGGTGCGTGCCATGCAGCTTATCTCTGAGTATGAGCCACACAATCGCGGTGCATACGGTGGTTGCATAGGTTTCATCGGCTTTGACCGCAGTCTTAACCAAGCCATAACCATACGCACCTTCGTTAGCCGTAACAACGAATTGTGGTTCCAGGCCGGCGGCGGCATCGTGGCTAAGAGCAACGAGGACTATGAATTACAGGAAGTAAACAACAAGCTCGGTGCTCTCAGAAAGGCAATACTGATGGCTGAGGGGATGTAACCCCCTCCCTGCCCCCCAAGGGGGGGGGAGAAAGCAAACGGAACAGCAAATAAAATCATATAAATAATACCTCCACAATCAACTTTACCATATATTCCCCCTCCCCTCGGGGAGGGACTAAGGGAGGGGGTCGTGTTGGGGGGTCTTTTTAATCATGAAAATCGTTATTATAGATAACTACGACTCATTCACATATAACCTGAGTCACCTTATAAAGGAACTCGGTGCCGATGTCACCGTTTACCGCAATGATCAGTTTGAACTGCCTATGCTTGAGCAGTTTGACAAGATAGTATTGTCACCAGGACCTGGCATTCCGAGCGAGGCAGGACTGCTTCTTGACGTAATAAAGACCTACGCAGGCAAGAAGCCAATCCTCGGCGTGTGCCTCGGACATCAGGCCATTGGCGAGTATTTCGGCGCAAAGCTTGAAAACCTCTCCGACGTGTTCCACGGCGTTGCCACTGAAGGCACGCAGTTTGGCACCGACCCAATCTTTGCCACACTGCCGCAGCGCATCACCATGGGACGCTACCACTCATGGGTGGTAAGCAAGGACAACCTCCCTGCCTGCCTTGAAGTTACCGCCGAGAGCGACGAAGGGCAGATAATGGCACTTCGTCATCGTGAGTATGACATACACGGCATACAGTTCCACCCGGAAAGCGTGCTTACTCCTGATGGCAAGACCATGCTGAGAAACTGGATTGCAAAGTGAAAAACGAAGTTTTAATGCATAATTCAAAATTAATAATTAATAATTAGAAATTCATGAGGGCCTTCCCTTTGCTTGTTGCCCCCTCCCTTGCAGGGAGGGTAGGGGTGGGTCTCACAACTCATAACTTACGAAGTTACTATGAAGATAGTGGAACTTGACGGATATGCAGCCAACCCTGGTGACATATCGTGGCAACAATGGGAAAACATCGTCGCGCCAGATGGCACGACGTGTGAGTTCGTGGTATATGACCGCACTCCTGCCAACCTTGTGGCAGAGCGTGCCAAGGATGCCGACATCGCAATAACCAACAAGGTAGTGTTCAGCGATGAAGTAATGGCGCAGCTGCCTCGCTTACGCTACATCGGCGTGCTCGCCACCGGCTATAACGTGGTAGATGTTGAGGCAGCACATCGCCGTGGCATTGTCGTTACCAATATCCCAGCCTACAGCACCGCCTCGGTGGCGCAGCTTGCCATAGCACACCTGTTGCATATTACCAACAACATAGCCGCCCATGACGCCGCAGTGCACCAGGGACAGTGGTCGTCATGCCCCGACTTCTCGTTTACCGTGAGTCAGCAACTAGAACTCGACGGCAAGACATTCGCCGTTATCGGCTTGGGTAATACCGGCATGGCGACGGCACGCATAGCCCATGCCTTGGGCATGAAGGTGCTGGCATATACGTCAAAGGAACAATCGATGCTGCCGCAGCATATAAGGAAAGCAAGCAGCCTTGACAGTCTTTTTGCCGAGGCCGACGTGCTCAGCCTGCACTGCCCGCTGACCACCGACACGCATCACATAGTCAATGCCCGGCGCCTTGCGTTGATGAAGCCAACGGCGATTATCATCAATACAGGCCGCGGACCGCTCATCGACGAGCAAGCCCTTGCCGACGCCCTTAACGAAGGAAAGCTGCTTGCAGCAGGCATAGATGTCTTGGAAGAAGAGCCACCGACAAAAGGCAGTCCCCTGCTAACCGCAAGAAACTGCCATATCACCCCACACATAGCATGGGCATCGCTTGCCGCGCGAGAGCGGCTCATGCACATTGCGATAGGCAACGTGCAGGCCTTTCTCAACGGCTCTCCACGGAATGTAGTATAACCACACTCTCCGTATTACCTTATGCCCTTACTACCACCCTGTACTACCACGCCCCTATACAGAGCATCCACCTTACGGCCGTCTGTAGTATATCGGGCATCGTTTCCGCATGTGGATTTCCCGCCATCCGCTGCAACGACAGATATCGCCGTCACAGAGTCAGCATCTACGAGTTCCACCTCCTGTCCTGCCGATGTTGGGACATCATAGAGATAGGTCGTAGGCAATATAGTGTCAAGAATCTTCGACATATTAACAACTATTGGCTCCGCCACACGATATGCCTGCATCAGTTCATTGGCATTCTCGCCTGTAGCCACGGTCAGCGGTGTGCCGTCAGCCATAACCAGCTTGTTGTTTGAGCGTATGCGCAAATTACCGCCAACGGCAGATTTCACCTTAACACTTGCTACGCGTCCCATCTTCCATTTCAGATTCTCTACTACGAAACCTCCACGAGCACGCAATCCGCTAACCTCGCCATCTGCCCAATCTGATGGCAGTGCCGGCAACAAATGCACAAATCCGGCATGGCTCTGCAGCAGCATCTCTGCTATGCCTGCGCAGCAACCGAAATTACCATCTATCTGGAATGGAGCATGCGCATCAAACATATTGGCATACGTACCGCCATCGGCATCGTTCATAGTTGCATTAGGATCCATCAGGCGCAACTGATTCTTTATTATCGACAAGGCATGATCACCGTCGAGCATACGAGCCCACAGGCACACCTTCCATCCCATAGACCAGCCACGTGCGGCATCACCACGACCTATGAGCGACTTACGCACAGCCTGATATATCGTTGCATCTGTATAAGGTGACACCTGATTGCCGGGATATGCTCCCCATAGATGTGAAAGGTGACGATGAGAGTTTGACTCACGATCCCAGTCTTCCTGCCATTCCTGCACTTGTCCGTACTTACCTATCTTATATGGTGTAAGTTGTCCCCTCAGATTATCCAGCTGCACTGCAAAGTTTTCGTCCTTGCCTAATATGCGGGCAGCCTCAGCAGTATTCTTCAACACATCATAAACCATCTGGTTATCCATAGCCACGCCACCAAAAAGTGCACAGTTGACGGTTGCACCGCTTTCGTTGACATAAGTGCTTATGCCAGGATGGTTTTCTGGAGAGTTTGACGGACAAACCACCATATACCCCGTTTCAGGGTCTTTTACGAGGAAGTCCTGGAAGAACTCAGCGCATCCCTTTAGTATAGGATATACATCGGCAAGGTAAGTCTTATCGCCTGAGAAGAGATACTTTTCCCATAGGTGAGAACAGAACCACGCATTACATGTAGGCCATACGCCTACCGAACCGTTATCCACCGCACCGGTAGTGCGCCATATATCGGTGTTATGATGCAAAGCCCATCCACGTGCGCCGTACATCTTCTCTGCAGTCTGCGCACCAGTCACTGAGACATCCCTTACCATCTCTATAAACGGATTGTGACACTCCGTAAGGTTTGTCACCTCTGCAGGCCAGTAATTCATCTCCACATTGATGTTCGATGTATATTTTGAGTCCCATGCAGGATACTGACGCGCATTAGGGTTCCATATACCCTGCAGGTTGGCAGGCTGTGTGCCTGGCTGCGAAGATGATATCAGCAGATAGCGGCCAAACTGGAAATAGTTAGACACCAATCCTGGGTCTGAACTTACTGAGCGAAACTCCTTTATTCGTGTCTCAGTATCCTTCACCTCCTGCTCCTCATTACTTCCCAAGTCAAGACTTACGCGGTCAAACTGCTCTGCGTAACGTGCCACGTGGTCAGCCAGTGTCTTGTCGTATGCCTTATCCTTAGCCAGATAATCCGTCATATATGCCAATGCCTTAGCTTCTGCATCGGCACTGATATCGTTATAGTTCACAAAATTCGTTGCTGACGATATCACTATCGTTGCTGCGGTAGCGTTCTTCACCTCTATGGTAGGTGCCGACGTGTTTCCTGCTACCAATCCCCACTGCACTACGTTCTGCTTAGTGTTGTTTGTCTGTGTGCCGCCCTCGTTTATAACTTTTATAAACGTGTAGCAATTTAGCTTGTTATCAACATTCTCCGACTGTTCCCTGGCAGGCACCAGTGATGCCTCTATCATTCCGTCATCCGTGATCTTGTTTATGCCAAGCTTCGCCATGTTTGTCTTTACAGGTGCAGCAAAGCAGACGTCGAAGTTCAGTTTCTCTGCTTCTGAAGCCTCTATGCGCATCACAGTGACATTATCTTCCAACGATGAGAACACCGAGCGCGTATATGTCACGCCGTCAACTACGTATGACGTGGTTGCCACGGCTGTTGCGAGGTCAAGTGAACGTACATACCCTTGAGCCACCGACGCTCCTGCCGTCTGCCCAGCCTCTTCATCGTCATAGCACTGTCCTGGAAATCCTACCAATACGCATCCTGCCGCCTGATACTGTGCACCATGCGAAGCCTGCGACATCCAGTTAGGTATAGCCAATTTCTGCGCCGACGCATAGTCTTTGTTCCAGATATACTGCTGCACCTGCGCCAGTACCGTCTTGGCATTCTCGTTATAGTTTGCATTAGGCGACTGTCCCCAGAAGGTGTCTTCGTTCAGTTGCAGCGTATCCTTTGCCACACCGCCGCTCACCATCACACCGAGTCTGCCATTGCCCAGCGGCAATGCTTCCTCCCAGTAAGCCGCAGGACGATGATACCACAAGCGGTTCTTGCTGTCAAGCACCGGTGGCGGCACGGGGCGAGTGTCTGAGGTCGTGAACACTATCTTCAGTTCCTCTTTCAGTATATTGCCTGCCATATCGCTTATGCTACCGGCTGGCAGCGTCAGTGTGTATTGCGTGGTAAGGTCAAGTTCACTATAAGGGAACGACAATTTGTTAACATTGACTACCGGGGTTATGCTCTCCCTTGCATCCGTAGCATTGTTCATGAGTGTTGCCACTGCACCGTCCCTGAGCACTATACCCTCATTGAACTTTACTATCACCTTGCCTGAAGGCAATACGCTCACCGCACCATTCTCCGGCACTGTCTCCAGCATCTTCGGTGCCTGTGTGTCTTCCGCCAATATATTAAGGTATTTCAGGTTATAGTTGCTCGTCTTTGTAGCCGACTGTATCAGCAGGCGCACTATCAGGCTTTCCTTGTCGTCTGCCTCAAGGTCATAGTTGGCATCTACGTAGGTGTTCCAGTGTGCCCCTGATGTATAGTCATCAAGCACTTTCCACGTCGTGCCGCCGTCAACCGAATATACTACGCCAAACTTCGTTGAGGAACTCGAGCCGTCACCTATGGCAAAGTTCAGTCTTACGTTACTGAGCGACTTCGTTGGCATTGACACCTCGAAATACTGATCATGCTTCAGTCCGTCAGCATAATCTGCCTTTGCCGTGAAATTTGTTATTGATGCAGTGTTGAGTCGCAGCAGGTAATTGGGGTTCGAACCACTCGACGTCACCTGCCACTTGCCATCGCTCGTATGCACCGTAACGTGGCAGTCTTCTGGCAGCAGTGCACACTCATTCGGCAGGAAGTACGGCTGCGTCTGCGACCATTTGGTATTCGCAATCTGCGACCACCCTAAAGTGTTGGGGGTATAGAATGCCGACGTACCCGACTTCTCCACTTCATAGCCAGTGGTAAATACCCACTTTGCCACCTCCGTACGACTTGCCTCCACTCTTTGCCATGACAATATGGCAAGCAGCACGGCAAGTACTTGATAAACAGATTTTCTTTTCATTGCTTTTTTTTGTATGAAATTGTTAGTTAATACATAAATTTTGCGGCAAAAGTAGTACTTTCAATTATGTTTTCATTTAAAATTATGCGCAGATAGACAAAAAAAGGCGCAAAACCATAAAAGACGGGATTTTACTCCCTGCTTTGCTTTTTTTTTACTACCTTTGCCATTGAATAACATTCCACAGCAAAGACAATCTCACTCATGAAAGGAAAACTTCTTTTAATAATATCCTACATACTGCTGCATGCCACGTGGATACATGCACAGACCATCTCAACGACATACGACAATACATGCGGGGTGTCACACTGGATTGTTTCCGACATCCTGCAAGACAAATACGGCTTTATATGGTTCTCCACCTGGAACGGCCTCAACCGCTTCGACGGCTATGAGTTCATACAGGTCAAGGCTACGCCAGGCGACGGCACCGACATTACGTCAAGCGTCATAAGGCAGATATGGACCGACAAGGACGGCAACATAGTCTGCGCCACCAACGATGGGCAGTTCTTTCTCAACACCACTACCTATAAACTCAGCAGCGTCTCTGCCGTCAAGCCTGCCAGGCAGCACGGCAGCCTGCACGACCGTGAGGGCAACACATGGAGCGTAATGCGATACGGCGTTACCAAGACCTCCACCATACACCACCCTGCCTCCATCGTCAGCGGCACTGAGAATGTGCAGGCCCGGGCATTCCTCGCCGACAACAGCAACCGCTGGTGGCTTGCCACCAAGGAGGACAGGTGCATACGCATATACGATGCCAGGAACTCGCTCCTCGGATTTCTCGGACGCGACGGCATCATACACAAGCAAAAGATGCCGTTCGGCGAGTCTGCCTACTGCATTACGCAGATGCGCAACGGTGACGTATGGATAGGCTGCAAGCCCGGAGCTCTCTACAGGCTCCGTCTCAATACCGATGGCACCTACTCCGTCAACCGAATCCAGCCCGACGGCCTTACTTGCGACATTATCTACGACATGGCAGAGGATTCCCATGGCCGTCTGTGGCTTGCCACGTTCGGTGGCGGCCTGCAGTGCATCGTCACGCCTCAGGCTGAGCATCCTTCGTGCGTAAACTTCACCAAGCAACGGGCTTTCTGCCATGAGGCAGCACGCGTCAGGCGACTGGCTCTTACCCATAACGGCCTCGTGGTCTGTGCCACCAACGGCGGTTTGGTGGTCGGGCGTATCAGCCACCACGATGTCAGTGCCACTTCGTTCTTCCGCCTTACGAGGGACGGGAGAAGGGAGGCTTCCCTGTGCAACAATTCCACCATGGCTGTCGTAAGAGACCGCAAGGGCAACATCTTCATTGCCACGGAAAACGATGGCATAGACATGATCCATGAGGACAGTCTGACATGCGCCGCGCCTCGGTTCAGGCATTTCAACACACGCAATTCTTCCATCACCTCCAATGCCTGCATTGCCATGACCTTGAAGGACAACGGCAGCATCCTCGTGGTGTGTACCGACAGGGTGATGGATTTCATGCCTTACAAGGACCATACCGTCACCTATTCGCGGAAGTTCTGGAACGAGCAGTGCCATTTCTCTGAGGAGCATCCCCTGATTCTCCCCGACGGCAGCGTCCTCATCGGTTCCGAGCAGGGAGCTTACATCGCCACGCGCCACAACATGGAGACACGTGGTTACATTCCTCCCCTTGTCTTTACCAAACTGCTCATCAACCACGGCGACGAGCTTTTCGGCGTCTGCTCTCACGATTCCATCATGCTGAATGCCGACGAGAGGAGTTTCACGCTGCACTTCGCCACGCTCGACTTCACCGACAATTCCGGCATTCTCTACCGCACCCGTCTGAACAACGATGCCTGGAGCATGGCTTCCTCGCAGCGCTCGCTCACATTCTACAACCTGCCTCCAGGCACCTATACCCTGCAGGTGCAGTCAACCGACCGCTACGGGCGCTGGATTCCCAACACCCGTTCCCTGACCATCATCGTTGCCCCGTTCTGGTATGAGACCACATGGGCAAGACTGCTGGCGCTGCTTACAGTCATAGCCATCGTCACCGCCATTGTCTATACCTTCTTCCATATACGCCATCTGCATCGCCAGCGCAGCGAACTGCTCAGCAAATACATGGAGATGCTCAACCGCGACAGCCATGCCGTGGAGGCGTCACGCCACACCCCGGCAAACCATGAAGCCCTCCCTGCATCGCTGCGCCCTGACGACCAGTGGTTCCTCAACAAGGTCAGGGAGTTCATCGAGCAGAACATCGCCAACAGCGATGCCACCATCGACGATATGGCAGCCTTCGCCGCCACCAGCCGCAGCAACCTCAACCGCAAGCTGCGCTCGCTCGTAGGCATCACCGCCGCACAACTGCTCATCAATGCCCGTATGCAGCATGCCAGCCAACTGCTGCAGTCCTGCGACGCCAACCACCCCCTGAGCCTCGCCCAACTGGCAAGTCGGTGCGGATACAGCGACCCCCACTACTTTGCCCGCCAGTACAGACAACGATACGGCGTAAACCTCGTAAAGCAAAACAGGAAGCAATAATTTTTGTAGTATTTTCATCGTACTGACGATAATTACGAAATCCCTGTCCACACTGGCGAAATGTCGATTTTGTCCTATTCCGCCACCTTCGTTAAGTCAAAATAAAGGGGGGAATTTCAAAAAAGTCTGTGGTTGGTCGGTTTTATCGACATTCTCAGCGACATGTAACTTACTGATATTCAACAAAGGCATTTGAAGAAACAGCGTAAAACGATAGTTTTCGGGTCGTAAAAGCTATCATTTTACGCTGTAAAAGCTATCAAATCACATCGTCAAAGCTATCAAATTACACTGTAAAAGCTATGCTTTTACATGAAAACGAGGAAAATCACCCTGCTAAAAGTTCATTCTGGGCAATTTTGCCATGCCCCTTCTCTCTCTTTTAAGTTTTTTCGTGAACTTTTTTCTGCCCCCAAAATATCAAAAATGTCCTATATCGGCAATATCAACATGATGACGTTTTACAAAAAAAAAATTGCGCCTTGGCTTTGACGTTCGTAAAGCCAGGGCGCAATCCCTTATGGTGGGTTCTATAAATTAGCTTTGACAGATTTTCGGATTTCTTTCGAGGGCAGAGTGTCAGCAGATGAGGGAGCATAGCGGGCTATGTGACCAAAGATGCTGACCGTATGCACCGA
>JAEEGF011022146.1_pt1 | contig 20097 bp, 10 predicted proteins | sample 9134171 | NCBI WGS metagenome assembly JAEEGF01 (sample SAMN16246542, study PRJNA631951) | gut metagenome | biome: gut microbiome; feature: rumen; material: AP-attached | host: Bos | place: Iran: Karaj | collected 2018-10
AGTGGACCGCATTCGGCAATGGTAACTACCGTCTTATCAAGGACGACGCTGTGAATATGCGTTACTCACAGGAAATCAAGGCTTGGAAAGATGAAGCAGGTGTTTTCCAGGGACCGCAGCATATTCTCTCTGACGAAAAATATGTGGGCTCAATCTATGCAAAGGGCAAAGGTGAGCTGATTGTCGGGCTGCGCGACACAAACGGCCGGTTTGTGGCACGTAAGTCACTCGGTAAAGTCGGCAAGGACTGGAAGAAATATGAGTTCACCCTTGAGCCACAGGAGAGTGCCGAAGGTGATTTTGCCATTGCAGTCAGAAACGGGACGGTGCAAATTGATATGGTCACTATGACCACTCAGACAGGCTTGGGACTGGGTGGTTTCCGTCCAGATATCCTGCGTGCCGTGAAGGAGCTGCACCCCACCTGCCTGCGCTGGCCGGGCGGTGGATATGTGGCGCAGTATGACTGGAAATGGGGTATCGGCCCGCAAGAGAACCGTGAGCGTTGGGCGCACTGGATGTGGATGGACTATGACCAGAACTGCTTCGGAACCGATGAGTTCATACGTTTCTGCCGGGAGGTCAAATCCGAACCGATTATTGTCGTGAGTGTCAAGTTTGAGCGTCCTGCCGACGAGTATGACAGCATTCTCCAGGATGCGCTCCACTGGTTGCGTTACTGCAACGCTCCCGCCACTGACGAATGGGGTGCGAAGCGGGCGGCAAACGGGCATCCGGAGCCATACAACGTAAAATACTGGGAGATAGACAATGAGATGTGGGAAATGGGTATCGAACGCTACGAGAAGTGTGTCCGCGACTTCAGTACTGCCATGCGTGAAATCGACCCGACAATAAAAATCATCGCCTGTGGCGGATTCCGTGAGGATGAACAGTTTATCAAGCGTAGCGGCAATTATTTTGACTATCTGAGCCTGCACCACTATGAGCAGCAGGGTGGTTACGCAACTGGTCCAGTTCGTCTGGGACAGCAGTATGACCGCTATGCCCAGATGATTGCCGATGGTCCGAATCCTAACATCAAGCTGTTCATATCAGAGTGGAACCTGAACAGCATCGACTGGCGTACAGGGCTGTTTGCAGGCGGATTCCTGAATATGTGTGAATCCCGTGACGTGGTGGCAATGGGTGCCGCAGCCTTATTCCTGCGTCGTACTGATGCGCCTGACTGGAATAACGCGTTCATCAACTTCGACTATAAAGACTTGTTCAAGGCACCAAACTGCCAGGTTACGGAACTATGGTACGACCATTTCTCAAAATATCGGCTGGCGTATAGCGGCGAGACAGGCAATCTAAGTATAAGCACCACCTTGTCAGAGAATGGTGCCGATGTGATTGTTAAAGTGGTGAATCCTGCAGATGAGCCTGCTACACTGCGTGTCAAGGGTGATTGGACTGGCATCAAACATGCTGAGTTTGCGTATTATGCTCCAGAATCGCTGACTGCCGCCAACAGCATGGAGGATAAAAATGCCGTTGCCCTGAAAAAGACAAGAGCTAAGATTGAGGGAAAGGATGTACTGCTTTCTGTTCCCCCCTTGTCTGCCGGAGTGCTGACAATAACCAAGTAGCTGATTTTTTAGTTGTTGGTTTTAGTCTGAATACGCTAATTATTCAGCGTATTCAGACTAACCCGATTATTCAGAATGCTTTTCTGTTGACTTCCTTTCACAGAATAAACTTTCATTAAAATATTAATTTCCATCTGGCTTAGTGGCTTCAGTAAAGGGACCTTTGACCCAGTGGAAGGTGGTGAAGCTGTCAGGACGAGCAGGGTCGAAAGGCTGGAAGTCTGGACGGATATGTGAGGCGACTGGCAGGTTGAGCTGTCGGATGCCCATGACCACCATCTTGGAGATTTCGTATGCTCCATAGGGGTTGAAGTGGGTGTTGTCTTCGAGTTTCTTGTCCTGTCCCGGATAAGTGTTGGCTGGATAGTGTACGAGCGAGTGTTTGGAGTCCTCTACACCGAGGGTCTCAAAGAAGGTGCGTGTCATGTCGTGGAGTTCGATGACGGGCACTCCCTCGCGTTTAGCCACTGCACGCATGGCATCGGGATAGTCGCCGTGGGTCTCTTTGATACGGTTGTTGTCGTCGAACTGACGGCGCTGGGTCGGGGTGACAAACACGATAGTGGCCTTCTTTGCTCTTGCCTCATCGATGAATATTTTGAGGTTGCGCGAGAAGTCGTACCATGCTCCTGAACCAGCTGCCTTGGCTTTCTGGTCGTTGTGGCCGAACTCCACGAAGATGTAGTCACCCTCCTTGGCGAGCGACAGGATTTTCTTGAGACGGTTCTGAGAGATGAAGCTGCCAGCCGACTCTCCGCTCTCGGCATAGTTCGCCACAGCCACACGGTCGTCCATCCAGTTGGTGAAAATCTGTCCCCAACTGGTCCAAGGCTCGAAGTCCTGATCCACGACGGTGGAGTTGCCGCAGAGGAAGAGGGTGGGGGTGTTGGCTGATGCTGGCTCAATGGCTATGGACGAGCAGGCAGGTGCCTCTCCGGTGATTTCGACGGTCAGTTTGTCATCCCAGTTGAGTTTCGACTTCTCGCGGTCTTTGATTTTCACGCGGTCGATAACCTTGAACTCGCCGTTCTTATCGTTGCCCCAGATGTCGGTGTTACGCTTGTTGACGATGAAAGAGAATGTCTTGAACTCCCCTTTTTTCGTTTGCAGGTCCTCCACGAAGAGGCGTCTTGACTCCGCACGGACGACGGTGTTTCCTGCCACTTTTTTGTTGCCGAGGGTGACGGTGACTTTATAGTTGCCGTCGGGCACGTTGACAGAGAGGAAGAAAGGTGCGGTGGGTGATGTGCCCCGGTCTTCTTTCTTGAACTTGGCGTCGATAAGTGTGGACTCTTTCACGATGTTGACGAAGTCGAATCCGTAGCCTTTCTCTTTGGTGTAGATGTCGGCTGGAGTAAGCAGTTGTGCCTGACGGTCACGGCCGTCGAGGGAGAAGTTGAAAGTCTGAGCCTGTGAGGAGGAGATGGCTGACAGGCAGAAGGTGAAAAAGAGGGTTAAGCTTCGCATTATTTCTGTTTTTTTAGAGTTTTAGGGGTTACATGCAATTCTAGGAGAACTAGGAAAACTATAATAACTATAATAACTAGGAGAACTAGAATAACTAGGAGAACTAGAGACCAAGGATGACTAAAAACTATAAACTAAAAACTACAAACTATTTAATCTTGGGTTTGAGCTCGTCGGGAGAGTCGTTGGTGAACATATCGACTTTTGGGGCAGTCTTGGTGAAGAGGTTGGAGATGAGCTGTGGTTCAATGCGCAGTTGAGGCTTGAAGAATTCAGACTGCATGTAGGCGAGGATGGACTCTCTCATCTGGCGTGCCGCGATGCGGTTGTCAAGATCGGAGGAGATGTCCATGGTTGTCATGACGACTTTTCCGTTGAGGACGTTTGCCTCGAAAAGCATGCCGATTTTGCGTGAGAGGAACCATGTGTCAATGCTCTGGACGATGGGCTGGAAGTCAGCAGGGAACTCATCGAACTGCATGACCGGTGTGCGGTTGGTCAGCTCCCACCACTGCAGGTCGGAGAAGTAGTCGGTGGGGAATTTCGACAGGATAGGGTGGTTGTTATCCACGTAGATACCGGTTGTATGTGGCGGCCGCATCTTAAACCACGAGGTGTTCCAGAATACTGGCAGGAACTGCTGTACGATGTCGTTGCCAAATTTCACGTTCTTTCCTGCGCAGATGAGCACTTTTCCGCCGTTTCGGAGCGTCTCCACAGCTTTGGCATCGAGTTCTGAGGCGATGTAAATGCCGTTCTCGTTGCTTCTGACCGTTTGTGGGTAAACCCAGAAGTCCCAGAAGTTTTCGATGTCGGTGTCGTTGATGGTGACGGTGAGGCGCAGATGCGACGGTGCCGGTATGTTGCCAAGCGGGATGGAGATATTGCCTGCATGCTGTACCCCTCCGACTGGGAAGGTGCGGTTCGTCACCGTTCCTTTGGCCATGACCTCAGCCTGGTTGGCTTTGTAGAGGTTGTTTGTCTTGGAATCGAAGCGCTCGTCGGTAAGAAGGGTCAGCGAGTAGCTGATTTCCGCATCGGTCAGTTCTTTCTCTCCGAAGTGGTTGAGCAGGATTTCAGCGTTGAATGTCTCTGAGTTGGTGTAGGTGAACTTAGGGATTCGTGCGAGCAGGACGGTAGGTGCGCAGAACTGCCTCCACTCGTCTGGGTCGATATAAGGCTTTTCGTCGAAGAACACGTCAGTGACTCCCACAAGTGCGGTGCCCTGTCCAGAGTAGTCGTTGATGGCGAGGAGCTGGAATCCAGCATAGTCGGGAGTGCGCATGGTGCGCTCAATCTCGTATTTATAGCATAGTGCCTGAAGCTTACCGCTTGCCATGAAAAACTTCTCAGCCATCTTGCCCATGTGGTGGTCGTTGAGAATGTCGTGGAACACCTCGAAATTCTTCGCTTTGTTCACCCCAGTGTATTTGTTTATTTCATCGAAGTTGGGAAAGACACACCACTGTCCGGTCTCATGGCTGACATACGGCTCGTTGATGTCCGTCTCCATGTCTTTCGCCGCATAGTGGGTGATTTTAGCCGTATAGTCGTCCATCGCCGTCGGCCGGGTCCTCGTCCAGTCGAGTCCTCTGGCTCCCGCCTTGACATGATACTGGCTCTTGGGCTGCCATGCCCATCCGCCGCCCACGGAGGCACCGGTATAGACACGCCGTGAGTCAGCCGCTTTCCAGTAATCGACAAACTTGCTGACCCATTCCACCCATCTGCCAGCCGGCTCGTTGCCGCAGGCGAGCATACAGAACGAAGGATGGTTGCCATAGGCTTTGGAGAGCCGCTGTGTCTCCTCCATGAGGAAATGGTCGATGTCCTGTCCGTAGCCCAGTTTCACGCCGTGGTTAGGCCAGCTGGGACCCTCCGGCTGGATGTAGAATCCGGTGAGGTCAGCAGCGAGGAAAGCCGCTTCGGGCGGACAGTAAGAGTGGAACCGCATGTGGTTAAGTCCGTAGCGTTTGCATGCCTTGAACACGTCGGTCCAGGCCTCCACGTCCATGGGAGCATAGCCGGTGATGGGGAAGTCGCAGTTCTCAACCGTTCCACGAAGCTGTGTCTGCTGTCCGTTGACATAGAACATCCGTCCTTTGATTTCGAATTTTCTCATGCCGAATACCGTCTCGAAGGCGTAGTTGCGTTTCATGAGGTTCAGGAACTGATCGGAGAGGAAATCGATTTTGCCGTTAAGGAGCGGCTTTGCGTTTTTGTCTCCTTCGCTGGCGATAGTGGCATAGAGGCGGTAGAGGTTGGGATGGAACTCATCCCAAAGCTGCATGTCCTCGCCCAGCTGGATATCCGCCTCTATGGTTTTGCCGCCATCGCCTTTTTCCAGTGTGATGGTTTTGAGCGCTGTGTGTGTGAATTTCCCGTTGAAGCTCTTGGCAAGCAGAAACAGTTTCGCTCGGCGGCTTACAGACCCGTGGAGTATCACTTTCAAGTGTGCCACTTTTTTGTCGATGTCGGAGAAGACCTGTATGTTTTCAACATGGAGCGCCGGGAGTTCGCGGAGTTCCATCTTGCCGACGATGCCGTTCCAGTCGCCCTGCGTCTGGTCGGATATGGAGTGAGAGTCCTGCCCTACGCCGACGGTCTCCGGGCGGTTGTCGATTCTGACGGCTATAGTGTTGTCGCCTTTGCGGAGAAAATCAGTGATATCGAACTGATGGGGAACGCAGAGACTGCGGTCTGTACCGGCCTCTTGCCCGTTGACAAATACCGTTGACTGGATATGTGGACGTTCGAAGAAGAGGATATACCGCTTGGCTTTTGTGTCGAGATTCGGGAGGCTGACGTGCTTACGGTACCATGCAGTTCCGACAAAGTGCTTGTCGGGCGTGAGGAAGAAAGTCAGCTTCATGTTGCCCGGCTGCCGGTATTTCTCGAGATAAGGGTTGTGGAAATAGGAGCTGTCGTAGAGCGAGCCTACCCATTGGGTTTTGACGGAGATGTCGTCACCCTTGAGCCGCTGGGGCATGGAGGCGGGCAGGACAATGTTTTCGGCAAGAGGGCGTGACTGCCAGTTTTCGGACTTGCCAACGTCGTTGCGGTCGATTTCAAACTCCCAGGTGCCGGAGAGATCAGTGACGGTCTGGGCTGGAGAGATTGTGGCTACGAACAGGGAGAGGATGAAAAAGAGGGTTATGCTTCGCATTTTTGTTTATGGGTTTATGGGGTTCTAGGTTTACTAGGCTTACTAGGGATTCTAGGCAAGACTAAAAACTAAATAAACTAATTATCGGCAAAGATAAGCGGAAATAGAGATGGAAATCCTTTGTGGCTGTCCGATTATATGGTGGATTGTACGATGAGGGTGTTTTGAGTGTGTGTTGGGTCGGACAGTTGGGTGTTATTTGGTTTTTTTGAGGATTTTGAGGGTGCGGAGTCCGGCTTCCAGGCGGTGCATGAACTTCTTTTTTTCTTTGTTCGGGAGATAGACGAAACCTTCGGTGACGATGACGCGGTTGTTGACGCTGTCGATCTGTGCGTAGGAGATAAAGGGACCTCCCATGGCATCGCCTTTCATGTCCCAGAGGCCGTGTACTTCGAAGAAGTAGTTTCCTTTTATGTTGCGGTCGCGAACTGTGACGGTTGAGGTGTCGGTCTCCATGTGCTGTCCCCATTCCTCACCTTTGATGTTGTAGTACATGAATGAGTCACGCTTATGGCAGAAATAGCGCTTGGTGAATGTCTCCGGGGAAGTGATGGGGTAGTCGTACATGCAAGCATTGAGCGTGTTGTCGGGGGATGAAGCCCAGAAAAAGCGGTCTCCTTGCTTAATGAGGTTGATTTCCGACGGCATGTGCCATGTGCAGCCGAACATCTTCCGTGCGTTGTTATCGACGACGGGACTGTAGTCTTTGGCGAGGATTGACGTGGCTCTTGACATCTCGTTGTCGGTCATGATGTCGAGTATGCGCTGCCCGTGCTTGGCGATGAGGTTGTTGACACCCTGGTTGTCGGGTGAGTTGATAGTCACGCAGACCTGCGGGCGAGCATACTGGTTGTCGGAGATGAGCACCTCCTCTTTGGTGTGCTCCTTCCCAATGTTGACGAAGATGATGCATCCGAACGTGGAGAAGGTCTTGGTGAAGGCTGAATGGTCGATGCAGATAACCTTGAAGATAGGCTCGTCTTGTGGCATGCCGGTCATCAGCGTGTTGGCGAAGTCCTTGAAGGTCTTGCCGGAACCGCTGTTATACCACCCTTTGTCGCATACGACAAGGAGCTCGTAAGGAGCTGACTGCACTGCTCCGACTTTCTTTTTCCGTTTGCCTTCTTTCACCTCTTCGTCGCAGGAGAGAAAAGAGACGAGGATGAGGAAGAGAAATAATAATTTATAATTCATAATTCATAATTGGCTTCGCCGAACCTATAGGAGAAAATAGGAGTTAATAGGAGATTATAGGAGAAAATAAGAGTGAATAGGAAATTATAGGATTGCTAAGATTACTGGGATCTTTGGGATTTGCCGGAATATTTGGAAGCTCCAGGAAATACAGAGATGACGGCGGATATGGACTATTGCTTTTCTGCGAGGCGGTAGATTTCGGCGGCGGCGAGGAGGAAGCAGCCGAGTCCGTAGTCGTCGAAGTCAGGCTCGATGTCGTAGCCGACGGGCTGTGAGTCCTTGGGCTCTTTGCCGGTACCCTGTACGTAGCCCAGGAATCCGTTAGGGTGGAGACAGTGTTTCACCATGGCTTTCCATGATTTGGCGATAATAGGTCGGAAGAGCTTTTTAGGTAGGATGCCGTGACGTACACCCCAAGCCATTCCATAGATGAAGAGAGCGGTGCCGGTGAGTTCTTTCCCTCCGAAGTTCTGGTCGTTGTGTAGGCTGACATTCCAGAATCCGTCTTTTCGCATGCAATTGACGAGTGCGTAGCTCATTTTGGTGAAGTCCTTCTCATAGTCGTCGAAATGAGATTCGAAAGGCTGCACCGTCCATTTGTATTCGCCCCTTGGCTCGAGGTTGGCATCGCCAGAGTGCCGCGCAAGCATCGCATTGTCCATAGCTCTGACAAGGGCAGCATACACCCATCCGTTGCCACGACTCCAGTAGCAGTTGGTGCCGTTAGACTCCTTGTAGGGAGGAACGAAGTCCTTGTCGCGCCACCAGAGACCCTCAGTCTGGTTGAACAGACCTCCAGCCAGCGTGTTTCTTGCCCATGCATACATTTTCCATCCCTGCTCAGCATAGCGTGCCGCATCGGGGTCTCCCTCGAAGTGCTTCACGCGTGCGAGACGTGTGAGGACAGGCAGTCCCATCTGGATGGCGTCAATCCATGTCCAGTCCTCCTCGCTGTTGGCGGTCCATTTGGAGTTAGTTGGAACAGGCGCGGGGTGGAGGAGGTTATTCATGCAGTCGATGGTTGGCTGAATCATGGTGATGTTGCGCTTGCCAGTCTTCTGCAGATTGCGCTCATAGAGGTAGATATATCCCTGACAGCAGCAGTAGTCGTCGGCATCGCGTGTGTGCGTGCCGTTGCGGGGCGTGAACTTATGTGCGTTTGCCCAACGGTTCATATAGTCGAAGTCGCGCTGCTGTCCGTCGAGGGCGATGAGTTCTGCAAGCCCCTCGTAATAGACTCCTCGCGTCCACAAGTTGCTTGGACGCTCTTTCTTCACGAAGGTGGGTGCCCCCGGATCGGGGTACTTGTTCATGAAGTAATCGTTGGCGAGGTGCATGGCAGCGAGGATGTCGGGCTGCTTCGGGAAACGGGCCGCAGAGGCGGTTGCTGCGAGGAGGGGCAGCAGGACGAATAAAAGTAGCTTTTTCATATTTTCAGTCGTTAGTTTTTTTAGTTTTGTCTAGGCAGACTAGGATAACTAGGATGACTAGAATTACTAGGATAGCTAGGCAGGCTGGGGCTTTTGGGAATTTTAAAGGCCTTGATGGGCGGACTGCTACATGACGGTGGTGAGGTAGCTTTCGAGCTCTTCCTGGGAAACGTTCTGTTGAACGAATTTTCCACGCCGGGCGATAGTGATATGGCTGGTCTCTTCGGAAACGACGATAGAGACGGCGTCGCTTTGTTGGGTGATTCCGAGTGCTGCACGGTGGCGTAGTCCGTAGTCTTTCGAGATGTCAGTGTTGTGGGAGACGGGCAGGATGCAAGCCGCAGCACAGATTCGGTTGTTGCGTATAATCATGGCGCCGTCATGGAGTGGTGAGTTCTTGAAGAATATGTTTTTGATGAGTTGTGCGTTGATGTTGGCGTCGATAGGTTCACCTGTGTTGACGATATCGTTGAGCGACATGTTGCGCTCGATGATGATGAGGGCACCAGTGTGATTCTTGCTCATGAAGTCACATGCACGCACAATCTGCATGATAGCTGGGTTTTCTTCCTCCTTGATTTTTTTCTTGGAGAAGATTTTACGGATGGCACCGAAACGGTTGTTTGAACCGAGGGTGAGGAAGAACCGGCGGATGTCCTCCTGGAAGAGGATGATGAGTGCGAGAACACCGACACTGACGAGCTTGTCGAATATGGTTCCCATGAGCTTCATCTCCAGGATGGGTGAGACGACAATCCAAAGGACGAAGAAGACAAGTATGCCGTAGAAAGTGTTGAGGGACCCGGAGTCCTTCATCAGCTTGTAGAAGTAGTAGAGCAGGAAGGCGACGCATAATATGTCAATAGCGTCTTTTATGCCGAAATCAATCATTAAAATTTACGATTAAACAATTTACGATTTATGATTTATTTTACATTGGATTATTATACTATTTAGAAGACGATAAGGCAATCATACGATAAAGCGAGTTAATAGTCATTACTTCGGATTAAGGATGTGTAAATAGTAAGTCGCTATAAATCAAATCCTTGACAGAGGGCGCTGCGGGTTTTTCCGGTGATGGCGATGGCTTCGCGTGCAGCCTTGACATCGTGGACGCGCAGGATGTGGCAAGCCTCTTTGATGAGGCAGATGGTGTGGACAGCAGTTGTGCCATTGAGTGCCTCATCGGGTGTTGTGTTGAGAAGGCGGTAAATCATGCTTTTTCTTGACACCCCAACTAGGATGGGGAGGTTGAGCATGTTGAGCCATTGGATGTTTGCAAGCAGCTGGTAGTTCTGTTCGATTGTCTTGCCGAAACCGAATCCAGGGTCAATGATGATGTCTTTCTGTCCGAGGTCACGCAGATACTGCACTTTCTCAGCGAAGAAACGTGCCATCTGCTCCATGAATTCCTCAGGTGACGTGTTGTCGGTTTTTGGGGAGGTTGACTCCGTTACGTTGCTGTTCTTGGCGCCAGGTGCCATGTCGGGGGTGCATCCATGCATGAGGATGTAAGGTACACCCAGGTGTGCTACGGTTGAGAACATCTGAGGATCGAATAACCCGGCACTGATGTCGTTGATGATTGCCACCCCATATTCCTCAACTGCCATTTTCGCGATGTCTGCCCTGAATGTGTCAACCGAAACCACTGCATCGGGGAATTTGGCAGTTATGGTTTTTAGAGCTCTACGAAGTCTTTCTCCCTCCACAGCTGCAGAGACGAAGTCGGCATCAGGGCGTGAAGAGCAAGCACCGATGTCGATGATGTCGGCACCCTCCTGCAGCATTTGACTGACTCTGCTTTCAATATCCTCTTCCATGTTGACTCTGCTTCCTGCGTAGAAAGAGTCTTCGGTGACGTTGACGATGCCCATCACCTTTACCTGTTTGAAGTCGGAAAGTCTGCCGTTGATGTTGATTGTGTAGTCGAGCGCCATGCCGTTGTAATCGTTTTAGTATGTACGTTCTTTGTATTTCTTTTTGCAAAAATAAAGAATATTGTTGAATTTTTCACGTAGTTTCGTGATTTTGTGCTATATTTGCATGATTTTTTATCTTATTACAATAAATATCGAGCGTGATTTAATATGGAAATAGAACAATTATATGAAATATTCAGGGAGCATCCTGTTGTGACGACCGACAGCCGTGACTGCCCTGAAGGTTCGCTTTTTTTTGCCTTGAAAGGCGAGACATTCGACGGTAATGCATACGCCGGTGCCGCATTGGATAAAGGCTGTAGCTATGCCGTCGTTGATAATGCTGAATATGCTGGTTCAGACAGGCGTTTTATCGTGGTTGACGATGTGCTGACAACATTGCAGCAGCTTGCCAACTACCACCGACGTCAGTTGGGCATACGCATTGTCGGCGTGACCGGAACGAACGGCAAGACTACCACCAAAGAACTGATAGCAGCCGTGCTTTCAAAGAAATACAACACCCATTACACTCGCGGTAATTTCAATAACCATATCGGTGTGCCGAAGACGCTGCTGCAGCTGACCGAGACGCACGAGATGGCTGTAATCGAGATGGGGGCTAACCATCCCGGAGAAATCAAGACGCTGGTGAATATCGTGGAACCCGACTACGGCATCATCACGAATGTGGGTAAGGCTCACCTACTCGGTTTTGGATCGTTTGAGGGCGTAATTCGGACGAAAGGCGAGCTTTATGATTTTCTGCGCGACCATCAGGGTAAGATATTCCTGAACAACGACAATCCTCATCTGAAAGGTATTGCCGGTGGGCTGGAAGCCATCAGATACGGTCAGCAACCCGATGAGGGACTTTCCGTTAGAGGGGAGCTGATAGACTGCTCACCTTTCCTGCACTACCGTTGGAACGGTCATGAGGTTCAGACTCATCTGATTGGTGCATACAATTTAGACAACGCCTTGGCTGCTGCTACTATCGGGCAGTATTTCGACGTGCCTGCAGATGCCATCTCAGCTGCCATTTCTGAGTATGTTCCGTCGAACAACCGCTCGCAACTGGAGAAGACAGCCGACAACACCATCATCATTGACGCTTATAACGCCAATCCCACATCGATGATCGCCGCCCTACAAAATTTCCAGCTGATACATGCAGAGCACAAGATGTGTATCTTGGGGCAGATGGGTGAGCTGGGCGATCAGAGTGCTGAGGAGCATCAGAAAATCGTGGACTTGCTACACAAAATGGGCTTTGAGAAGGTGTGGCTGGTGGGAGCAGAGTTTGTGAACACCCCCTGCCCGCCGGAGTTTGTGCTGTTCAACAACGTGGATGAGGTGAAACAGGTGCTTGCAGCCGAGAAACCGAAAGGGATGACTGTGCTCGTGAAAGGATCGAACAGTACGAGAATGTTTGAACTGCCGGAGTATCTTTAGTTTTTATTATCTGCTAATTGAAAATTTTACAGAGAATTCCCCAGTTTCACTCTAACTCCCCCTTTTTATTTACTCCCTCTTTTACTCCCTTTTTTTACTTCCTCTTTTACTCCCTTTTTTTACTCCCTCTTTTACTCCCTTTTTTTACTTCCTTTTTTTACTTCCTTTTTTTTACTCCCTCTTTTACTCCCCCTTTTACTCCCAATTAAAACTATAAAATATGAAATTGAAACTGAAGCCGATTTTGATGGATGCGGCATGTGTGTTGTTTTTCGCCGTAATCGCGTCTGTCTATTTCTTTCCCGCATTTAAGGGATGGCGTCTGACTGGTGAGGACAATTCCGCCAACGATGGTCTGAAGATAGAGATAAACCAATACCGTGAGAGCCACGACGGTGAGACCCCGCGTTGGATTAACTCGATTTTTTCGGGAATGCCGACATATCAGATTGCTCCGAGCTACGACTCTGCTAAGCCGATGTCGCTCGTTGAGAAAATCTATCATCTGGGTCTGCCAGACTACGTGTGGTATGTTTTTGCCTCTATGCTGGGATTTTATATCCTGCTCAGAGCATTCAATTTCCGCCGGTGGATGGCAGCGCTCGGCGCCATCGTGTGGGCGTTCTCAAGCTATTTCTTCATCATCATCGCTGCGGGTCACCTGTGGAAAGCCATCACGCTTGCCTATATCCCTCCGACCATTGCAGGTGTGGTGATGTGCTTCAAGGGCAAGTATCTCTGGGGCTTTGTCGTGACCGCTTTGTTTGCCACCTTGCAAATCAACGGCAACCACGTGCAGATGACTTATTATTTCCTGATTCCGGAGCTGCTGATGTTTGGTGCGTTTGCCATCCAGTGTTTCAGGAAAGGCAAGGTGGGACATCTGCTGAAAGCCACTGCTGCAATCGTCTGTGCAGCCGTCATCGCAATCGGTCTGAACGCATCGAACCTGTATCACACCTATAAATATTCAGAGGACACAATGCGCGGTAAGAGCGAGCTGAAGAAAGAAGGGAAAGAGAACGACCAGACCGACAGCGGATTGGAGCGCAGCTACATCACGCAGTGGAGCTACGGCATCTCGGAGACTTTCTCGCTGCTGATTCCTAACGTGAAAGGCGGCGCGAGCGTTCCGCTCTCTCAGAACGCCACCGCCATGAAGCACAGCGACCCGCAGCTTGACTCTGCCATATACAACCAGCTGCCCCAGTACTGGGGCGAGCAGCCTGGCACATCCGGTCCGGTTTATGTGGGTGCGCTTATATGCATGCTGTTTGTGCTTGCACTCTTTGTGGTGCCCAACCGCAACCCGATGAAATGGGTGCTGATTGTTGCCACACTGCTGTCGTTCCTGCTGTCGTGGGGAAAGAACTTCCAGGGGTTCACCGACTTCTTCATCGATCATATACCTCTTTATTCCAAATTCCGCACGGTGTCGTCGATACTGGTCGTTGCCGAGTTCACGATTCCACTTTTGGCAATGATAGGTCTGAAGAAATTCGTGGAGAGCATGGGCAATGCAGAGCTGCGTCCGAAGATGTTCCGCAGCCTGCTGTACAGCACAGTGATTACAGGCGGCCTCTGCCTGCTTTTTGCGCTGGTTCCGACAATTTGCGGTCAGTGTGTGAGCTCCTCGGAGGACAGCATGATACGCAGTCAACTCGACCCGACATCCGCCAATATGATTATCGCGAGCATCAGCGATATGCGTGCCGCGATGCTGAAAGCCGACGCGTGGCGTTCGCTTCTGATCATTCTGGTCGGTGCCGCCCTGCTGTATTTCTATTACAACACAGCAGTACGCAACAAAGGGCGTGTGGCATGGAAGACGCAGGCTGCCATCGGAGGACTGGTGATACTGCTCTGCCTGGTGGATATGTGGCAGGTGAACCAGCGGTATATGAACAACAGCATGTTTAAGGAGCCGTCGGTGCAGGCAGCACGTGAAAAGACCGATGTGGACAACTATATTCTCCAGAAAAGCGGCGACAAGCGTGACTACCGCGTGTTCAACGCCACGGTGAGCACGTTTAACGACAACACGACCTCCTTCTTCTACAACAGTATCGGCGGTTATCATCCCGCCAAGCTTCGCCGCTATCAGGAGCTGATTGAGAGCCATATCACGGAGGAGTTCCCGAAGGCACTGGGCATGTATGCACCTGAGCGTCTCGACACCGCAGCCATGATAGCGTCAGGAAACATGAGCTATCCGATTTATAACCTTTCGGGCGTTGATGCCGACTCTATCTGTCCTGTCCTGAATATGCTGAACACCCGCTGGTTTATCTATGGCGACCAGACGAACGTGTTCCCGCTGGAGAACACGGCTGCTTACGGAAACGCATGGTTTGTGGATGAGCTGAAAGTGGTGGATAATGCCAATGAGGAGCTTGACGCGCTGCATCAGGTGTCGCCGCGTCATACCGCAGTTGTTGACAAGGAGTTCGCAAAAGTCCTTGGTGGCACTACCACTGCACCCGACTCGGCAGCCTTCGTGAAGCTGACCTCACAGACATCTACTACCTGCAATTATGAGGCTGACAGCAAGCAAGGCGGCGTGGCTGTGTTCTCGGAGATTTATTATCCGGGCTGGGAGGCTACTATTGACGGCAAACCTGCAGAGATTGCCCGTGCAAACTATGTGCTGAGAGCACTGAAGATTCCGGCCGGCAAGCATCAGATTGAAATGAAGTTTGATCCGCAGTCGGTACATAAGACGGAGACGGTGGCTTATGCGAGCCTTGCGGTTCTTGTGCTGGCTACGCTGTTGGCAGGATTTCTGTCGTGGAAGAGACGGAAAGAAGAGGCATAGCTTTTTTAGGAATCCTTAGGAGGGCTTAGGTAATCCTAGGCAATCCTAGAGGGCCGTGCTTCGCCGGCCAGATGTGCGGCAGACAACTGCCGCTTACATGAAAGCTGATGGGAGCAATGGGAATGATGGGGGTAATGGGAATGATGGTGGCGATGCTATGATTTACGGAATCTCGGAATTTATTTCGGGATTCCGTAATTTTGTTATCTCGGGATTCAACTTTTTTGCCTTTTTTTAAAATTTTTTACATTTTTTTGTATTAATGTTTGGAAGTAATTCTTTTTTTTGTAACTTTGCGGCGAAAATCAGGATGATTAAAGATTGAAGAAGTTTCGATGTGAGATTTGAGATAACGATAAGGCGATAAGACGAGAATTCATGTTTTTTGTTTTGCAAACCGTAGTCTTTATGACGACAATACCTTAACTATGAATTAAAAATTTTTTAACTGTACTTTAACTATTCATTAAATCTTTTTTTTACCGTTCTTTAACTGTCTGTTTTTACCGTTTCTTAATAGCGAATTGGCTGTTAATTGAATTTTTTTCAAGTTTTAATAAACGCAAAGCAAACACATCCTTCTATTCGAGGACATACATGAAGTAAGTCCCTACTGAGTTACTACTTTCAATATTTATTGTTAAGTTACTGCTTTCAACAATTATTGTTCTTACCAATTTCAGCATTTATTATTAATTCCACATTAAACAATTAGTATTCATCGATTATGAAACGTTTATTATTTATCTTCGTGCTGGCATGTTTGTCGGTCAATGCGTTTTCGCAGAAGAAGAGCCTGGTGCTTCCGGGCAATGGTCATATCAACGTTGAGAAACTCAACGGGAAGATTGACACGAACATGGACATCTCGAAGCTGTCGCTGAGTGAGCTTCGTGTGCTCCGCAATGCGTTTGCTGCCCGTCAGGGGTATCTGTTCATGAGCGCCGAGCTCCGTTCGCTCTTTGGTGAGACCTCATGGTATTACAAGCTGATGGAGGCGCGTGTTGCCAAGGAATATGAGGCTGGCGGAGGCTCCGAGCGCAAGGAGATTCCATTGAAATACACGCCCGCAGAGACAAAGTTCATCAGCCGCATCAAGGCCCGGGAGGCTGAGCTGCAGAAACTGAACTTCAAAGCTGGCGCCGGCAAGAAAGTGAACACAGCCAACATCATCAACGACTATCAGCTTGAGACGTTTGGCGGACCGCTCCGAGAGAAGCTTGGTCAGAACGGATTCGCCATCGTTCAGGACAGCTACGAGCAGCTGTTCCAGGTGTATGAGAACAACGACTACCATGATTTTCCGAGTTTTGTGACAACTGACCTCTATCTCCAGGCGTTTCATATCTATTTCGACACGCTGCTGCGGCTGGCTGAGGAGAGTGAGCTGAACGGACGTCTGCTTGACTTTTGCGAAGCAATGAAGCAGCTGTTCATCAAAGAGTCGGCAGAGAATCCCGATGCGAAAATGAGGGAGCTTGCCAAATGGAACACCGCTTATTTCGCTGTGGCTGTGGCGCTGCTGATCGACAAGCCTGCGTCGGATGTTGACCCAGCCTACGCCCAGATGGCTGCCGACGAAATAGCCAAAGTGAAGGCTGAGCAAACCGCTTTCTCTGAGTTCTTGGGTTATACGAAAGTGAAGTTCGCATATAGCCTGTTTCGTCCGCGCGGACATTACACCCGCAATGATTTACTCAAGCGCTATTTCCGTGCGATGATGTGGATTCAGACCGTTCCTTTCGGCACCGACAACCCCGATCAGCTACTGCGTGCGACTCAGATAGCCGAGATAATGGAAAAGAAAGGGCTGAACGGTGAATACAACCGGCTGGTGGATCCCATTACCTATCTGATGGGTGAGCCCGACAACGTGAGCATGCTTCAGGTTCAGGAGCTTATGAAGAGTCAGGGTGTCACGGTGAAAGACTTGTCAACCGACGATGCGAAATACACTCAGCTGAAGCAGGCCGTGGAGGTATTGGCAGAGAAGCAGACCCGCATCAAGCCGAAATTCCTGCGTTCAAGCGAATATAAGATAAATCTGATGCCGCAGCGTTATTTCCCTGACGCCGAGGTGCTTCAGGAGATGGTGGATGTCGAAAGCCAGGTTACCAAGCGTGATGTGTCGAAAGGGCTCGACTATTTCGCCGCCATGGGCAACACGCCTGCAGAGCGTATTCTGCTTGATGAGCTGAAAGAGGCACAGCAGTGGAGCGATTACGTGCCGAATCTGACCCACATGAAGAAGCGGATGGGCGAGATTGACTGGAATTTGACGATTTCGAACAAGTGGGTGCGCACGCTGATGACCATGACCGAGCCCGACAACAGCTATCCTTACTTCATGCAGGGCATGGCATGGGACAAGAAGAACCTGAATGCCGCTCTTGCCTCCTGGGCGGAGCTGAAACACGACGCCATCCTCTACGGCAAGCAGCCGATGATGGCAGAGTGTGGAGGTGGTGACATCCCTGAGCCCATCGTGACCGGCTATGTTGAGCCCAACGTGAAATTCTGGAGCAAAGCCCTGGATTTGATTCACGACACTTCTGTCGCCTTCAAGCGTTTTGGCATTGAGAATGAAGATATAGAACGCATCACAACCGAGATGCAGGAATACGGTGAGTTTTTCCTCAACGTGAGCAAGAAAGAGCTGAAAGGCGAGAAGCTGACCAATGAGGAGAACGGACAGATAGAGGTGGTGGGTGCCAATTTTGAGTACCTCACGCTTGAGATGCTGAATCTGAATAACGCTGAGCCTTTGACTGAATGGTCTTCAGTGGAGGGAGCGGACAAGAAAATTGCCCTGGTTGCCGACGTGCTGACCTCCAACGGCGACAACAACCCGAATCCTTCGATATTGTATGAGGCTGTCGGTCCCGGCTATGAGATTTATGTGGTTGTGGAAATCAACGGGATGCTCTATCTGACGAGAGGTGCCGTGTTCTCCTACCGCGAGTTCAAGCGTGATGTGAACGATCCGCGTCTGACCGATGAGGAGTGGCAGAAAGACCTTGAGACGATGCCGAATGAGGGTGCGCCAGTATGGATGAACGACATTGTGATTCCACGCGACGGCGTCCCGCAGGACAATGAGCGGATATTCTACAGCTCTGGGTGTTAGTATTCGTTTTTTAGATTTTTATCCGGAAAATCCGGATTGCCCGGAATCCGGGCTGTCCACACAATCCGGGATGAATGATATTAGTTTTTGAACCGTTATCTACAGTTTGGCAGCTGGCTGACAGAGTGGGCTGGCTGTAAAGTCCAGAAGATATCAGTAAATGCAGGATTCACCTGTCCCAACCGTGACGGCACGGTCGGGACAGGTGGCTGTTCTTATTGCAACAACCAGACGTTCAATCCCGCTTATTGCGCGACTGAGAAGTCGATAACCGAGCAGCTGGAAGAAGGAAAACGTTTTTTCGGGCGGAAATATCCGGAGATAAAATATCTGGCCTATTTCCAGGCTTATTCGAACACCTACGGGGAGCTAACGCGTCTGATGGCGAAATATGAGGAGGCGCTGGCGATCGACGGTGTCTTGGGGCTGGTCATCGGCACACGTCCCGACTGCATGCCTGATGAGCTGCTTGACTATTTGGAGGAATTGAACCGCCGCTGTCTGTTGCTGGTGGAATATGGGATAGAAAGCACTTGTGACGAGATTCTGAAGGCTGTGAACCGCGGGCATGATTATGCATGCGTCTGTGATGCGGTGAAACGGACAGCCTCAAGGGGAATAGCAACCGGCGGACATATCATCTTGGGACTGCCCGGAAGTCAGCTGGTGCCGGATTATGTGACGACAGAAGCCCGGCGGCTGTCGGCATTGCCGCTGACCACGCTGAAAATCCATCAGCTGCAAATTATCAAGCATACGCGGATGGCTGTGGAATACAAAGAGCATCCAGAGCGTTTCCATCGTTACAGCGTGGAGGAATATATCGACAGTGTGATAGAATTTTTGGAGAACTCGCGTCCGACGCTTGTCTTTGAGCGTTTTGTGTCGCAGTCACCGCCTGAGTTACTGGCTGTGCCTGGGTGGGGACTGAAAAACCATGAATTTACAGCCAAGCTGGAGAAGCGGATGGAGGAACTTGACGCATGGCAGGGGAGAAGGTTTAAGGTTTAAAGTTTCTTATAATAAGACTCGCTAAATACAACTAATTTTGCCTTGAAGTAAATAATGTACTATCTTTGTGGTAACGAATGCCTCCACATCTTTCCATTTATAAATTCCGGGTATGGGGGTGTTTTCAATGGGGAGGTTCTGTTGTGTCTCGTTGTAGATGAATGACACGTAGATTTCGTTGTTCTGGTCTTTCATGAAGATTAGCTGGAGGTTAGCCGCCATAGGGAGGATGTCGTCCATGCCTGTGCCCGGGAGTGACAGCCCGATGAGGGTAATCAGGCGGTAGAGCGGCTGGTCATGTCCGAAAATGAGGGATGCGCCATGCTTATTGTTCGCGATGTATTCGTAGGCTACTTCAACGATATGATTCCAAAGAGGTATGGCGGTCTTGACCGGTATGCCTTCGTTCTTTTTGTGGTCTCCGTTGATGAAGGTCATCCAGTCGTTGTTGCCTTTATAGACTGCCATCATCTCCTCGTAAGTGAAGAGATTCCAGAGGGATATGTCAAGCGGGATGTCCTGCATGTCGGATGCGATGGTGTGCGTCTCGGTGAGTAGTTTGATGGGGTTGTCGCAGCGGGAAGGGTCGATGAACAGGTTGCGCATGAAGCGGTCGGGATTGACTTCGTAATTGCGTTTGGTCTGCCGTTTCAGACGATTCATATCCTCGTTGGGCAGGTTTATATAGGGTTTGTATGATTTCTTTGACGACATGCTGATGGACAGGCTGGGATGCTGACGTCTCAGCTCGCCACAGAATGCCTGCATCGACTGGCGGCAGCGCTTGTAGGTGCTCGACTGGGCGGTGACCACTGCGCCTGGTTTGAACAGCTCGGGATAATTGGTTGCCATTCTGCGGGCGATTCCCTCATGCTGGGATTTGCCGAGCGGGGTGAGCAGACCGGCTTT
>JAEEGF011948569.1_pt1 | contig 20095 bp, 14 predicted proteins | sample 9134171 | NCBI WGS metagenome assembly JAEEGF01 (sample SAMN16246542, study PRJNA631951) | gut metagenome | biome: gut microbiome; feature: rumen; material: AP-attached | host: Bos | place: Iran: Karaj | collected 2018-10
ATCGCCACGGAAAGTCTGTTAAAAATCAACAAGGCAGCCATTGCCCTGCTCATGTGCGTATTCTGCTGGACGCTGCTCATGATGGCCCCCGGATCATTCTATCCCGATGTGGCCCCCGACGGCCTTATCGGTCATATCAGCGAGGTCATTGAGCACCATCTCGGCGACGCTGCCGGAACGCTCTTCTTCCTCATGGGAGCCATGACCATTGTGGAAATCGTGGATTCCAACGGAGGTTTCAACTTCGTGCGCGATGCCCTCAAGACGCGCTCCAAGCGCAAACTGATGTGGCGCGTGGCCTTCATGACATTCTTTCTCTCGGCCATCCTCGACAACCTCACCACCTCGATTGTCATGATCATGGTGCTGCGCAAACTCGTACAGAGCCACAGCGAAAGGCTTATCTATGCGGCCCTGATTGTCATCGCAGCCAACTCCGGCGGTGCCTTCTCGCCCATCGGCGACGTCACCACCATCATGCTCTGGATCAAGGGCGTCATCACCACGCAGGGCGTGCTCACCGAAATCTTCATTCCGTCGCTCGTCTCGATGGTCATCCCTGCCTTCATCCTGCAGTATTCGCTCAATGGAAAGTTCGACAAAAGCCAGAATCTGCCTAAAGCCGAAGTGACGCAGTTCACCAAAGTACAGCGCGACATCATCTTCTGGCTCGGCGTGGGCGGCCTCGTCTTTGTGCCTATCTTCAAGACCATCACCCATCTGCCTCCGTTTATGGGCATCCTGCTCGTACTGGGCATCCTCTGGACAGTCACCGAAATCTTCCATCATAACACATCCGAAGACGACACCATGGCCAAGCGCGTTAGCGACCTGCTCTCCCGCATCGACCTCAGCACCATTATGTTCTTCCTCGGCATCCTGATGGCCGTGGCCGTATTGCAGGAAATCGGCGTACTCACCCGTCTGGGCGAGGGCCTCAACGAAGCCTTCAACGGCAACCATTATCTCGTCACCGGTATCATCGGCGTACTCTCGTCCATCGTTGACAACGTGCCTCTCGTGGCCGGATGTATGGGTATGTATCCCGTTCAGCCCACTGGCGACATGGCCGTCGACGGCATCTTCTGGCAGCTGCTGGCCTATTGTGCCGGTGTGGGCGGCTCGATGCTCATCATCGGTTCTGCTGCCGGTGTAGTCGTGATGGGCCTTGAGAAGATCACCTTCGGCTGGTACATGAAGAAAATCACGTGGATTGCCTTCGTAGGCTATCTGGCCGGCATCCTCATCTATTGGTTAGAAAAGACCTTCATCTTCTGAGGAACATTGTATATACAAGTTTCGCTTGTTTAAGGAGTTTAGGAGTATAGGAGTTTTCGCGGCTTTCAGCCGCTGGAGTTTAGACATTACTTTTCGTCCTGTACGGATGAAGAATGTATCCATCCCCCCCCTCCTTAGAAAGGAGGGGTCGGGGGTGGTTGATAATCAGGGAAATAGGAGAATATTAATGATCCGCAAGATAATACTTAGAGCCTTTGGGTCATCAACCACCCCCAGCCCCTCCTTTCTAAGGAGGGGGGATGATTAGCCGAAAAAAATCAACCACAGTATGAATTATTTTCGTAAGATTTTTGAAGATTTTCGTACTTCATCCTTCATCCAACATCACCTCAATCCCCAAGGCAGAGAGTTTCTCCTCATCGCTCACATCATAATAGAGCAGCTGGTTATCAAAAGCCAGGAACGTCTTTCCTTTGTAGAAACACTCCCCTGCCAAGTCCTCGAGTTTCACCAATTGCAGCGAATCATCCAGCGACTTCGGCACCCGATACAATCCCCCAGCCTTTCGGTCCAGAAAGATACTATCGTGCGAAAGCATCAGCACGCCATAATCCACCGTATATTCACAGTCAGCAAACTCATTCCGCTTCTCATAACGCTCGCTTTCCAGCCGTTTCTTTATCTGTTGCTCATCCTTCATCCTCATCAGTCTCCGCGGCTGAAACCAATGCTTCTCCACCATGTTTTCCTCAAACTCAAGCAGCCTTGGCCTGTATTCATCATCCAATGTCACGTTATAAGTGGCATGCTCATCGCCTGTGAGCCGTTCGTTCTGCAACACCTTTTCTATATATTCAGGATGCAGCACCTCCATGACCAACATATCCCCCAGCCGCTGAAACATCACCAGATAGACCCTATAACTAATCACCTTGTTCCCGTCGTCCACCTGATAACGGTAGAGATGGTATGAATTCTCCAGTTTCTCAAACTTCCAGAACACCGAACTTTTCCCCTCATCCTCCGTCCAGAAGCCATCCAATGGGAAGAACATCTGCCTGCTGAGCAGCATTTCCGAAGTGACGTATGTATTTTTCGTCGTCCTATAGCCGTCATAGTATTCCAATACCCTGTGGGCAGCACAAATCATACCGATGCGCGTCTCTAACACCTCGTCGCCATAGAAATAGTCACGATAACTGTTCACCACATTCTTGTATTCCGTCTTAGGCTGCCGCTCTCCCATTTGCATCAACATTTCCAACACCCTTTCAAAGTCCTGCCGGATATTCATCACATCTCCCTTCCTCGATGAAGCCAGCGGCAACACCCCCATACCGATGAGTAGTCGCAGCGTGCGCACATATCCGTCACCGTCATTCTCCAGCACCAAGCCATCATTGGCCATTCTCCTTCGCAAACCGCTTAGCCGCCCCTTCAGTTCCTCCGAAACGCGCAGATAGTCGGCAAGCAGCCTGTTTAAGTCCAACTCGAAAGTTTCCTCCACATCATAACACAACTGGTGATACACAGCCTCCTTCAGGAAATCATTTCCCCCTCCCACCTTATATATATTACTTGGTGATGAAAGATTAAAGCCGATATACGCTCCCAATTCACCGCTGCTGTTCCTTAGTAGCCGCGTATTGGCTATCACTCCCAACCTCTCCTTAACCGTCTTCGCATTCATACCATTAATAGTTTGCTGCAAAAATACAAAAATATTCCGAATTGTTCCGTATTATTTTACGAAACACGTACATTTTAACAAAAAACTTGAAATAATCCCTCATTACAACGCAGCCACATCCCTCAGATTCTTTATTTTTGCCCTCTCCAAAAAAGGTCGGTATGATTGTCTTTACTGCCTACATATAGAAATAAAAAGAGAATGTGTTCAACTTTGCGAAGCGAACACATCCTTTTTGTTTCTATCTTTTTTTGATTCTAGGATAAAACGAGAATGAATATAAATGCCGAATCAGACTTCACCTTCTATAATATATCCATAATCAACTTTAGTTGTTTGTCCCAAGAGTAACACAACGTTTTCGTCTGTCCAAGCCACATCAAAAATCACAGCAATTTTTCCGTTCTTAAAAAATAAAACTTGGTTTGGAATTAGAACGTCGGTTAGTTTCGTTGGGAGAGGTTGGCCAAATTCCTCAGTAATCTCACTTATATTCTCATGAAGAAAATCGTTAACGAGACCAAGTGATTTCTCACTTATCTCATTGATATTCTCCTTGAACGAAAGATAAGCTTGTTGTTGTTTATCATTGGGAAATTCGTCTCTAGTCGCTGAAACTCTAATTTTAAATGTGTACATATTTCCCCACAGGGCGATGTTCTCGATTTTATACCACCCTACATTGAATTGCATTTCGCCAAAAATTTTATCATTCATATTATTATACATTTTTTAGTTTTGATATACCTCCATCATGAGGAATATTACCATGAACCTCTCGTGGAACTTTCTGCATGGTTTTGCAATCCTGCATTTCATGCCAAGTGTAGTTATTGTCTATACGCCATTGGCGTACTTCTTCGGCTGTGCAGCCACGCTGTTCGGCAAGCTTTTGATCCGCTTGGTCAAAATTACCACCACTACCGTACCGTTCCGTAGTAAAATTGTCAATCTCTACATCACCCTTACTTACCTCGGAGAAATCTGGATATCCTTCCTTGAATGGTACTCCATCTATTCCGTACTTTTCTTTTATTTGACCCCAAGTAAGACCATCAGGATTAGAGTAGTTCCTGTCTTTTGGTATCACGTTATCATCGGGAACAAACTTAGAATTGCCCTCTGTTCCTTCCCAATGACCATCGCTCCTTGGGCAACGATGCTTTTCGGGTGCTTCTGGCTCAGGTCTTTCCACAAGCTTGCTGCTCATTTCTGCAGATTTCTTCTCTTCTTTTGCCTTGTTCTCATAGGACTGTGCTTTATTCTGCAAATCTTTGGCACGAGAGAAATCTCCTCGTTCTGTAGCTTTCTTCGCTTCTTTTGAATAATAAGCAGCATTATCTTTCGCCTTTGCAGCTTCACCATAATGCCAAGCTTTGTCATCGACAAATGCAGCAGTTCTTGTGCGTGTAACTTCGTTATAATTTATTCTTACGAAATGGGACATACGGAATGTCTCGCGCATATTTTGCATTGTTATAGGAACACCTGCTTTTTTGAAATCCCGCACAGTCTGACGACCGAATTCAATTGCCTGAAGACGAAGATGCCCTGGTGGATGAGATAGTCCCTCTTTGCTATTTCCAAGAGCTTTTTCTATATTACCATTTGGCAGGCCAAGCATCTCAGAACGAACCCCCATAAAGAAATCTGCCCCAAGTTCCTGCGCCCATGGACTCATATTATAGAATCGAAGAACCCTATGTCCACACTCATGTGACCATATCTTGCTCATATCTTCAAATGATATACTTTTCATTTCCTTGAACTGATCGAGGTTGAAAAGAAATTTATCATCTTCCATGAATAGATCACACGAGTTCATGTAAACAGCAATACTTTCTCCTTCTATTAATTCTGGTTCTGGCAGACCAAAAAATTTGCATGCGCTATGAGCGGCCGCCTCCATCCTTGTAGCCAAAGCTGCATCTGTCAGGCTTCCGCTCGTGATATCTTTCGTTATTCTTTCGCAAGTAGAAATGACAGGGTTCTCCGTTCTTGGGCGTGTAACATTATCAACTTTATTAGCCGTATATTGCAGTGACTTCTCAGCAGTTTTTTCCAAAACTTTCTCTGCTGTCTTCGCTGCAACTTCCTTTATTGCTGTTGCTGTTATTGGGTCTACCATATTCTTTATTTTTTTTTGTTAGACATTTGCAACCAGCCGTCATACGATGCTCTTGCCGACAACGCACTGCATCCTCTAATATACATATCGAGGAATGTTGCTATATTGTCTTTGTTGCCGCTGCCTATCCTATTCAACAATGTTTGCGAGATGCTAGCGTTAAACACATCGATATCTGTTATAGTTCTGGCAGATTCGTAAATCTCTGTTCCTATAATAGTAGTGAACATAAATGCAATATCCTCTGGGGCAGGAATAGTGATGCTGTTTACTTTTTCCTTGATTTTGCAGAGTCTGCCACCAGATATATGTGCCGTTTCCAGCAAAGAAAATAACAAGGGGCGACTGAAATCATCACCTCGTGTGTACATTTCATACAGTAAGGAGAGAACTTTCTGCATGGATTTATTTTCTTCATTGTCACTGTTAGAAGATGGTGTATAATCCCATCCCTTTGATTTCTTTTTCTGGTCGTAATATTCAACTTTTGTCTTCACGGCCTCTTCCCATCCTGTCTGATAGACAACAGCCTCTCCTGTCTTCAGGCGAGAGATTTCTTCAATGTGCTTGTCATCAAGTCCCAATGACTTGCCAGCCACTTCACGATCATCCTTCTCAGGCAGGGCCATCACAATCTTAGTATTGGTGTTTCGTATCGCCGAGAGATCGAGCATGGATGGCGACTGATCTACGATAATGAATCCTTCGCCGTATGTTCTCATTTCCGCCATGCTGTTTGAAATCTTCTCCACTGCCATCCCAGCCACGTTTGAGGATTCGGCAGACTGCACGGTGGTAGTACGTTTCAGCAAATTATGAGCTTCCTCCAAAACCGTGACATGACGAAGAGGCAGATTCATTCCTTTTTGCTCGGAATTTCTAAACTCATTCAGTTTCAAAACTAACAATCCCATCAGAAGGGCTTTGGTCTCAGATGACTTCAGTCCAGAGATGTCGATAATGACATTCTCATTGAACAGCTTTTCGTCTGGGATTGACCTCCCATTGAACATCCTGCCTACAATTCCATCGCAGAGTGATTGAAGCCGTGTTTCCAGTGAACCTTTGTAATCGCCCTTTGTGTCAGAAGAATATTCAGACGAGTTGATATATTCCTTCAAACTGTCTAGCACATCTTCCACAGTCGGGAACACTCCATTAGGATTATATGAACGCTCCAGATTCCAACCACAAGCCTTGTATGCCTCAATGATGGAATGTTTCAAAACTTGTGGCATGGCGGCGTACATAGGCCAACAGGCATTGAAAATATCAACTAATGCATCGATATGCTCATAGACATCAATGCTTTCAGGAAACTCAAAAGGATTGATGCAGAGGATTTTTGTTACCCGCGGGTTGCTGCCATAGACATCGACTCCTTCATCTGAGCCGAATACATGTTTGTATTCACCTTTTGCAGGTTCTATGACAAGGAACTTTATTTTTTCTTCTGTCTTCTCCACCTTGCATTCTTTCAATTTTGAGACCAGCAGATAGAGTGTGTTGGATTTACCGCTACCCGTCGTACCCGTAACAAAAGTGTGTTTGGCAAGTCCGTTAATGCTAAGCGGCACTTTCTCGTCCTCGTATTCCTCACCGAGATGCTTCACTACACCGATTTCTATGGATGATGTCATATCGTCCTCGGTCATAACATTCCTACCAAATGACTGTTCTTCTCTAACAAGGATTCCTGGTACTGACGTTTGCGGAAGTGAGAGATGTATTGCCAATTCCTTGCTTGTGACGACGGAGCCTGCTGAGACATTTATTCCCTTATACTTATATCTTGGCAATAGACCTTTATGTAGATATTCCGTCAGCAGGGCTGTCTGTTCCGGTTCTCGCCATACGTTTATCCCGTAGGACTCGGAACTGGATTCTTCTCCCATAATACAACCGCGATATAGATTTGCCAGTGTTTCCGCAGTTGTCCCGTCTGGGGCCACAAAGTAAGCCGCAGTTGACCAGAGTCCGAATGGTACACCTGTTCGCAATCTTTTAATCTCTGTATCCAGGACTTCTAAATAGCACTTCACGTGGTTGTTCTTGAAGGTGACTTGGCGGTTTTCTCCTCTCGTTATGCTTTCATTTGTTCCGTCTGTTGTTCCTCCTCCTTTCTGCTCCTGATTTGTCTCGCCTGTCTGGTCTGCTACCGCTTTTTGCGTACTATGTCCAGTCTGAAAAGCGTCAGATTCAGTCCATCCTTCATTTGTTCCTGTTCCTGTCTTCCCTCCGACGATTCCACTCCACAGACTGCGTAACAAATGACTAGATTTATTTATTGAAGTACCACCGCTCTTTCCTGTTGTCTTTGTTGTACCTTCGTTGAAATCTTCACTATTCGTAATCGTATGTGATAGAGATTTGGAAATCGATCTCGAAAAGTTCTCTGATATAGTGTGAGATGTACCCGCTGTATTGCTTTCTGAGATAGTCAGTTGTGTCTCTGCTAGTGGAGACAGGTGATTATGCATATCGTTGAAAGCCGCAATCATCTGTTGTGCTTCTCCGTTGCTTACATTGTCTGCTATAAAAAAAGCAGTAAACATCGGAATGTGTGATGTCGCATCAATCAGACGATCAATGCTTTGTACAAAATTTTCTTTTTTGTTGTCTCTTAATGATGCCAAGCCAGATACGCTAGAAACAAAACACTTTTCGTATCTGTTACCCAACACATCTTTAGATGATATAACGGTCGTCTTTATTCCTGGTAAATAGCCGTGTAGGCCAGCATCAAGAATTTCACTAGAAACATTCAACACCCCGGAAAAGTCACGTGCGCCGAGAAATAGTGCTATTTTCCCATGTTCATCCTTGTTCACTACTAGGATGACATTTCTTGCCACGTTATGGAGAGACATATACAGCATTGAAAGCTTATCAGGGAAAAATGTATTTTTTTCCAGTACAATTTTAGTAACAGAATACCATCTTATTGGACTGCTTTTTTTGTCTCTATCAAGGGGGATAACCTCACACTCGTCCAGAAAGCAGAGGTAGTTGCGTGAGACAATATCTCCAAACAGATCCATCTGCTCTAGAAGTTTCTGCTGCCGGGGCTCGTCCTTTAATAGCATTTGCTTATCTTGTTCCATAGAGTTATAAATTATATGAAGTAAGGACAGTGTCAGAATATTCCTTTCCCATTTCGAGCCATTTAACAAGATCTTCCGTTAAACCGTTAATCAAAGTCATACGCTTCATACCGAGTTGATTGTTATATGCGAGCAAGTCTGCTTCATAAGCTTGTCGCGCTTTTTGTTGTCTAGTTTGCTGCTTATAGGCGATGGCCAACGTAAGTATCTCTGCAGCTAATGCAACCCAAGCGTTACTGAAGATAAAAAGCCCGATAGCAATAACAGTTCCTGCACTGACGGTAATCACTGGTAGTTGATTGTTTATTTTGGGATTTTCTGGCAGATTGGGTATTTCAATTTTTATTTCCTTCAGCTGTATCGGATGACTCTCTTTCCATGTCAACATCTTACTTTGATATCCAGAAGAATAATCAATGAAGGCTTCAAGGACATCATGGTCAGAAATCTTCCTTGCCCCTTCTGAATAAAGGTTGTAAACCTTGAAGATATATTGTTCCATTACGCCTTCGGCAATTAGTTTTACCTCTTGCGCAAAGGTTTTCAGATTATCTTCAGTGATCTCAGCCAATAATAAATGAGCCTTTTCTTCTATGGCTGCCTTTAACGGCTCAAACTCTATTTCCGGGTATTTATTTTTCATCTTTCTCGTAGTTTATGCAGTTATGATCTTCAAGATGTTGGACAACAATATTAAGTCTTCCTCTGATATCTTCTTCCTCTAGCTGTTTATCCTTTAGTTTCTCTTCAAGTTCATTCAAACGATTCTCTTTTGCCAACATTTTCTTATTAATGTCTTCTTCAACCAATTCGCATAGCAACCTTACTTTTTCCTTCAACTGTTCTCTAAACGAAGAAACAATAGGTCGTGATTCGTTTAACACATAGGCAACGAACTCACGGAATTTCTTTTGCTGATCAACTTTCTTGTCCGTCCTTACATATACCGACCTTGCTTTTGTTTCTGAAGACCAACCACCAGTTTCATAGGTTTCTGTTTTGTAAACAGGTGTCTCTGTTGTACTGCACTCCTGAGCTTTAACTTCTAATGCCTTAAAATCTATTTGCCTAAGAATAATGTCCTTGGGGTCAAATTTCTTGCAATAGGATTGAAACTCCGATTCAAGTTCATCAAAGGTTTTATGTTCCATTGACGTGACTTTTTCCATCAAGTTCTGATAGGCAACACGAACTTCGTCTATTGTTTTTTTTTGAGACAAAGATGCCAACTCATTATCAACAAACTTGAACTTTTCAAGAAGCGGAGTAATTGCACTTAGTTGACGCAACTTGTTTAAGACCTTGTGGTACTCAACTTTCTTCTGCTTCAGTAGTTTTCGTTCTTCGTCAATAAGCTTCTGTCCACCACTTAGCTCCTCGATTTCTTTCTCATATGTTTCTATCATTAGCTCGTAATCCTCACGGATATGAGAAGCAATCTTTTGGAACGAAACTTCTTTTACTTCGCGTACAAAGTCGTTAATAATTTTCTTCAAGGAGCTAAAATTCCCCCATTCTTCCATAAGCGACAGAAGATTCTCATTGTTGATTGCAAGACTTCTGTTTTTAAGTTCTCGCTTTAATGGGGAATACATTTCAAACATAGCATTGCATTCATCCCTTGACCATCCATCTAATGGGTCAGCAATGTCTGGGTCTATATCCTTAGCCGACAAGCCTTGGGCTAAAATATCATCATGAAATCTTGCCAACAGACTGTCTACATGAGTCAGTCGGGACTGCGGAATATGATATTTCGAACCAAATAAATGCCTGGTTTTTTCAAGAATATCGTCACGATAAAGTCGGAATTTCTGGGCCGTAGCATGGGTCAGAATGAAGAAGAGCCTCTCTTTTGCTTCATTTGTCAGCTGATTGAAAACATTCTCAAGGAATGTCATATCTGCTTCGCTCTCAATATTGCTATCACCTCTTTTCAGAAAAATAATAGCATCAACTAATTTTTTTCCATCTTTGTCTCTAGATGAAAACAATCTCTTCGTCGCCTCTTGTATTCCACCGATTGCTCCTACGCCTGGAGTATCAACAATTTTCCAGCCGTGCATCTCTTCTGGTAAAGGATAATACACATGGACTTCACTTGCAATCTTAGACTGAGGGTGGGACTCGACATATCTTTCCCAAAGTGCAACGTCGCATTTCAAATGTGTCTTTTCCTCTATTCCTTCCTTTTTTGCAAGAATGTCTCCAAGAGTATCTCCGCCCGAAATTAGAAGATTTATATCATTGATGGGCAAATCATTGTATTCTTTTGGAAGAGCTACCAAATTGTGAAGAATAGTCTTAATCTCTTTTCCACTGAAAATTTCTTCATGACCATCTGCAAATTTAACTTTTATATTAGGCTTTGCACTATGCTCAATATATGTGATTGCACTTGTTGTCTGAAAGTGACCAGTTGGCAGTATATTAACTCCTATTAAAGTATTGATGAACGTTGACTTGCCACTACTCATATCTCCAATTACTGCCAATGTAAAACACCCATGCAAATAGGGATGTGCGATACGATAAATGGTTTTCGAATGCAACTCAAAGGGATACTTGACGCTATCAAAAGTCTCTTTATAATTGCCTACCATTTTTTCAACGCAGTGACGTATCTTAACAAATTGGTTAACTGCCATATATTTTTCTTAAACTTAAACCTTGTTTGTACTAAATTAATAACATATGTCTTATGCAACAAATGATGATTCAAATTTCACAACAGACAATTTTTTGCTTTGCAAAAATACAAATTTTCCGCAAATTAAAAGAAAAAAAAGGTACATAATGCATAAAAATCAGCACATTTTACGTTTATTTGGATTTTTGTAAAGGAAGTATTACGATTATTGAGTTTTTGCTATTGCCTTAATCATCTTGCTTCAACCATGAACAATTTTCGCTGACCATGTACACATTCTTCGGGATATGACCATCACAGAACGACTTGCCGTCATCTGCCAAGGATAATCGCAGTAGCGCACATGCTCGACATCTGACAGCGAGTCCATCCGTCTGAAAGCATTATACATCTTCTCTCTTGAAAATAAAAAAAGAAAAAAATCACTAGTGTCCAAAGAAATTTAGAATAGCCATCCCTGGCCATCATTCTCAGGTTCTAATTTAGACTTATCGATTCGTTTGAATAACTCGGACACGGGCATCTTCTCAAAGAGAACCAGCCCGATTGCTTGAGAGAAAATGTAAAGATTCTGTTCTATATGAAACATCTTCTTGGCAATGACCAACAGCAGATAGTCACAGACAGCAATCCATATCTGTGCAAAGACCGCATTCTTCGTCGTTCCGAAGAACGACTTGACATGCAGGTGCTGCTTGATCCACTTGAAGAACAGCTCAATCTGCCAGCGCTCCCTATAAAGTTCTGCTACAGTGAGCGCATCAATGATGAAGTTGTTCGTCAGGAATCTGTACACATTGTTCGTTGCAAAGTCCTCATAGACAACCATGCGCATCATCTCCGGATAGTCCTTGGAGACAAGTTGTCCAGTGAGCCTGATACTCTGGTCGCTGATAAGACCTGCATGCATGTCTACTTTCCTTTCCTCCATGACCTCAAAACGCATGTTGTCCTTCGCCCTTGTGACGAAGTATGCCTGCCTGAGATGGAAGAGGTTGTAGAGTCTCCAGAAGTCCACATATCCCTTGTCCATCAGATAGTAGGCGCCTGCCTCGACAGGCAGTACGTCAAGGCCGTTCATGTCGTTGACTTTGACCTCTGTCATCCAGATGAACGTGGGGGTGGAGCCTCGCAGGTTCAGAAGCGTATGCATCTTCATGGCACCGCTGTTCTCCTTGTATTCTGCCCATGGACAGAGTTTCAGGCAAAGCTTAATCGTACTGCTGTCAAAGGCATAGACCATGTCAAGCCCGAGAAGGAAGTAGTCATCCTTATACAGCTTCTGGGCCCAGACTATCAGGACCATTGCAAAGTCACGGTATATCTGCCAGTCCTTCGTCTCGTTCATATAGGCCAATGTGGACTTTGGGATGAACTTCAGGCCAGAGTGATACAGCTTGGCAGAGAACGCTGTCAGTGTCGCCTCGATGTCACGAAGGCTGGAACGGTCGGTGAACTGCGCGTAGCTCATCACAAAGAATTGGTCACGGCAGGTGAACTTCAAGGCATGGAAGTCTCCATTGTATTTGTCAACACATTTGTTTGCTGCAAAAATACAAAAATATTCCGAATTGTTCCGTATTATTTTACGAAACACGCACAATTTAACGAAAAACTTGAAATAATCCCTCATTACCACGCAGCCACTTCCCGCAGATTCATTATTTTTGCCCCCAATCAAACAAGACAAAAAGATGAAAGAACGCAAAATGGCAGCCCGTGTTATCACTTTTCTTTCAAATCGCTTGGAAGATTCAAAATCTTTTCCTACTTTTGCGATTGAAAAAGAAAAAACGGACGGATGCGACATTCCGCGCCGAGTATATTGCAAGACGTGCAGACACGTTTGGTCCTGGTTGAATCTGGAAAATTAACAGGGTATCAAGCAAATGCAGTCAGGCATGTCCTGTATCCTTCCCCGAAGGACATGGGCTGCTTTACTATATTTGTTGATACCAGGTATTCCAGAACCTAACCAGGCAAGTATCAGACGGAGCAGGACTGTGTCCTTCTCTCGTTCCTCTCACCCCGACGAGCAGTCTATGATATTAAAAAAGATGGCAATTCATTTGGAACTTTCAAAAAGATTTCTTATTTTTGCCATCAGAAACAATGGAGAAGCGACTCCATGAAATTGTACCTATCAAGAAGATTTTACTAACCCTTAAAACATAATTAAATGACATTACAAAAGACACTTAAGGTTCTTTTCGATAGTCGAAAGGAAGAATTGGAAAAAAAATTAACGGATTTCCATTACCAAAGGATGCGACAAAAAACAAACTACTGTTGCTGGCTACCTAAATGAATTGTTTATCCCAAACTGGGGTATAATATATATTAAACCTACTAATTATGAAAGAAACTTCAATTTTCCAAGTGTTTCAGGCTCACGAACAAGAGCTTAGTAATGCCTTAAAAGGATTATCTTTGCCCACAGATGCCCCAAAAGTCCAAAAAGCAGTTGAGACATTCTTCACAAGCCTCTTTGAAAGTGATGGTGATTATCGTCAGAGCCTTTCTCAATCAGAAGATTATGTACTACAAGCAGCATTGCAGTTACTACAAGCTCAACAAAACATCACGAATGAATTGGCTACGTCTTTAAAAGAATCGACCACGCCAAAAGCAGAATTTGCTGAATCTGAGTCCACCAAAGGTAGTACATATTCCACTATAATTGGCGCAGGAATTGGAGCCGTTGCAGGAGGTATCCTTGGTACATGGACTGCTGTTTTTGGTGCTATTGCCGGAACTGCAGTGGCTATATACAGCGCCAACAGGCCTTCAAAGGATGCAAGAAACTCATCCAAATCCAATCCCTCTATAAGAATATCAGATCCTTCTATAGACATAAGCATATTCTCCACAATCATTGGTAAAATATGTCAGAGTATTGACAATCTGATGGAAACTTATCGCGTTCAGGTGAAGAGAGTTGAGAACATCTATACTCAGGTCGAGAAGCCTTCGCTTCTCAATGAATGTCAAGAACTTTTCAACCAGTTGGCTAATGTATCTAGGATTGTCGAAATCAATAAAGAAAACGTACCAGTGAAAGTCCAAACAGCTATTAACCGATTGGTGGAATCTCTTGAAAATTATGACTTGACCATCAAAGACGGTAAGGTTGTGAATGCTTAACCTGAAACTCATACACTGTATCAAAAATCGATGTAGAACTAAATAAGTGTAATATATGGCAAATTTAGTAATTCCAAACGAAGAAAAACACAAATACATTGTAGGTATTGACTTCGGTCATGGTGAAACTTCAGCAGCAATTTGTGAACTTGAATGGGACAAAGAGGCTGGCCAAAGAGAGACCAATGTGCTTGATCTTGATATGGATAGAAAGGCACGGACGAAGGTTATACCATCTGCCATTTGTCGTGCCAAAGGAGAAATCGTGATAGGCGATGAAGCTTTCGAACATGTCACAGATAATGAAGGAATAAGAGTAAGTTTCAAAGAAAAACCAAAATCTATTGATGGCGCAAAAGAGTCTCTAATGATAGATTACATGCAAGCTGTATATGGTCGTATTCGAGAGGCAGATGACAGACTAACAGACAATAACCATATTGTCTATATAGCACGTCCTTCTGGATGGCAGGATGAAGAGGCTAAAGAACTATATCGCCAGATGGCACTTAAAGCAGGCATACCTCTTGGAGGTTTGACATCTGAATCACGAGCTGCTATTTTCTATGCCAAAAGTCCTCGCGTGGGGTTCGCCAACGAAATATCAAAAGGAGCAATTGTTTTTGATTTGGGTTCTAGCACAGTTGACTTCACTTATCTGTCTGATAAGGACAAACCTATAGATAACGGTTATAATCTGGGGGCATCAATCATTGACGATGTAGTTTACCAGTCTTTTATCCTCAAAGATGATGACGTTGCAGATTTTATAAAGAAATATCCTGAATATGAGGGTACACTACGCTTTCAAGCTCGAAAGTTCAAGGAGTCTGCTTACAGTAGAAGTGCCGATATAAAGACCACCAAAGCATTTGATCTAGACAGCATAATACAGCAAGATGAGCCTGCGTATGAAGAGTTTGGCGATGCTCATGTAAAAATGAAAATCAACAATATCCAGGAACTCAATGACCTAATAGAAGTGAAACGTCACTATATTAGCGAGTTAAAGTCCAAGTTAGAGGAGTATAGAGATAAGACCATTGCTGGCAAGAAAATTAATGGGGTGTTCCTCACTGGAGGCGCTTCACGCATGAATTTCATCCAGCCTTTGATAGCAGAAACCCTTGGACTTCCATTGGAGAGAGTGAAGTTTGACTCCGACAATCCATCATTGACTATTTCCAGAGGAATAGCTATGCTTGGAACAGCTGATGCAGTAACAAGCGTACTAGTTGCAAAACTCAAAACCAAGATACCAGAATTCCTGACCGATGACAAACTATTCAAACCGGTGGTACACGAGTTGTCATCAAACATTACAAAAAAGGCATGGAACTGTGTGGAATCGGCTTGTGAATACTGGATAAAATTCGGAAACACAACAGACCGAGATGAGTTGAAACGAGTAGTCGAAAAAAGGCTGAAGAACTTCACGGACAACGACCTTAACTCTATAATCAATGAGACTTTCAAAACCTTCATCAAAGATGAAAGTGAGACTATTCGTAAAGAAATAAACCTTATCATCAGTCGATATGCGCCTGGCCAAGAAATTACACTCTCAGGAAATATCAATCTTAGTAATCAACAAACTATAGCTGACAGTCTAAAAGAAATGAATGATGTTATACAGACTATCAGCATGGGTATGAGCAAAATAATTGAAGAAATTATATGGAAAACAATAGCCGCCGTATTGTGGGGAGTGTTTGCTATACCTTATTATATCCTTAAGGCACTCCTAACAAGTGATGAGAGCAAACGCAAGGAAAAGGCCAAAGATATTCTTGACAAGAAAGGCGAAATTACTGGAAAACTCATAAATTCTATTATGGAGAAACTTGAATCTAATACAACTTTTAAAACAGAAGTAACAAAGTCTCTCCAGAATTATTTCAAAGAAGTAATTGACAAAAACCTGCAAAAAGTAATAATTCCAATAGAGTAATATGAATAATAGTCCAGTTCCAATCACACAGGAGCAAATAGCAAAGTTCGAGCCTAAAGCAAAAATGATGGCTGCTAACGGCATAGCACAGTCTTTGTCATTCACATCTGAGCGTAAATATTTGAATGGTATTTCCAGCTCATCCAAGCCCTTTGCGCTGGAAATACCTAAAGCCCATCGTTTAGACATTCCTACCGATGCTTTTTGGGTACGCATTAAACAGGTAGGAAAACCTATGGAAAGCAGTGCGGAAATGTGCTTCACTGCCATACAGAAAATACTTGCCTCATGCTTCGTTCCACATAAGGCCCAGCTCATTTTCATCATCAATGGCAACAAGAAGAGCTATAACCTTTTTCTCGGAATACGCTCGTTTGACAAAAATGTTGTTACGCCAAAGTTTGCAGACAATCTCTGCAACTTTGTAGAGGGTGTCTGGCCAGGTGCTAAATGTGAGCGTGAGCATAAGAAACTGGAAGATGTTAAAAAGCGCATATCTGAATATGAGTATGTCAAAGCCATTACTGGTATTCCTTCGATGGAAAGCCAGTATAAGACCATATACCCGGCAACGATTGACACGTTAATGGCTGGTATGCGAGGCAAAGACTTTACTTATATGGTTGTGGCAGACCCTATACCAGAAAATGAGGTGGATCGTATTCTTTACCAATGTCGCGATTTCTGTGGAAAGGCTGAGTCTTTAAAATCCTTCACGTTCAGCGAAAACATGTCTAATAGCATTGGTAAGACTGTTTCCGATGCTCATTCCGTTACGGAAGGGACTTCTAAAAGCAAAAGCCGTAAAAGCGCATGGGCAAATGTTGGAGCTGGCATTATGTTGGCATCATGGATTTTTCCACCTGCAGGTGCGGTAACAACAGCGCTTGGATTAGGAGCAAGCATCATTGAAGGCGCAGAGACGATTGCTGGTGCAGACCTTTTCAGTAACTTCGCCCCCACCGTAACGGAAACAAAAAGTCATTCAGAGACTGACACACATCAGGAGAGCGAATCTTATACCGAGCAGCAAGGCAAGTCAGTTAGTCAAAACGTAGTAAACAAGCAAATCGAAGCCGCAGCGGAACATCTGTTCTATCACACAAAACGCTATGAGACAGGAAAGGCCATTGGCTGCTGGAGCATAGGAGTCTATCTGATGTCTGACAGCATGCCCAGCCTCCAGAGTGCATCTATGCTGTTGAATTCTATTGTGAGTGGACTGGAGTCGATATTTGAACCTGTCAGGGTACATGACATTTCTGATATTATTGATACTGTTAAACCTCAAACGCTTTGTTGTTTGGATGCACCTTTAGTAAGGATTTCTACTCCAAATGGATATTTCCAACACCCGCTGGGCAGTAGGTTCAATGACCTCCGCACACTGTTGACCACTAAGGAATTATCCTATTTCGTGAATTTCCCATTGCGTTCCGTTCCAGGCATCAGCGTTGTGGACAGCGTGCCTGAGTTCTCTCTTAACCAGCCTGTGGTGGCAGAAGATGAAGAGACGATAGACTTTGGCCGTTTGCTTTACGGCGGGACTGAGACGGAGATGTCGTACAAGCTGCCTGTGAGCGCACTGGCAAAGCACACACTGCTCTCTGGCATCAATGGAACTGGCAAGACAAACACCGTTCAGGCTGTTCTTAATTCGCTCTCAAAGGGTAAGAGCGCAATCCCATTCCTCGTTATAGAGCCTGCCAAAACGGAATATGTGGACTGGGCTATAGATTATAATAAGGTGCACGAGGAGAAGCCCATCAAGATTTACATTCCCGGATGCAAAGCCTATAAAGACCGAAGAACTCGGGAGGAGGTAGAAACGGCAGTGCTGAAGCTGAATCCCTTTGAGCCAGTATGGTTGTCGAAGGAGCAAGACCCCAGTGTGTTGACGCATATCGACCGTCTGAAGTCAACCTTTGCCGCTGCTTTCCCCATGTATGACATCCTGCCCGTGCTGATGGAGGACTTGGTCTATGCCCTTTATCAGAATCCTTCAACGAATTGGATTGGCCGTGACGCAAACCCGCAGTTTGGCAAGACGCTGCCGCCTACACTCACTGCAATGACAGAGTATGTAGATAAGGTGATAGATGCTCACGGCTATGAGAAACGTGTGGGCGACAACATGAAGGCTTGTCTGAACACGCGTATCGCTACCTTACGTCGTGGATGGAAGAAAGAAATGCTCGACACACTACATTCCACCGACTGGAAGGAATTGTTCGAGCAGCCTTGCGTCATCAACCTCTCCTACGTGGGCGACGATGTGGACAAGTCGTTCTTCATGGCGCTTATCCTTCAAATGCTCTATGAGTATCGCACGGCACAGGCTGAGAATGGTGACATTGACTTCAATTACAATGGATGCCGTCATCTGACGGTTATTGAAGAAGCGCATCGCGTGATGCAGAAATGCGAGAAGCCGGAGGAACCGCAATATAAGACTGCCATGATGTTTAGCAATATGCTGTCTGAGATTCGGGCTTACGGTGAGGGTATGTTCCTGGTGGACCAGGTTCCTACGCGCCTCATTCCCGATGCCATCAAGAATACGAATACAAAGATAACGCATCGCCTGGTGGCTGAGGATGACAGCAAGGCTATAGCAGAATCTATGGGCTTGACAAAGGAGCAACGGCCAATCATTCCGAAACTGCTTGTTGGCCAGTGCCTTATCTCTACAGCGCTATCTACAGAGAAACATTGGATAAAGGTTAACAAAGTGAAGTGATTTTTTATGATAGAAGATTTTGAATACATTGAACGAGCCGACAACATTCAGGCGGGAGTGGAACAAACCACTTCCGCTGAGCGGCTTGACCTCACGGTGACTAAAGAGTTCTGTGATGTCTGTGAGTTTGAGGATAGGACTGCGTGGGCCGTACAAAACTTCCTCGAAAGAGATGCCTACCGTGAGCCGCCATACGCTGAAGCTAGTGTTGAACAAAGAGCTGAATATATGAGGGAATTCCATGATAATTTCAATGAGATGTCAGGATATTCTGATAACTTGCATTTCAGTAATGGTATGAGATGGAATAACCTTGGTGCGTTCAGTCCGGGCTCGAAGCGGATAGAGCTCAACGCCCGGCTGCTCAACGAGAGCAATCCGCGCAATCTCATGGAGACTATTATGCACGAGAGTCGTCATGCCTATCAGGATTACGCTGTCAACCATCCCGAGAAGGTGTCGGTTGACCTAAGGACAATTGCCATCTGGGACTACAACTTCAAGCATTACATCAGTGCCGAATACGATTACGAAGCCTACTATCATCAACCGGTGGAAGCTGATGCCAATGATTTTGCCAACAGAATGTATGAACAAGGTGCCCAATACGCCCCATAAAATAATAGAGTGATATGGACAGAGAGAAGATAATAATGATACTGTGCGCCGAGAGCTATCCGGAGTTTATGCTGGAGCAAACGGCAGACAAGGTAGAGAAACTAACGCCCAATATCAATGAAGCTTTCGAGATGTGGGCAGATACAGGTAATGTGCCCCAGATTGAAATCGAGGGCTTCACGTTTACATCCCTTCGAGAGAAATTCAATATGCGCCCTGTTGCAGTTTTCCTTGCTTTGGATTGGCTGACGCGTGAACCCCAAAAAGCCAAAGTTGCTTTGAATCGTGGAATCAGGTAAACAAAAACAGTTATGGGACTTTTCATATTAACAGCCCGAAATAACATTCCTCTATCTGGTGGACAAATGATAGAACGTGGAAGGCAAATTGAAGTGTATGTAAATAATCCATGTGCTTTGCCTAGCAACATTTTTGTAACTCACTATGGGAAAGAGGCTATTTCTCGTGCCTTTGCTATTCAAGGTATCCCTGCGACTTCTAATTATATGAATATGTCAAAATGGGATGTGAAACCAATAACTCCAAAATTTTAAAAAGATAATGCGTTAGAGGATACATACCGGAAAGAGTACGACGTATTCTATTATAAAAACCGAGCGGTATATCAGAGGAAAATGCAAAAAATAGAAATTATTATATTCACTAATTCAAATAATCATGTTTGAGAATAAAACATTAGTTTCCATTAATAATAGAGAATGAAAATATTATTTAAATTATTTTACTATGTCAAATCCAATAAAACAATGTCCTAATTGTAAGAACTACGTTGAAGGACAAAGAAAACAGTCGTTATCCAAGATTGGCACC
>JAEEGF012390092.1_pt1 | contig 20094 bp, 14 predicted proteins | sample 9134171 | NCBI WGS metagenome assembly JAEEGF01 (sample SAMN16246542, study PRJNA631951) | gut metagenome | biome: gut microbiome; feature: rumen; material: AP-attached | host: Bos | place: Iran: Karaj | collected 2018-10
CGGTTGTAAACCGGTTCCTTTTTTGTTAGCGCGGAAGGGGACTCTCGCCCGCAGCTTCGCTGCATGGGTTCTGGGATTCACACTAGGTTCGCTTGTAACCAAGCTCACCAAGTGTTCACCCATGGCTCGCACTAAGCTCGAAAATACCTCGCTAAGTGCTCTGCTCAAAGTCCCATTGCCTCCCCGGATAATATAGAAATCAATTTAGAATTCCAATCTCAAATCTTTTCTTTAGCTTCAAGTCTCACATATGCAATCATAAGCCCTATAACAAGAGCTACAACTCCAATAATCATTACAAAGAAAAGTGGAGAATTTTGTTTTAAAAACAAGAATGGTATGCCTATAGCTTCAAGTGCTATTGCAAAAACAAGCCATAGGACAGAAACTGCCTTATTATATTTTTTTATATCTTTAACCACCGGTGGCTTTACAAAAGTAAAAAATCCTACTGCTTCTTCAGCTCTGTAAGTAGAAATGGCAATCACAACAAAAGCTAGTGCTACAATGCTCCAGATAACGAATCCAATAACCATCTCAGCTCCTCCTTTTCCTTCATATGAGTAATAAGTCCCTCTACGTAAATAATACTACTTTGTAAATATTAATTACAATTTTTTTGACTTATATTTTTTATACTTGTATAGTCTAAAAAATATAAGTCAATCTGATTACCACTTCATAAATCTACAATTCCCTTTATTATCTCAATATTGAATTCATCATTTATCTGCGCTTCTTTTCCTACATCGATACCCTCCTGGTCGGGAGCACATTCGCCGCAGATATCGACTCCGAGGACTTCTCTTCTGTCAAACAGCTCATTTATAAAAGAGATAAGCTCATCCTTAGTCATCTCGCCCTGATCCCAGTTTGTCACAAGCTCTTCTCTTCTGACAACGTCTTTATCGACAGATAAGAATACAGGGCACTGAGTTTCGGGAAGTTTATCTCTCACATCCGAAACACCGTAGAATTTAACGCGTTTTGCATCATCTTTATCAAGCTTATCTATGAGCTCTCTGTCAGCACCTATCACATGGACATCTCTGACATAAGGGTTATTCTCAATTACCTTCATTACCCATCCGCCGCATGACAATATGTCGCCAAACATAGGTGACTGCATATCGGGATGGTGATCGAGAACCACAAGAGAAAAAGGCTCTTTTATCATTTCCGTGATTATTGCGGACATATAGTGGTAATTTCCCGAATCAATAAAGTGGATTCCTTTGGCAAAAGCAGCAAGTCTTTTGTTTTCATCCGCATCTTTCGTCATTTCAAAAGCTTTTTCGCTTATTCTCTTTTTTATATGTGCAATTGCCTCATCATCGCACATGCAATTCGTTCCCGGAATATCTCTGCAATTTATAATACAAAAAGGAGAGCTTTTATCATTTTGATAAAAGCTCTCCTCATTATATATTCCAGAAAAATCAAATACTGTAATGTTATCGTTCATACCGTAAATGTGTACCCTCATCTGGAAAGATCGGTAAGATGTATTATCGCATCGCTTCCTACCAGGCGATCTCCATGCTCTCTGACATACATCGCTTCCGTCGCGTTAACCACAAGCATATTTGAATACTCAACTCCTGCCCTTCTGAGATCGTATATAACGCTCTCATCCGATGACAAAAGTCCCAATATCATATAATAGCCCTCTTCAAGTTTGTATAAAGAAGAATCTACTATAGGAAGATTCTGAACCACTTTTGAAAAACGCTTGGCTTCATCAAAAGTATCAAATTCAACCATGTACTCCGCATACTCTGAAAGTGGTTGATAGCTGGTCTCAGGAGTTTTTGGTGTTTCCTCCGGAAGAGTGTAGAGCTTATCTCTGCCGTAAATCCTGTTTATCGCATCGCTAACGTTTGTTATAACTTCGTTCAGTGCAATACCTTTTTCTCTGCCATTCTTCGACTTGATCTCATCAATCTTTTCCTGTGTAAGAATTCTGAGAACAGTCTCTGCTGCTCCTTTAATGCGATCAGATGCTGTCTGTATATCTTCGTTGCTCATCTTAACCGCAAAAATTCTGATACTGCCATCCATCATCATGTTCTTGCTCATCATCATGACCTCAGTCTCGGGATCGTATCCAAGCTGCTGTCCGACTTCTTTATTCAGCTTAGCAAAAAAAGATGATGTATTTTCCGCACCGTTAATAACTGCTTCGGGAGTAAGTCCGATTTCATGAAGCTCTGATGCGGCAATGCTACATTCTACAGTTGTATCATTCATTTTTACTATGATCATCACGCATCAACTCCTCTCCATGGATTCTTTGTACTGTCATTATATAATGTAACATTAGCACTGTCCACAATAGAGTGCTAAAATCTTTATTAACTCTATAAAATATAAGGAAACGCAGAATGAATCAATATTTCCTTAGGTTATTTAGGTGATACACCTTCTATATCGGATTGATGCGTATAAAAATGTAGTTGCTTTATTTTTGTTTTATTTACGTTTTCTGATATGTTTACTTTCTTCGGCAGCCTTTATGACATCAGGCACTTCTCCAACCTGTGATGCCTCTCCGGTCGACTCACAGCGGATAGTTACTCTGTTGGCTCCGCCTATAGTACATGTGAAAAGAGTAAGATCCCAGTCTCCGGACTCCATCTTCTCCGTATCATATGCTCCCAGCGTCTCCATGTTTGATACCTGGAAATAAAAGCTTCTGCCATTCATATCAGTAACGATCACTCTGTCACCCGTCTTAAGTTCTTTAAGCTTACCAAAGTGCTCTATATAATTATGACCTGCGACAATAAGATTGTTTTCGTATACAGATCCCATGTATCTACATACCGAAACCCTTGCATTATCATTGCTCCACTCGTTTTGAATAGGAAGTAAAAGACCAAGACTCGGTATTTCCACTGTTCCTATAAAACTTCTTCCGTCAACGTCTACTATCGGCATGTCTCCGGATAATTCAGGCTCAATAACCCTTCCCGGCATCTGTTCTATTACCCCGGTCAAAAGGCTGTCAGATGCTGCTCCGGCTTCTGCATTTTCGTCAAAATTGTTCTTAATTATAAGCGCAGCTATGAAAATAAGCACCGCACCAAAAAACATATAGAGATAACCTGGAATCTTTTTCAATTTATTGCCCCTCACATTTTTTATATAGTATTACCCCATGAGTTTTATCCCATGGGGTATATACGTGTATTAAATATTTCTGTTCCTTCTGATTCCCTTTACTATAAGTGCAACACCTACAATAATAAGTATGGGAAGAGGCCACCACAACTGACCTGTCTGTGGAAGTCTTCTTGCACCCAAAACAGCAGGAAGCTCGCTGAGCTTTCTTACTGCACCGAGAACATCAGGAAACTCTGTAGCGCCGCCGTCTCCGTGGCCGCCATTATCCTCTTCATGGTGTTCATCACCGCCCGGAGGTGGACCAGCAGGTGGAGTATACGTATTAGTAATTGTATAGATCTCCGATGCCACATCTCCGTTATATGTCTTAGACTCAGAAATTGAAGCGCTGTATCCTGAATCTGAAGGCAACACTTCTTCAAAAGACCATGTATTGCCGGGCTTCTCTGTCCAAGCATATGTCCAATTATTTGAATCATTAAGATTAACTGTCTGATAAAGTTCGTTATTCTTAATGATCTTAACATCTATGGAAGAAGGACGTCTGTCTGAATATCCCTCGTCGCTCCATCTCTTATGAAGCTCAAGATCAACCATTCTGTCGAACTTCTCACACTTAGTGCCTGCCTGTGCATCATATACCCACTTGTCACTATCATCAAGCTGAGGTACAGATACCAAGAATGGCGCAAAAACATATGTATTTTCAGTTTCCTGATAGTTATCGGCACTTACAAGATAAATACCAAGCTCAAGACCGCTGAACTTAACCTGACCATTTGCTGAAACAGCTGTCTGATCCGGCTGATGCTCGCTTACAGCATACTGTAAAACATCATCTAAGATCTGTTTCCATTCCTGCTGCGCTTTGGCTTCATCTGTAATACCGCTCAGATCCTTAATTGAGGATCTGTCGATATATCCCGCATCAAGCTCAAATGAACCACCCTCGGTAGCACTTGCAATCTTATAGATGCGTGAATTAACACCGTCAAACATCTTGTCTTCGCCAAAATTGTATGTCACACTCAATGAACCCGATCTTGATGTGTCAATACCCTCTCTGGCCTGAACTGCCAAAGATGACTGACTGAAAACCATAATCGCAGCCGTGAGTGTAGCCACTGTTCGGCTAATTACTTCTCTTACCTTAATCATAAAACAAATACCTCGTAGAGCAATTATCCTTGCTTTGCTCCCTTTACCCTTTTAGGCTTTGACGTCCTAACAAGAAATACTATAAAAGCTATAAAAAGAATCGGTGCTCCGATGAACGGTGCCACTACCATGTTATTGTACCTTAAGGCATCTGCCGGCACTATAAGTCTTGATTCCTCGCTATAATCAACACGCTTACCTCTTACAAGCATCCTGTGAGTATTTACTCCGTAAGGAGTACAAGTAACAAGCGTGACGAATTCTTCATTATCGACTATTGCAAGATCATTGGTCTCCTCCGGAAGAACAATGTTTATCTTATCAATCTGATACGCAAAAGTCTGGTCTAAAATATGAAGTAAAAACGTATCCCCGACAATCATTTGATCGAGGTCAGAAAAAAGCTTAGAGGACGGAAGTCCTCGGTGTCCCGAAAGGACTGCGTGTGTACTTTTAGTTCCGGTGGGAAACGATGTTCCCTCCAAATGTCCTATACCAACCTGTAAAACCGATTCGTCGGTCCCGTGATAAATTGGAAGGTTGACCCCTATATTCTCAATTTCAATATATCCGATTATTCCGGTTCCGGATACATTAAGAATCCTATTGTACTCTTCCCTTTCTTCATCAGAAAGATCAAAATTTAGAGCTTTTTTAGCAAGTTCTTCATTATACGCCTTTGCTTCGCTCCACATCTTTGAATAATCTTCTTCGGAAATGTTATTTACCATTTCCTCGTAGTTAGAAATTGCTCTGCTCTGATTTCGCGAATTGATATAATTACTTACTGAAGGATATAAAAATATACCTAGTCCGGCGATAAATATCAATCCAAATATTATATTGGGTATTTTTTTCTTTAGGTTCTTCTTCATCTAAGCAATTCTTATCTTTTCACCATATCGGTTATTTTTCTAAAAATCTTTAGGATTATGAATATACATATTCTTCAAGGGAAGTAACCTTCCCTCGAAGAATACTGTTATCCAACTAATTCAACAAGATTCAAAACAATTAAACTTTTTCATCCCTTGTATATTACATTATTCAGCGTCAGCTTTTCTGCGAACGATGAAGTATGCGATTCCGGCAATAACAAGAATTCCACCGATGATGTAGAAGATTGTTGTACCGATACCACCTGTGTGAGGGAGTGTAATACCTGTTCCGTCCTCAACCGTTGCAGTCTGAACTGCTCCTGTATTGGAAGAAGTTGCTACTGTTACCTGCTGTGCATGCTTATGATTACCTACAGTGCTCTCAAGAAGATTGTAACCCTGAGGAGCCTGTGTCTCTTCAAGAATATAATTCTCTGCATTAAGACCTAAGATTGTAAGAGGTGCTTCAGCAACAGTTACGATTGCATCAACCGATCCATCGGGATCTACCTTGTACTCAGTATCTGAAACCTTTGTGAACTTAAGCTGTGTATCACCGCTCTCTCTGTACATCTTAAATTCTGCTCCGGGAAGAACTTTCGGGTTCTCGGAAGCATCACCTCTAGCGATCTTCTTGATCTGAAGAGGATATGTCATTGTCTTTGTTGTAACATGAGTTGTCTCTGTCCCGTTACCATAGATGAGGAAAGCTTCGTTGATGTTTTCCTCAGATGCGATAACCGCATCCTTGTTAACTACTGCCTGATATGTAACAGTTGCAGTTGTATCAGACTTAGGTTCACCCTCAAATGTAATCTTGAATCCCTTATTTCCGTTCTCGTCAACATAAGCATTGTCGATGCTGAAACCAAGAGAACTGTCTGAGAAAGAAACATTGCTGTCCTGAACATCTACAAGTGTAAGTCCGGGTGTCAATGTATCAACGATGGCATAGTTCTCACCGCCAATCTTAAGATCTGCTTCAACAGTGAACTCTACTGTATCACCGATCTGTGCATCATTTCCTGTCTTATCACCGTAAACTGTTGACTCATTTGTAGCAGTATTAACATGCTTTCTGATTTCAGGAACGCTGTTCTTCTCCTGAATACCTGCGTTAGGAGTTGTTGTATCAACTGCTACGGCACTACCAAGTGATGAATCTACTACATAGTAACCATATTCACTAACTGGAATTGTAGCTACGCCATCTGCTGAAGCTGTTGTTGAACCGTCATTTGAGATTCCGTTAGCCTTTGCGTAAGCAAGTACAGCCTTACCAAAAACCTTAGCCTCTTCTGCTGAAGCAAGTCCTGATGTATCAAGGATATCATTATCACCAACCTCGAAGAATGAACTCATTGCTACACTGTTTCCATCATCACTGTATGTGTATGAAGGAAGACCTGAAAACTTAGCTGCAAGCTTGTAAATACCACCTGCATCGGCATTTGCTTCATCAGCAGGTACAAAGTCAAATACGCGGTAAGCGTCATATGTCTGTCCTGCTATTGCATTAGTAATTGTAATTGTTCCGGCAGCCGCATAGGCTGTGATTGCCATTCCAAGTACCATCGCGGATACAAGGAATCCTACTATCAGTTTCTTGATTCTATTCATCTTCTTCTCCTTCTTTGAATCTTGTGTCAGTTTATTTTTTTATAATGTCGTTCAATATATATCCGATGCAAATGAGCACCTGTTTTAAAGCATTTCTGCTCTAAATCCATATTGCTTAAAATCAATTATTCAAAGTTCTCAAGACTCCTCTTTTTCTTCAGATTCATCTTTCTTTTTACGTATGTTGTATGCACTTCCTCCAAGAACTGCCGTCAAAGCCGTTCCGAGACCAATCGCAAGAATAGGGAACTCTCCGATTCCACCTGAGTTAGGAAGAACGTTTCCGCTTCTTTCGTTAGCAACTACAAGTGTAACGCTACCGCCCTCGCCGTATACTTCTGTCCACTCTGTTGAAGTCATGGTCTGTGCATCTTTGTTATATGCGTAGTATGTGATCTTAGGAGCCTGGCGATATTCTACAGCACCTGTAGAATCGCACTCTACAATGTAGTATCTTCCAAGTCCCGGTACAGGTACTTCCGCTGTCCACTCGCCACCATAGCTAAGAGCTATAGGTCCTTTTACGAGTTCCGGTGATCCACTACCATTTGACTGATAAAGGTTAACGAATACGGTTCCGAAATCCTTTGTTCCGTTGTAAGGAACATCTACACCATTAAGAGTCCAGCTCTTTCTGATCTTGATGTACGGATCGTTTGTAAGTTCTACTCTTACATTTCCGCTTTCGTCATATGTTACTGTTACATCTGTAAGCTTGTATCCGTTTACTGATGATACAGCTTCATCTGCTTCGGAAGACTGTGAAATAACATTTCCGGCAGCATCTTTAGCTACAGTCTTAACGGCATTCAATCTTACAAGCTCAGAGCCGTTGTTGTAATACTCTTCAGCAACATATTCATATTTGTTTCCGTTTGCATCACATGTCTCAAGTTCATCAATTACATACTCATTTGAGCTAATCTTTCCGCCATGATCGCTGCAATCGGAAGCGCTGATAACAACATCCTTATAATCTTCGAGTTCGCCGCCTTCTATGTGTCTCTTGATCTTGACGGTTACATCGAAAATACCGTTTGTTGAATTCTGCTTCCAGTTCTTAACAAGTACAAGTTTTACAGATGACTTGTTATAGAAACCTGCCTTATCTTCAGGTACTGCAGTCGAATCATTGCACTGATCCACAATACCTGCACAGCTGTCGGGACTTGCAAGAACTGCTTCCGCTGTTGCCTTATCTGTGATTCTGTAATATGTCTTGTTAAGGTTCTCACCGTCAACATAATAGTCAATCTTTGCTACAACAATTGACTTATCAAGAACTGTCTGCGTAGTATTTGAAGAATCTGCAGAACCTTCACCGAATACATAATAGTATGTATTACCATGTTCAAGTCCCCATGCTACCGCATCAACAGGATACTCAATCTTGCTTCCGTTGTTGGTGATGCTGCTCATAGATGCAGGATACTTTCTTCTGTCTCCGCCTTCTACCGTTCTTGATCCGTTAGCGTCAGTCTTTACAAGTCTTACCCAGAAGTTGAACTTAAGGTTATTATCCTGAAGCGGACTTCCGTTAAGGAACTTTGTAAGACCAAGGTCAAAGTTCTGTATCTTCTTATTGTTGAAGTTGATATTATCTTTTATTTCATTCTTAAAATACTTCTTATCGAATCTTGTATTAAGCTTATTAGCTTCATCTGCATTTATCTTGTAATATGAAATGCCCTTAATGGCTGCATCGCCCTGGCCTTCTTCATACTCAACCTTTGCAAGAAGAGCCGAAGTATCCTTAATATAAGTACCTGTTGTATCATTCTCAGTAAACATGAAGTAATATACATTGCCCTTACCATACTCCATACCTACTGACTGAGGATCGTCTATTGTATAGCTGATCTTATCAAAATCATTATGTATATCATTAGAAAGCGTCTGCCATCCCTTGTTCTTCTCATCATATTTCTTCAATGTGAATGAGAATACGTCCTCTGCTTCAGGAGTCTTGCCATCAACAAGCTTTCCAACCTTAAGTTCTACAGGAACACGTGTTGCATCTGTGTTTGTAATTGTTGTTGAAGCCATCATGCTAAGATGCTTTCTGACAACCATCTTGTGAATCTCACATCTCTTGATAACACTATTTGCGATGATTGTTCCACTGTATGATCCTGTACATTCAACAGTACATTTTGGTGCTACAAGAGCTCCCGATGAAATATCTACATTAAGCTTTCCTTCATAAGGAACATATCGTGAACACTTATCAACTACAGGGTTAAGAACTATCTGGTTTGCAACTTCACTCCAGTCACCTGTTCCCAAGCCGTTAACCTTGATCTTGTTAAATGTATATGAACGAACATTTGTAAGATCTACGTTAATAACAAGGAGCTTACTTCCAACACTAAATCCCTGATTTACAGCATAGTTATCTTCATTCTTATTAAAGTAATATCTTGTAAGATCCGAACAAAGGTTTCCGCCATCCGTTGCTATAACGTTTGCAACTTCAACACTTCCGTTTGACTTAGCAAGTGCAATTTCGCTTGCAGCATTCGTCGCTTTTGAAAGTAAATTGTCAATATTAACGGGGAACTCTCCGTTAAAGGTATATTCCAGATACTGGCTTCCGCTACTAGCACGATGATCGTAAGTAACGCATCCGTACGCTCCGCCGGACTTCTTATAATAAATTGTTGCTCCGTCAATATGCTGGATCAGTCTTCCAATCTGTTCTCTTGTTCTGCCGCCGATATTCTCAACAAAGTTGTCGGTATATAATGCCATACTGTCATTTAAGCCATCAAATCCGTTAGCGCCGTAAGTAACAGTATACGATCCATACTTTTCATTGTTCTTTACCGGCTTTCCACCTTCTTTGTCAAGCTCAAAGACATACAATCTAGGAGAATTCTGTCCCAAGAGTTTGTAATCTAATGTCTGAGATCCCTTACCATCGGCACCTGTTGTAATGCTAAAGTCGCTTCCCTGAATTTTTCTGGTTCCCTCAGCATCCTGATATACCGCGAAGAAGAACTTTCCGGCCTTCTTTGCACCGTTTACAACTTTATTTACTGTAATCTTATAATCGCCAATTTTCTGATATGTCTGTGTCGAGTTACCAATTGTATAGTCTTGAATATTTTTAATATTTTTAACGGCTACATTTGCTTCACTGTGATTGTTACATCCATCGTAGTCGTTTGCAACAACACCGAAGTATGTAGAATCACCGAGCATATCTATGATCTCATTTGCGGAATAGTCCTTTGTTCCCACCCAGGAACGTCCGTTCGCACTCTTTATAACACCGAAAACACAGAACGAATCAGTCTGGAATGAAACATTATCACTTGAATCGCCAAGATCGACTTTTCCGTCGTCAAAAACTTCTACCTGAATATCATTTGCCGAAATACTTGTAGCTTCACTTGTCGAATCAAACTTCTCTTTTACTTCATCTGCAAGAGGAAGGTGTACTATAGTAACATCCTCTGAATTGTCTGTATCAAGATCTGCAGAGATCTTGTTGTTTGTATACTCAATAGAAACAGAAGCTGTTCCATCTGTAAGATCGTACTCAACATTATCAAGAAGGAATGCTATATCAAGAAGTACAGTATTCTTCTCATCAAATTCTAAAGCCGCTGCGTCTTCTTCTCCGCCTTCACCGGCAATCTCACCTGCCTTGCTGTTAAGTGCGGCAAGATAAGCATCGTAATTATATCCCTTTGTATTTCGCTCAACTTCTGTAACTGTAAGCTCAATACCCTCAGGGAATACATCAGGCTTGGTAAGTACAACCTTAACCTTTGCATCACCATCCGAGTAAACAAACTCTGTCTTTGTATTTGCCGGATAGTATACAAGATCAAGCTCTGTATCCTCTTCAAGTTCTCTAACTTCGCCATCGGCAGTTGTCACCTTATAAATTGCATGCTCAACTGTTTCGCCGTTAACGTCGGTAAGAAGTGAAGCGCTGTCTTTATTCTCTTCGCCCTTTGCAGATGCGGCAAATTCTTTGGTCTCTTTCTCAACCTTTACGATCTCTTCATCATCGATGACCGCTTTATTAAAGAAATAACCCTCAAAATTCTTGGCATCCTTTTTGATATCAAAGGAGTCTGTGATAGAAAGTTCTTTTGATTCCGCAATCTCTTTGTCATGTGAATCCACATATTTAACTGTTACGATCACATCTTTGTAATCTTCAATGGATTCAATAGAAGATGCTTCTGTAGATGCTTCGGTAGACATCTCAGATGATGCCGTACTTGCAGCGTCCGATGCTTCTGTTGATGCAGTAGAAGCTAAAACAGATTCGGCTTCTTCCTCTTCTTTAACGGTTGTTCCATTGGTAGCGGCACTATCAGCAGTGTTTTCCTTGTCAGCTTCTTCAACTTTTTCAGCTTCCTCAGTCTTCACTTCCTCGCTATCGTCCTTATTCTCCACAATGGAATCATCAGAGTTGTTTTCACCATCGGGAGTGGCATTTTCTTCAACGGTAGTTTCCTCAACTTCTTCGTTACCGCTTTCGTCAGATCCGTCGTCGGTATCGTCCCCGCTGTCATCGCCCTCCTGATTCATCTCTTCGATCAAACCGCTCTCAAAATCGTCATCAGCCGTTTCCATTACAAGACCAACTGACTGTGCTCCCTCTTCAGTCATCGCAGCAGCAGGTTTGTTAAGCACATACAATGTGATAGAACCTGTAATGATTGCAACGCATAAAACAAAAGCAAGCCATTTCTTGTAATTCTGATGCTTTTTGATGTAGTTTTCTGCGCGGTGTTCATAAGCTTTGCGCATATCTCTTATCCTCTTACCCTTTTACCCATTATTGTCTGCTAGTTACATGTTTAGCTTAAAGTCCCCCGAATTTGTTAAACGGATAAACTCTAAACACAACCTTCCCGATAAGTTGTTCCTTGGTCACACATCCAACTACACTGCTTCGTGAATCAATTGAAGCGCTTCTGTGATCTCCAAGTACAAAATACCTGTTTTCCGGAACCTGATATGGAAATGTCAGATCAGTCGGCTCAAAACTCTTTTCTACATACGGCTCATCAAGTATTTCCCCATTTACAGATACATTGCCGTCTGCGTCGAGATTGATCCAATCTCCGGGTGAACCCACGACTCTTTTTACCAAAACTTTGTTGTTGTAGTAAAAAGCTATCAGCTCTCCGGGTTCGAATGATGTTCTAGTATAAGCTACCACCAGATCTCCGGTTTCCAGTGTCGGCGTCATACTATCTCCTGTTACTTTTAATACTGCTATGAAAAAGCTGGAAACAAGAACTGCAAGTGCCGCGACTACAACGACGACTATCAATGTATTTCTCAACACTTTCTTGTATTCCTTTTTGCTATTTTCCCTTTTCAGTTCACTTTTCAACTGATCCAGAGAAGGTTTAACCTGCTCCTGCTGATCCTGAGAAGGATTTGCCTGTTCTTTTTTTTGTTTACCCATCTGTGCTCTCAGTCTTTTTCTCTTTTATATATCCTAGGCTTTTCTATTGCGCCTGAGTATGCTTCACCACGAGTCATCGGTCTACCCAAGGTTCCTGTGTAAGCCTCTTCATGTGTTCTGGCTCTTTCTATGGATCCTGTGCGAGCCAACCTTTGTGCAACTGCCTTTTCCACAGCTTCATTGACCTTTGCATCTATGTTCTGCATCTGCGCCTTCTCGTACATTGCCATTCTGAGCTTACTTTCTTTAATGCCCTTCATCAGCTCTTTGTACTCGGCTTCCGCATTCTTCTTAACATTATCAACATAGATGTTGGCTGCTCTCTGAGCTGCTTCCATAATGCCGCCCAACTGAATGGACGCTTCGGCGAGTGACTGCGAGTTTTCAATCTTCTCAAGTGCATCGTCAACCTGCTGCTGTAGCTCCGCTTTTTCTCTGGCGAGCCTTGCTTTCAGACCGGTTATGTCCTTGTCGAACTTCTCCTGCATCTGATTCTTCTGTTCATTGAACTTGGCTCTCATCTGTGCCTTTTCTTCGTCGAAACTCTTTAACAGGTTACTTCTTTCTTCTGCAAGTTCCTTAAGAAGTTGTTGTTTCTCTTTCTCGACTTCTTCTTTAATTTCTTGTTCACGCCTCTTAGCTTCGTCGGCTTCTTCCGAGAAGTTGATCATCATCTCCAGAAGTTCCGCTCTGCTTAATTTCTTTAAATTGACCTCTGCCATTCTCTGTCCCTATACTCTTGCTATTGTTGAGGAATCTCATACAAGTTATCGGTTGCAACGTAAATATAATAAATTAAGATATCGTGCATCCAACCCCAGCGGTCTTCGCATGATACCTTAAATGATTTAATAATTATCAGGCAACCGCAAAGTTCTAGAAGTCAGTGTCGATGAAATTACGTTTCCTTAGTACGCATCAAAAAAACCTACGATGGTTCATCCTTGAACATAATTCGTACCGTAACTTGCATAAAATTAGACCGTCTGTAAAAGCGCAGCTCGGTCTTCATTTTGGCGCTATTAACCCAGCGCCAGCAACTGGCTGTCTGTCACATACGTGATTGAGACCCTCTAGCTTTGCGTCACCGCCTTCCGGCGGCTTTGCCTTTTATTTTGCTAAGTTAAACACGTTATAACGAAAGCGCTAACACAAAAAAAATTTTACAAAAAACTATATTTCGTCATCTCGTAAGATGAATATACCCCATCGGAAATTAAAACGCAACCACTTTTTCACAGAAAAAACACAGTTTCCACAAAAAGAGGGCTGAACCCACGCTCAGCCCTGTGTTACAAAGTTTCACTTTCGCAAAAAAAGTTCTTAGTTTCCAATTTACCGTTTCAGACCTCTGAGAGTTTGAAGCATCTCATCAGATGTTGTGATCACACGGCTGTTAGCCTGGAAACCTCTCTGTGTCGTAATCATATCAGTAAACTCTTTCGATAAATCTACGTTACTGGATTCGAGCACTCCGGATGTCATATACCCTCCGTCAGCAGTGACATCCATAATCTGCGCTTCTCCCGAATTAAGAGATTCCGCATAAAGATTGTCTCCAACCTTCTCTAGTCCCATGGCATTGTTAAACTCCGCAACAGCTATCTGTGCAATCTTAACCGTCTGTCCGTTGGAATACTTAGCAAACACCGATCCGTTGTCCGTAACGGACAAACCGGTCATGGTTCCGTTTGCATATCCGACATTTAACCCTCTCACATCTCCCTTATATAAATAAAGAGTAGAGTTGTGAGATGCAGTTGTGCCTGCATAGTTTGTCGTATTTGAAAAGTCTATATTGAGAGGTCCAATCATCGAAGCCCCGCCTCCGAATGTCATGGTCACGATTCCGTTATCGCTCCCCCCCGCATCTATAAGCTTTCCCGAACTCTTGTCGTAAACAAGATTGATATTGGTATCTGTAGTGTTTTGAAGAAGATTACCCTCATCGTCCTGTACAGTGGAAAGAGAAAGTAAATAAGTATTATCTGCGTTATCTCCTCCGTCTGTCAGATTGAACTTAAGAGTATAAGTTCTTCCGTCATTGCCGAATACTTCAAGTCTCATGCTCTTGCCGTCTGCCTCATCGAAAGAGCCGTCAAGACTATCGATATTCCCTCTGAAATATGATGCGGATGTTGCTGTTCCGCCTATTGTCTTAGTTGCATCAGTAATAAGATCAAGTCTCGTCACATTTGCTCCCGGTCTGATTCCGTCTTCGCCCATAACACCCATTACATAATATCCGTTGTTCTGGGTTACGAGACTTCCCTGCGCATCGATCGTAAACGCACCGTCTCTGCTAAAATTCCTGGTTTGGTTGTCAGGACTGATCACAAAGAAAGAATCTCCCGTGATCATCATATCAAAGGCATTCCCTGTAGTCTGCATGGAGCCCGACTTTGTTATATTTGTATATATTGAGGAAACCTTAGATCCAAGTCCTACCTGAGCAGCATTTGTAGTTGCAACGTTATCTCCCGCTCCGGTTCCGTTCTTTACAGTCTGATAAAGAACGTCAGAAAATCCCGTTGCCTGCGACTTATATGCTGTTGTATTGACATTGGCAATATTATTACCAATAACATCCATTTCCATTTGATGGGTTGTAAGTCCGGAAACACCTGACCAAAGCGATCTCAACATGAACACATACCTCCAAGTACCGTTGCATTATCCACTACCTGCTATTTCCTTTATCGGATGCTTTCTTTATTTCCTTTAGAGCAAAATAAAAAAAAGTAAAAGAATTTTTCAACGATGACTGTGTTCTTGTGTTCATAAAAATCAGATTACTTTTTTTCCATTGATCACCCCTTTCGAACATGATAAACATTCCTCATTGGCATAGTACTGCAAACCCATTCGAAATACTTTATTAACATTTATTAAAATATTATCACTCATAGCGTAACAATTCAATAGTTTTTTATAAAAAAATAAGGCTTCCACCCCGATGAATTCTACGTTCATCCCCATTAAGGATGTGTAAATCCCAGAGTAAAAGTCTTATTTAATATAAGTCCATATTATGTAACAACTATACGAAACATCAGGAATTTTTCATGCTTATCCTGCTGTTTGCGGGCACCGAAGCCGTAATAAATGCGTTAGCACCTATGACGCTTCCCTCGCCTATTATAGTATCTCCGCCCAGTATTGAAGCACCTGCGTAGATAGTAACATCATTTTCAATAGTGGGATGTCTTTTAACCCCCTTAAGTGCCTGTCCGCCTCGCGTTGACAATCCACCGATGGTAACACCCTGATACATCTTGACATGCTCACCGATGATCGAAGTCTCACCGATAACAATGCCGGTTCCGTGATCGATCATGAAATACTTTCCAATCGTAGCGCCGGGATGAATGTCTATTCCCGTCTTGGAATGTGCATACTCAGTCATCATTCTCGGAATAAGCGGCACCTTAAGAAGATAGAGTTCATGTGCTATCCTGTTGATCGATGTCGCAAAGAGTCCCGGATATGAAAGAATTATCTCTTCCTTACTGTAAGCTGCGGGATCTCCCGAATAGCAAGCCTGAACATCGGTATCAAGATACTCTCTTATCTTGGGAATCCTCTCAAAAAACTCATGAGTTATCTTCCTTGCCCCGCACTCAAGAGTTTCATCACTGGCATCCCTATAGTCGTCACTATGCCTGAACGCTATCGCTATCTGCTTATTCATGTTATAGATGACATCCTCGATGACAATCGCGATCCTGTTCGCATCACTATAGCTCTTGTACACCTTATCTCTGTAATATCCGGGATATATGATCCTAATGAGCTTTATGACGATATCTTTTACAGCATCTCTGTCAGGCTGATTGTAGATATCCATATTGTCAATGTCTCTTCCGTTTTTATAATCCTCGAGAATCAGATTTACAATATCAACGATTCCGTTTTTCATATTATCTTTGTCATATTTATAATTGTAATCCATCGCAATTCTCCGAATTGGTATTATTTGCTTGACGCTCAAACCATATAATACCATAATAATCGAGAAATTAGGAATTTTTTAGGAGAATATCAATGAATTTTTATTTTGCACCGATGGAAAGCATAACTATGTATCCTCTGAGAAACATCCATAAAGACATGTTTGCGGGCTCTGTTTCCAAGTACTACTCACCTTTTGTCACAGCCGCAAAGAGTAAGCACTTTAAGAATAGAGAAAAAAATGACATTCTACCCGTGCACAACACTCCTTTCTTCGAAGAAAACGTCTCATCCCTGGTTGTTCAAATAATGTCGGGAAACTCTGAAACTTTCCTTTGGGCTGCAAAAGAGATCGCACAACTCGGCTACAAAGAGATAAATCTCAACCTCGGCTGCCCCGCTTCCACTGTCGTAAACAGACACAAGGGTGCAGGTCTTTTGGCCGATCCCGATTATCTTGACTCCATGTTATCTGAGATATTTGAGGCAAAAGAAAATACGCCCGAATTAAAAGATATTGAAATTTCTTTAAAAACAAGACTCGGCATCGCAGACGAAAACGAAGCCGCAAAACTCATGGAAATATATGCAAATTATCCCATAAGTGAACTCACCGTCCATGCAAGAGTCAAGGATGACTTTTATAAGAACACTCCCCGCCTTGATGCATTCTGTAGCAGTATAAAAAGATACAGAGAATGCGGGGGTAAGGCTCCCATATGCTACAACGGAAACATCTTTTCCAAAAAAGACTATGAAGACACTTTATCTTTTCTTAAAAAAGAAGGTATCGCAGATGAAGTAAGCTCCATGATGCTTGGAAGAGGCATTTTGGAAAATCCGGCACTTGCAAGAGAACTCACAGACGGAGAAAAGCTTACAGCTCCCGAACTAAAAGAGTATCTCACAAGACTCTACAACGGATATGAGGAATACATCCCCGAAGACAGAAATGTGATTTTCAAACTTCTTGAGCACTGGGCATTCATACATACGCACTTCGAAAACTGCGACAAATACCTGAAAGCAATAAGAAAAGCCCGCAGCAAGGGGGAGTACCTCGCTGCGGTCCGCAATATGTTTGCAAGCTGTGAATTTAAGTAATAATCTTTCTCAATATTCAAACAATTTGAAGATCATATGAAATAGTCTTTTTAACAGATTGTTTTATATGGTCTTCCCTGAATCAAGCCACACTACCCTGTCTCCGTATTCTGCACACTTCTCTGAGTGCGTTACCTGAAGAATACTGATGCCTTTCTCCTTATTTATTTTCCTGAACAATTCCATTATCTCAGCACCGGACTTTTTATCCAGATTACCTGTGGCCTCATCCGCAAGAATAAGTTTAGGATCTCCCATAACAGCTCTTGCTATGGCAACTCTCTGTTGCTGTCCTCCGGAAAGTTTTGACGGGTATTGCTTCCTCTTTTCCGTAAGACCTACGATGTTCAGGATTTCATCGAGCTTCTTCTTAAGGCTTGCTCTGCTCTTTCCCGCAACAAGCTGCGGAAGCATTATATTGTCCTCAACATTTAGATTCTGTACCAGGTTATAGAACTGGAAGATAAATCCAATATCATTGAGTCTGACCTCAGAGAGCTCTTTTTCCTTGATATTTGATATACTCTTTCCGCATACGGATATATCTCCCGTAAAATCTCTGTCGAGACCACCGATCAGATAAAGGAGTGTTGATTTACCGCTTCCCGATGCGCCCATAAGAGAGACAAATTCTCCTTCTTTTACATTCATATTAACTCCGTCCAGAACCTTGGTGCTTACTGTCTTTTCGGATCCAAACACTTTCTTTACATCTTTTACCTCGATTATATTCTCCATTTTTCATTCTCCTTATTCATACTTTAACTGTTCTGCAATCTTCATTCTGTTTATGTCTCGCATAGTCTTTATGATCGTTATTCCAAATGTAAAGAACATAACCAATAAGAAAACAACGGTTTGTCCGACATTTATAAACATTTCCTGTTCCATTATCGCCTTCAAAGCTTTTATAAATACCACAGTCTCAACAAGACCTGCTACTGTTCCGAAACCGATTGCTATAACGCCCGATAACACTGTCTCTTCAAAGAACAACTTAACAAGATTTCCTTTGCTCATAGCAGTCGAAACAAGAACTGCACTTTCTCTCTTTCTGCTCTCAAATCCAACTATCTGGTTACAATATATACCGATTACCGCAAGCGAAACTCCGATGATTATTATCATATAGAGAAGTGCGAGCTCACCTCCGGAAAGATCTTGAATCTCTTTTATGTATTCATCAATTGTATTAACTTTATCTATAGTGCTTGATGAATAGCTCTTAATAAGCTCAGCGGTTTTCACCGGATCATCCGTCTTTATATAGGCTTTACTTGGTCTGTCCAGATAGATCTTTTTATATAATTCAAAAGGTAACACGATTGTTCTGTTTGAACTGTCAGCCTGACCGGAATCGATAATTCCTGCAACCTTGAAGGTACCTCTGTAAGGAACAACCCCTTTTGCATCAAACAGTATTTCCGCATTATCTCCGGCTTTAAGCTTCAGCTCCCTTGCTAATTTTTTGGCTATATATATTTCATCGCCGCTTATAGAATCAGGAAGCCCTTTATAACCTTGATTCAGTTCCGGATTGCCATACGTTCCAAATACTTTGATATTTGTAAGCTCATCATCAAATTTTTTAACATACTTATTCTCAAGATAGTCTTCTATCTTCTCTTTTCCCACAAGGATGCTGTTATCTCTTGAATAGTCAAATTCAACCTTATTTACACCATCAAGTGTTTTGATGTATTCATATGATTCAACGTTTTCTGAAAGTCCTCTGAGGATTACATCCGCGTCCATCGGAGGTGTTACTACATCATGTTTTAATGAAGAAATGTAAATAAACATCACAAGGCATACACTTGTAGCTATAAATGCAAGCTTTGAACTTCCGATCGAAGTCTTATTGCTTCTAAGATTTGTAGCCGCAAGACCAAGTATAGGATTATTTACCTTCATGCTGATCTTTTCGATTATCTTTGACGCTGTTCTGAGCACAAACGGATATCCGCAGAAAAGAGAAAGCACCATAAATAGGAATCCCAAAACGCCGGGAACAGGGCTGTCTTTAAACGCCGTAAACGCCAGAACGGAAGCAATGCCTGCAATAACTGCACAAACAATCGATATGATCTTATTCTTGTTTTTATATTTGTATTCTGTGTCCTTATTATCAAAAATAATATCTCTGATAGCTGTATTGGTAGATTTAAGAAGTTCTCTGAGCGGGCAGAGCATTTCCACTACGATTGCGCCTATAATTACCGCGATCATAACAGGAACCGATACATTTCCCAGATCCATTTCAACTTCCATGCTTCCCGCGCTTACCGTAAAAACAGAGTTAAATAAAGCATCTCTTGAAGCCCTATAAAGTCCGGTTCCGATCACACCACCAAACAATCCGTAAAACATATTTTCAATGAGTATAATTCGTGCCGTAAGATTCGGTGAAACTCCAAGGCTTCTCAAAGTTCCGATCGTCGACATTCTGTCACGCATTATTCTCTCAGAAAGTGTTATAGTCACAAAGATGACAAGTATCAGCGTTACAAGGAAAAGCATTTTAAACATATTACTAATTGTATTTATCTGATCCTGCACCATCTTTTCGCCCATTAGATCCTGTACTTCATAATTGGGGAATCTTTCTTCCATCGCATTGCAGAATTCACTGACTTTTGACTTATCCTCTACCTTAATATAAACAGCGGTATGTTTCGGTCTGCCATCATAGCACAGCCTTGCCATTCCTTCATCCGAAATAACAGCAGAATACTCCGATTCAAGAAGTCCGCTTAATTTCGCTATTTTCTTGATCTTATACTCTACATCGACATAGTTGTCACCGTAAACTTTTAA
>JAEEGF011674244.1_pt1 | contig 20091 bp, 19 predicted proteins | sample 9134171 | NCBI WGS metagenome assembly JAEEGF01 (sample SAMN16246542, study PRJNA631951) | gut metagenome | biome: gut microbiome; feature: rumen; material: AP-attached | host: Bos | place: Iran: Karaj | collected 2018-10
AGCGATAACCTCACGACCGGTATGACCGGCGGACAAGATTCTGCAGGCACCAACAAGTTTGAGGCCATCGTACGCGGCCTTGGTCTTGACAATGAACACCTGAAAGTGGTTGTTCCGCTTCCGAAGAACATGCCCGAGATTACCCAGATTCTTCGCGATGAAATCGAGTATAAGGGTGTCAGCGTGATTATCCCTCGTCGTGAGTGCATGCAGACGCTTCAGCGCCACCTCAAGCAGAAAAAGGCTGCCGAGAAGGCTGCAAAATAATAACAATCCATATAAAATCAAGCATAATGAAAACCGACATTATATTGTGTGGCGTAGGCGGACAGGGAATCCTCTCCATCGCCACGATTATCGGCGAGGCCGCCATGAAGGAAAATCTGTATATCAAGCAGGCCGAGGTTCACGGCATGTCACAGCGTGGTGGTGATGTGCAGAGCAATCTGCGTATTTCTTCTAACCCCATCAATAGTGACCTGATTGCCCTCGGTGGTGCCGATGTCATCATTTCAATGGAACCCATGGAGGCGCTGCGCTATCTTCCATTCCTCAATAAGAACGGCTGGATTATCACTTCGAGCGCTCCTTTCGTGAACATCCCCAACTATCCCGACATGGAGACCATCAAGGCCGACTATAAGAAGCTTGACCATGTTATCATGATCGATATCGAATCGATGGCAAAAGAGAATAACGTTCCACGTTCGGCAAATGTCATCCTGCTTGGGGCCGCCCAGAAGGCACTTGGCATCGAGTACGACAAGTTGGAAGCAGCCATCCAGCGAGTGTTTGCCCGCAAGGGAGAATCCATCGTTGAGCAGAACATCAAGGCACTTGCCATCGGCAAGGCTGCCCAGCCGAATACCTGAAATAATCAGAAAATGGAAAAGAAAGAAAAAAAGACACCCATCGACAGGCAAATAGTCGACAACCTTATCGAACAACTTGGCATTACTGATTTTGCCAAAGCCACTATCCGTGAGGTGAAGCAGGTGGCTGCCAAGTCGGAAGCGGCTTCGGGAATAGAATTCATCAAAATGGAGATGGGCATCCCCGGTCTTCCGGCAGCCGAGGTCGGCGTTAAGGCACAGATAAAGGCATTGAACGATGGAATAGCACATTCGTATCCCGACATTCAGGGTTATCCCGAACTGAAGAAAGAGGCCTCGCGTTTCGTGAAGGCGTTCATCGGTGTTGACATTGCCCCCGAGGGATGCGTCCCCGTGAGCGGTAGCATGCAGGGCACCTTTGCATCATTCCTGACCTGCAGTCAGGCTGACCCGAAGAAAGACACCGTACTCTTCATCGACCCCGGCTTCCCCGTTCAGAAAATGCAGCTGCAGGTGATGGGCGTGAAGTTCGAAACATTCGATGTTTACGATTACCGCGGTTCTAAGCTTAAGGCAAAGTTGGAGAGCTATCTTGAAAAGGGAAACATCTGTGCCATTGTGTACAGCAACCCGAACAACCCGGCATGGATTTGTCTGAACGAACAGGAACTGGAGGTGATAGGTCAGCTGGCCACCCGCTACGATGTTGTAGTGATGGAAGACCTCGCCTATTTTGCCATGGACTTCCGCAAGAACCTGAGCGTTCCCTTCGAGCCTCCTTATCAGGCTACCGTTGCCCGCTATACCGACAACTATATTCTCCTGATTAGCGGCAGCAAGGCCTTCAGTTATGCTGGTGAGCGTATTGGTGTGACGTGCATTTCTGACAAACTGTTCCATCGCCATTATCCTGCGCTCAGCAATCGCTACGAAGGACTTCCGTTCGGTCTGGTGTTCTCTACCCGCATGCTTTATGCACTCTCGTCGGGAACCAGCCACAGCGCCCAGTATGCCATGGCTGCCATGCTGAAGGCTGCCACCGATGGCGACTACGACTTCCGCAAGGAAATCAGCGTCTATGGCGACCGTGCCCACAAGCTGAAGGAAATCTTCTGCCGTCATAACTTCTATGTGGTTTACGACAAGGACCTCGATGAACCGATTGCCGACGGCTTCTATTTCACCATCGGCTATCCCGGAATGACTAGCGGCCAGCTGGCCCACGAACTGATGTACTATGGCGTGAGTGCCATCTGCCTGATTACCACCGGCAGCCATCAGGAAGGACTCCGCGTGTGTACGTCGTTCATCAATGACAACCAGTACGAGTTGCTCGACGAGCGCATGGCCATCTTTGCGGCCAACAATCCCGTATGATTCAACATTCAAAAAAGTAAGATAAAAGTGAAAGCAAAACCAGGTTTTAATTTGCGAAACGTCTGTGGAGAGCAGATTATCGTAGCTGAGGGCAAGGAAAACATCGACTTCAGCAATATCATCAGCATGAACGAGTCGTCGGCATATTTGTGGAAGGAAGTACAGCAACTTGAAAGCTTCACCCACGAAGACCTCGCCAAGCTGCTGCTCGAACAGTATGAAGTAGACGAGGATACCGCCTATACCGATGCCAAGCAGCTCGCTGAGCAATGGCGTCAGGCTGGCATTGTGGAATGACAAAAAGATTGCAGAAGCCTACCTGCCGGCCCGAATCATTGGCATTTTTCCATATTTTCGGGCATTCGTGCAGAGGTTATCAGTTTTTTTTGTAATTTTGCACCCGTTTTAAAATAGGATTCTATAAAAATACATTGCAATGAATATTTCATATAAATGGTTGAAAGAATATGTTGACTTCGACCTGACGCCCCAGGAAGTGTGCGATGCACTCACCTCAGAGGGACTTGAAGTCGACGCACTTGAAGAGGTACAGTCAATCCGTGGCGGATTGAAAGGTCTCTATGTAGGTAAGGTGCTCACCTGCGAGATGCACCCCAACAGCGACCATCTGCACGTGACCACTGTTGACCTCGGCAAGGGCGAACCCCAGCAGATTGTCTGTGGCGCTCCCAATGTGGCCGCAGGTCAGAAAGTCATCGTAGCCGACTTGGGTTGTGTGCTCTACGATGGCGACAAGGAATTCCTGATTAAGAAATCAAAGCTTCGCGGCGTGGAAAGTCTCGGCATGATCTGTGCTGAAGACGAAATCGGCGTGGGTACCTCTCACGACGGAATCATCGTACTTCCCGAGGATGCTCCTGTAGGACAGCCTGCTGCTGAATACTATCACCTGGAGAGCGACTGGCTCATCGAGGTCGACATTACTGCTAACCGTGCTGACGCCCTCTCACATTGGGGCGTTGCCCGCGACTTGTATGCGTGGCTCGTTCAGAACGGCTATAAGACAAGCCTTCACCGTCCTTCCGACGAAGAGTTCGCCGTTGACAACCACGACCTTCCCGTGGAGGTTGAAATCGAAAATACCGAGGCCTGCAAGCGCTATGCTTGTGTCAGCATAACCGACTGTGAGATAAAGGAATCGCCAGAATGGCTGAAGAACAAGCTGAACACCATCGGACTGCGTCCCATCAACAATATCGTGGACATCACGAACTATGTGATGATGGCCTACGGACAGCCTATGCATTGCTTCGATGCCGACATGGTGAAGGGCCACAAGATTGTGGTGAAGACCATGCCCGAGGGTACACCTTTCGTCACTCTTGACGGCGAAGAGCATAAACTCTCTGAGCGCGACCTGGCCATCTGCAATGCCGAAGAGCCCATGTGTATTGCCGGCGTGTTTGGTGGAAAGGGTAGTGGTACCTACGAGACAACCCGCAACGTTGTTTTAGAGTCGGCTTACTTCCATCCCACATGGATTCGTAAGAGTGCCCGTCGCCATGGACTTTCCACGGACTCATCGTTCCGTTTCGAGCGCGGCATTGATCCTAACGGAACAATCTATGCCCTGAAGCAGGCTGCCATCCTCTGCAAGGAGCTGGCCGGCGGAAAGGTGTCGATGGAAATAAAGGATATCTATCCTGAGCCGCTGCCCAACTTCAATGTTGATTTGAAGTATGATTATGTACACCAACTCATCGGTAAGGAGATTCCGCACGATACCATTAAGAGCATTGTAACCTCGTTAGAGATGGTGATTAAGTCCGAAGATGCCGAAGGCCTGCAGCTCGAAGTTCCTGCCTATCGCGTGGATGTGCAGCGTCCTTGTGACGTGGTTGAAGACATCCTGCGCGTTTATGGTTATAATAATGTGGAAATGCCCGAGCAGCTCAAGTCGAGTCTCGTCATCAAAGGTCAGGAAGACCAGAAGCATAAGCTGGAGAACCTGGTGGGCGAGATGCTTGTTGGTGCAGGATTCAACGAGATTCTGAACAACTCGCTGACAAAGTCGGCCTACTACGACGACGCTTTGAACAGCTATCCTGCCGACAATCTCGTCAGAATCGTGAATCCGCTTTCGAGCGACCTCAACGTGATGCGCCAGTCAATTCTCTTTGGCGGACTTGAGAGCATCGCCCACAATGCCAACCGCAAGAACCCCAACCTGAAATTCTTTGAGTTCGGCAATACCTACAGCCATTTCAACGAAAAGGCAGATGCCCAGAATCCGATGAAAGCCTACTCCGAGGAGACTCATCTGGGACTTTGGGTGACTGGTAAGCGCGTGGAAGGCTCATGGGCACATCCCGATGAGCAGAGTTCGTTCTACGAGCTGAAGGCCTATGTGCTGAATATCCTGAATCGTATCGGACTGCCGTTTGGTGCCGTGGTATTCAAGGCCAGCGAAAACAACATCTTCTCGAAGGGCATTGCCGTTGAGAATCGTGGCGGCAAGACGCTCGTCGAAATGGGTGTCGTGGCACGTGCCATTCAGAAGAAACTCGGCATCGACAACGAAGTGTATTTCGCCGACCTGCATTGGGCACAGCTGATGAAGGCCGTGAGCAAGCAGAAGGTGGGCTTCAAGGAGATTTCCAAGTATCCTGCCGTGAGCCGCGATCTCGCCCTGCTCATCGACAAGGACGTAGAGTTTGCACGCATTGAACAGGTGGCATACGCTGCCGACCGCAAGCTGCTGAAGAAAGTTGAACTCTTCGATGTCTACGAGGGCAAGAACCTGCCTGAGGGCAAGAAGAGCTATGCCGTGAACTTCATCCTTCAGGACGAGCAGAAGACGCTCAACGACAAGGCTATCGACGCCGTGATGCAGAAAATCATCCAGAGTCTGAAGAAGCAGATTGGAGCTGAGCTGAGATAATTGGACCATTTCACAATTTGACAAAGAGTAGAAACATAAAATAAAAGCAAACAATGGGAAGAGCATTTGAATATCGTAAAGCAGCAAAGCTGAAGCGATGGGGCCACATGGCCAAGACATTTACAAAGATTGGTAAGCAGATTGCCATTGCCGTGAAGGCTGGCGGTCCGGAACCCGACATGAACCCTGCACTCCGTGCCTGTATTGCCAATGCCAAGCGCGAGAACATGCCTAAGGACAACATCGAGCGCGCTATCAAGAACGCCATGGGCAAGGACCAGAGCGACTACAAGGAAGTCACCTACGAGGGATATGGCCCTCATGGCGTGGCCGTCTTTGTGGAAACCCTTACCGACAATACCACCCGCACTGTGGGCGACGTTCGTTCGGTGTTCAACAAGTTCAACGGAAACCTGGGCACCCAGGGCTCGCTGTCGTTCCTTTTCGACCACAAGAGCTGCTTCACCTTCAAGAAGAAGGATGGCATCGACATGGACGAGCTGATTCTTGACCTTATCGACTACGGCGTTGACGATGAGTTCGACGAGGATGAGGAAGAGGGCAGCATCACCATCTATGGCGACCCGCAGTCGTTCAGCGCCATTCAGAAGCATCTCGAGGAGAATGGCTTCGAGGTAACCGGTGCTGAGTTCACCCGCATCCCCAACGACCTGAAGGATGTCACTCCCGAGCAGCGCGAGACCATCGACAAAATGGTCGAGAAGCTAGAAGACTTCGACGACGTGCAGACGGTTTACACCAACATGAAGCCCGAGGCTGTTGAAGAGTAATCTGCCCCGCCATTTTCTCCTTTTTAAGGAGGGAGTTTCATTTACAAAATAATCCTGCGGTTCACTAATGAGTCGCAGGATTCTTTTTATACTTAAAGTTTCAGGAACAACTATTCCTTCGCGTTATACTGCTCGGGCGTGAAGACGTAGTCGAGGATGAGCTGGCGGGGCTGCTTTGTCGAGAAGAAGGTATAGCGGAAGCGATAGCCGGCCTCCTTGTACACCTTCAGGTGCGGACTGTTGCGCACATCCTCCAGCATCTGCTGCTCCACCTTTTTCGAGATTTCCTCGGTGATGGTGGTGTCCATCATGCCGCTGAGCGAATACATATAGCGCACGGTCTTCGAGGTGTTGTCGAAGGTCATGCTGTCAATCACAATACCCTCCCCAATCTTCATGGGGCAGGACTTACGGGTGAACTCTTGCGCCTCGCGGGCAGCCCTCTCGTCGAGGTTTTCATGGCAGGCCGTCAGCGCGGCAGCCATTATGGCAACTAAAAAAATCTTCTTCATATATGTTGCAAAATTAGAAATTTTCTATCTAATTACAAAAAATCCCCGCCAAAATGTTGTAAAAAGATGGAAAATTCGTATTTTTGCACTTTAAAAGGTAAAAAACAAATGCAGCATATAAGAAACTTTTGTATCATTGCTCATATCGACCATGGTAAGAGCACTATTGCCGACCGTCTGCTGGAATTCACCAATACCATCCAGATTACGGAGGGCCAGATGCTCGACGACATGGATTTGGAGAAAGAGCGTGGTATCACCATAAAAAGTCACGCCATTCAGATGGAATACCAATACAATGGCGAGACCTACAAACTGAATCTTATCGACACCCCGGGACACGTTGACTTCTCCTACGAGGTCAGCCGTTCCATTGCCGCCTGCGAGGGCGCCATACTGGTGGTCGACGCCACGCAAGGCGTTCAGGCACAGACCATTTCGAATCTTTATATGGCCATCGACCACGACCTTGAGATTATTCCCGTCATCAATAAAATCGACATGCCCAGCGCCATGCCCGACGAGGTGGAAGACGAAATCGTAGACCTGCTGGGTTGCGACCGCAGCGGCATCATCCGTGCCAGTGGCAAGACCGGCGAGGGCGTCGAGGAAATACTGAAGGCCGTCGTGGAACGTGTGCCCCATCCCGAAGGCTCCACCGAAGCTCCGCTCCAGGCGCTGATATTCGACTCCGTTTTCAATTCCTTCCGCGGCATCATTGCCTATTTCAAGATTGAGAACGGACGCATCCGAAAGGGCGACAAGGTGAAGTTCTTCAACACCGGCATGGAGTACGATGCCGACGAGGTGGGCGTGCTGAAGATGGACATGGTGCCCCGCACCGAACTCTCGGCCGGCGAGGTGGGCTACATCATCAGCGGCATCAAGGATGCCAAGGAAGTGAAGGTGGGCGACACCATCACCCACGTGAGCAACCCCTGCCAGAAGGCCATCGAGGGATTCCAGGAAGTGAAGCCCATGGTGTTTGCCGGCGTTTATCCCATCGACCCTACCGACTACGAGAACCTTCGCGCATCGCTCGAAAAGCTGCAGCTGAACGATGCCTCGCTGACGTTCACCCCTGAGTCGTCGGTTGCCCTCGGCTTCGGTTTCCGTTGCGGTTTCCTCGGCCTGCTCCACATGGAGATTGTGCAGGAGCGACTCGACCGTGAGTTCAATATGGACGTCATCACAACCGTGCCCAACGTGTCGTACATGGTCTACGACAAGCAGGGTGGCAAGCGTGAGGTGCACAACCCCAGCGGACTGCCCGACCAGACGCTCATCGACCATATCGAGGAGCCTTATATCAAGGCCTCCATCATCACCGATGCCAATTTCATCGGCCCCATCATGAAGCTGTGCCTCGACAAGCGCGGCGAGCTCATCAAGCAAGACTACGTCAGCGGCTACCGCGTGGAGCTGCTGTTCATGATACCGCTCGGCGAAATCGTGATTGATTTCTACGACAAGCTGAAGAGCATCTCGAAGGGCTATGCCTCGTTCGACTACCACATCGATTCGTTCCGCCCGTCGAAGCTCATCAAGCTCGACATCCTGCTCAACGGCGAGCCCGTGGATGCACTCTCCACGCTCACTCACCAGGACAATGCCGTCACCTTCGGCCGCCGCATGTGTGAGAAGCTGAAGGAACTGATTCCGCGCCAGCAGTTCGACATTGCCATACAGGCAGCCATCGGCGCCAAGATTGTGGCCCGCGAGACGGTGAAGCAGGTGCGCAAGGACGTCACGGCCAAGTGCTATGGCGGCGACGTCAGCCGTAAGCGCAAGCTGCTGGAGAAGCAGAAGAAAGGAAAGAAACGCATGAAGCAGATAGGCAACGTGGAAGTGCCGCAGAAGGCATTCCTGGCCGTTCTTAAACTCGATTAATAAAACAACTTAACTAATCAACTACACTAAAATATCCTGAAAATGAAAGAACTGCAGAACACAACACGCGACATTGCCAGGGAACTGGCACGCAAGTACAGCACAATGACGCACGACGAGCTGGACATCCTCGAGAGTGTGCTCGTACATCGTAAATACGCCAAGGGTGAGACGATTCTTGCCGAGGGCGAAGTATGCAGCGAAATTATCTATATCGACAAGGGACTGGCACGCGAATTCTACACCAAGAATAACAAGGAGGTCACCGAATACCTGGCCGTCGAGGGCTCTATCATGATGAGCATCGAGAGCCTTTTCAAGGAGCAGCCTTCGCATATCCAGATCGAGGCGCTCGAGCCCTGTGTCATCTATGCCCTTCCCAAGAAGCGGCTCGAAGAGGTGGCGCTCCACAACGTGAACATTCAGATTCTCTACCGTAAGATACTCGAAGAGAGCCTGATACTCTCGCAGGTGCATGCCGACCTCGTACGCTTCGAGAGCGCCGAGAACCGCTACCGCCGTATGTGCAAGCTGTCGCCGCAGCTGGCCCTGCGCGCACCGCTGGTGTATATCGCCAGCTACCTGCAGATGACGCCCGAGACGCTCTCTCGCGTGCGTTCAACCACTCTTCTCGACTAAACAAGTAACAAACAAAATATTCATGGCAATCGTAAAACCATTCAAAGGAATCCGCCCTCCGAAGAATCTCGTGGAGCAGGTGGAGAGCCGCCCCTACGACGTGCTGAACTCTGAGGAGGCACGCCAGGAAGCCGGCGACAACGAGAAAAGTCTGTACCACATCATCAAGCCCGAGATTGACTTCCCCGAAGGGACCAGCGAGTACGACCCGCGCGTCTATGAGAAGGCTGCCGAGAACTTCCAGAAGTTCCAGGACAACGGCTGGCTGGTGCAGGACGACAAGGAGCAGTATTATATCTATGCCCAGACGATGAACGGCAAGACGCAGTACGGACTGGTTGTGGGCGCCTACGTCAACGACTATATGACGGGCGTCATCAAGAAGCACGAGCTCACCCGCCGCGACAAGGAGGAAGACCGCATGAAGCACGTCCGCGTGAACAATGCCAACATCGAGCCCGTGTTCTTTGCCTATCCCGACAACAAGGTGCTCGACGCGCTCATCATGAAATACGCACAGACCGAGCCCGAGTACGACTTCATCGCACCCATCGACGGCTTCGGCCACAAGTTCTGGATTATCTCCGACGATGCCGACATCCGCACCATTACCGAGGAGTTTGCCAAGATGCCATCGCTCTATATCGCCGACGGCCATCACCGCTCGGCAGCAGCAGCCCTGGTGGGCGCCGAAAAGCAGAAGCAGAACCCCAACCACCGCGGCGACGAGGAGTACAACTACTTCATGGCCGTGTGCTTCCAGGCAAGCCAGCTGACGATTCTCGACTACAACCGCGTGATTCGCGACCTGAACGGACTCTCGTCTGAAGAGTTCCTCGAGGCACTCCAGAAGAACTTCGAGGTGGAGAAGAAGGGCGCCGACATCTACAAGCCCGCATCGCTGCATGAGTTCTCGCTCTATCTCGACGGCGAGTGGTATTCGCTGAAGGCCAAGGAAGGCACCTACGACAACAGCGACCCCATCGGCGTGCTCGACGTTGACATCTCGAGCCGACTGATTCTCGACGAGATTCTCGGCATCAAGGACCTCCGCTCGAGCGACCGCATCGACTTCGTTGGCGGACTGCGCGGCCTGGGCGAGCTGAAGCGCCGTGTTGACAGTGGCGAGATGCGCACGGCCCTGGCCCTCTATCCCGTCTCCATGCAGCAGATCATGGACATTGCCGACTCAGGGAAAATCATGCCGCCAAAGGCCACATGGTTCGAACCGAAACTGCGTAGCGGACTCGTCATCCACAAACTCAGCTGATGATGGCCGACAGCTACAAGACCATAGCAGGCGAAGGCGAGGGATACTACACCGAAAAGCGCAGTAAGTTCCTCGCTTTTGCTCATCATGTGGAAGACGCCGAACAGGTGAAGGCCATCGTCGACCGCTACCGCAAAAAGTACTACGATGCGCGCCACTGCTGCTATGCCTACATGCTGGGGCCCGAAGGGCTTGACTTCCGGGCCAACGACGACGGCGAGCCCTCGAGCACGGCCGGCAAGCCCATCCTGGGGCAGATAAAGTCGAACGGACTGACCGATGTGCTCATTGTCGTGGTGCGCTACTATGGCGGCGTGAACCTCGGCACCAGCGGACTCATCGTGGCCTATCGCGAGGCGGCAGCCGACGCACTTGCCCACAGCAGGGTAGAGGAGAGGCTTGTCGAGACCGTCATCACCTACGACTTCCCCTATGTGATGATGAACCAGGTGATGAAAATCGTGAAAGACATGCAGCCGCGCATAGTCAGTCAGAACTTCGACAACACCTGCCAAATCAAGCTCGCAATCCGCCAATCGCTGGCCCAAGAACTGGAAAGTAGGCTCAAGAAGTTAAGTTTTGAGTAGAAAATTTTGCAGTTCCAAAAATAAATTGTAATTTTGCATCCGGTTTCAGCAACAGCTGTTCCGAAAAGGAAGGTTGGCAGAGTGATCGATCGCGCTGGACTCGAAATCCGGTATACCCCTTTCGGGTATCGGGGGTTTGAATCCCTCACCTTCCGCCAAGCAGACTAAGAGAGTGCCTTACTACAGGTGCTCTCTTTTCTTATAATGTGATTTTTAATGCAGCTTCCTGTCTTTTCGCGTAAAAGTGTAAAAGTGTAAAGTGTAAAAGTGTAAAATCGACTAAACCAGACGCTGCAATTCTGAAAATATGTTTTTAAAACTTAAATGTATCGGGTTCGATTAAACTTGCTCATTATCAGCGAGTCAAAAAAACGAATGCAACTTTAAGTATAACAAAAAAATAATTTAGATTAAATGAAGAAATTGGTATTAATGTTTGTGGCTCTGATGACGATCGCAAGCGCATCAGCACAGACGGAAGGTAACAAAGATGAAAGGGATAGCAGACGTGGTGACCGCACCGAGTGGATGGTGAAGGAACTGGGACTGAGTGCACAACAGGCAGAACAGTTGAAAGAACTGAATGCTAAGTATCCGGAACTTCAGCGCCGCGGTCGCGGGCACCATGGTAATGGTAATCGTGGGCCGCGTCCTGGCATGCAGCCCCGTCCCGATGGCAACTCGGGAGCTTCGGCACAGGCTGGCGGCCAGCAGCGCCCCTCTCGCGAGGAAATGGAGAAGCGTTTCGCTGAGCGCAGGGCCCAGATGGAGGCCTACAACAAGGAGCTGCAGGGCATCCTCACAGCCGACCAGTTCAAGGCCTACGAGGAAAGAATGGCGCAGATGCGTCAGAACCGTCCTCGCCGCCCCATGCCATAAGGATTTGATATTATCCATAAGCATAAGATTATAGTTTTCATGTGGGAAGGACCTGGCAGTGATTGTTAGGTTCTTCTTTTTTTATGGGCGTTTTTCACCCCCTCCGAGCCTTTGTGTTGAATTATAGCTTATATTAGGCTTAATTTTGCTTAAATGCTTGCATAGTTCGAAGTTTTTAAGTAATTTTGCATGGTTAAAAAAGGGGGCATTTCGCCTCAGAACGAAAAAAAACCGCGTAAGACAGAAAATTAACAAATATAAACAATGGACGAGAATCAGACATTAGACAACGACAGAATTATCAAAATCAACATCGAGGAGGAAATGCGGAGCTCGTATATCGACTACTCCATGTCGGTCATCGTGGCCCGTGCGCTTCCTGATGTGCGCGACGGTTTCAAACCTGTTCACCGCCGCATTCTCTACGGAATGAAAGGCATCAACAACGTGAGCACACAGCCATATAAGAAATGTGCCCGCGTGGTGGGTGAGGTGCTGGGTAAGTATCATCCCCACGGCGACAGCTCGGTCTATGGCGCCCTGGTGCGCATGGGCCAGGACTGGAATATGCGCTACACGCTGGTCGACGGACAGGGTAACTTCGGTTCCATCGACGGCGACTCACCTGCCGCCATGCGATACACCGAGTGCCGCCTCTCGAAGATGGGCGAGCACATCATGGACGACCTGGAGAAGGACACCGTCGACATGGCCAACAACTTCGACGACACGCTGACCGAGCCTACCGTGATGCCAACCAAGGTGCCCAACCTGCTGGTCAACGGCGGCAACGGCATTGCCGTGGGTATGGCCACCAACATGCCTACCCACAACCTGGGCGAAGTGATCGACGGATGCTGCGCCTATATCGACAACCCCGACATCGACACCGACGGACTGATGCAGTATATTCCCGCACCCGACTTCCCCACCGGAGCCTTCATCTACGGCCTTCAGGGCGTGAAGGATGCCTACGAGACGGGTAGGGGAAGAATCGTGATGCGCGCCCGCGCCGAGATTGAGAGCGGCGAGAACCACGACAAGATCGTGATTACCGAGATTCCCTACGGCGTGAACAAGCAGCAGCTCATCGAATATATTGCCGACCTGGTGAAGGAAGGCAAGCTGGAAGGCATCTCGAATGCCAACGACGAGACTGGCCGCCAGGGCATGCGCATCGTGATCGACGTGAAGCGCGACGCCAACGCCAACGTCATTCTGAACAAGCTGTTCAAGATGACCGCCCTGCAGAGCTCGTTCTCGGTCAACTGCATCGCACTGGTGCCCGGCAAGAACGACAAGACGCGCCTCTCGCCGAAGCTGCTCACGCTGAAGGAATGCATCGGCTACTTCATCGAGCACCGCCACGACGTGACCATCCGCCGCACCCAGTTCGACCTGCGCAAGGCCAAGGAGCGCGCCCACATACTGGAAGGACTCATCATTGCCTGCGACAACATCGACGAGGTGGTGCACATCATCCGCGCATCTAAGACCCCCAGCGATGCCCAGCGCAACCTGGAGAGCCGCTTCGAACTCGACGAATTGCAGTCGAAGGCCATCGTTGACATGCGCCTGAGCCAGCTCACCGGACTCCGCATGGAAGAGTTGCACAACGAGTACGAGGAACTGATGAAGCAGATTGAATATCTGCAGACCATCCTCGACGACCCCGAAGTGTGCAAGAAGGTGATGAAAGACGAGCTGCAGGAAGTGAAGGCCCGCTATGGCGACGAGCGCCGCACCCAGATTGTGCCCGCCGAGCACGAGTTCAACGCCGAGGACTTCTATCCCAACGACCCCGTGGTGATCACCATCAGCCACCTGGGCTACATCAAGCGCACGCCGCTCTCAGAATTCCGCGAGCAGGCCCGTGGCGGAGTAGGCTCGAAGGGAGCCCGTTCGCGCGACGCCGACTTCACCGAATACATCTATCCCGCCACCATGCACCAGACCATGATGTTCTTCACCAAGAAGGGCCGCTGCTACTGGCTGAAGTGCTACGAAATCCCCGAGGGCGACAAGAACTCGAAGGGACGCGCCATACAGAACATGCTCAACATCGAGGCCGACGATGCCGTCAACGCCTGCATGCGCCTGCGCAACAAGGGACTTGAAGACGCCGAGTTCGTGAACTCCCACTATGTGGTGTTCGCCACCAAGAACGGTACCGTGAAGAAGACCCGCCTGGAGGCCTACTCGCGTCCGCGTGCCAACGGCGTGATTGCCATCAACATCATGGAGGGCGACGAAGTGGTTGACGTACGTCTGACCAACGGCCGCAACGAGCTTATCATGGCCGACCGCAACGGACGTGCCGTGCGCTTCAACGAGAACACCGTACGCACCATGGGCCGTGTGGCCACAGGTGTACGCGGCATGCGACTCTACGGCGAAGACGATGCCGTGGTGGGCATGATTGTGGTGAACGATCCCGAGAAGGAAACCGTGATGGTGGTCAGCGAGGAAGGCTACGGCAAGCGCTCGCAGGTGGAAGACTACCGTGTGACCAACCGCGGCGGCAAGGGCGTCAAGACGCTCAACATCACCGAGAAGACCGGCCGCCTGGTGGCCATCAAGAACGTCACCGACGACAACGACCTGATGATCATCAACAAGAGCGGCATCGTAATTCGCCTCTCGGTGGCCGAGTGCCGTGTGATGGGACGTGCCACCCAGGGCGTGCGCCTGATCAACCTGGCCAAGAAGAACGACGTCATCGCCAGCGTGTGCAAGGTGATGAGCAGCGAGCTCGAGGCCATTGCCGAGCAGAAGAGCCGCGAAGAGTGGAACCAGAACAACGACAACTTCCGCAGCGACCTGTCGAAGCCTGCCGCAGAGGGCGATGAGACCGACGAGGACATCGTTGACTTCGACGACGACATCGAGGATGCCGACATCGTTGACGAAACGGAACAAGATTCTAATGAGTAATTTAAACCTTTTCAAAAAGAAATAGTCAAACGGATGAATTTCTTATGAAATAAAATAATGTCAAACGTATAAACCTTTTAAATTAATGATTATGAAAAAAATTATGATGATGGCTGCCGTTGCATTCTTTGCCGTTTCAGCCAGTGCACAGAATCCCGATGCCGTTAAGAAGGTAATGGGTTGCAAGGATTTCAAGGAGGCCAAGACCCTGCTTGAGAGCAGTCAGTCGTCGATGAGCGACGAAGAGAGAGCCAAGGCATGGAACAAGGTGGTCGACCTCGCTCTTGCCAAGTTCGACAAAGAGCAGAACATTCAGATCACTAATCAGGCCATGCAGAAGAACGACCCATTCGACAAGGATGGCATGTACGAAGCTGCACAGGCTGCCGTTCAGGCCGCTTTCGAATGCGAGAAATACGACCAGCTGCCCAACGAGAAAGGTAAGGTGAAGCCCAAGTTCCACAAGAGCAACCAGGGACGTCTGGGCTCGGCCCGCACCGTGCTCATCAATGCCGGACAGGACATCTACAACAACAAGGACTACAAGACTGCTGCACAGATCTTCGGTACCTATGTTGACTGCAAGAGCAACCCGCTGTTCAGCGACTACGACTTCTCCAAGGACCAGTTCATCGGACAGGTGGCCTACTTCGCTTCGCTGGCTTCCTACAACTGTCAGGACTATGCCGCAGCAAGCCGCTATGCCAACGTGGCCCTGGGCGACACAGCCGTTGCCAAGGACGCCATGGACATCAAGATCCTCTCTATGAAGGCCCAGCTCAAGACCAAGGAAGACTCTGTGAAGTACCTCAACGAAATCAAGGAGCTCTACACCCAGAATCCTGCCGACGAGCGCATGTTCTCGCTGCTCACCGAGTACTATCAGACCTCTGGCGACAACGCCGCCAAGAACGAGCTCATCAGCAACCAGGTGGCCAAGTATCCCAGCAAGATGGCATGGGCACTGAAGGGCGAGAGCGAGATGGGCGACGGCAAGTGGGCCGATGCCATTGCAAGCTACAAGAAGTCGCTCGAGCTTGACCCCGAGTTCATTCAGGTGCAGTTCAACCTGGCTCTCTGCCAGAACAACCAGGCCATCACCCTCAAGGACGCCAATGCCGGCAACCTCACCCCTGAGGCCAAGAGCCTGCTGCAGGAGTCAATCGCCAACCTGACTCAGATTCGTGCCAAAGATCCCGACCATCTGACCGTCAACTGGCCCTACACCCTCTATCAGGCCTACTACCTGATTGGCGACGATGCTCATGCCAAGGAGCTTGAGTCGATTATCAAGTAAAATTCTTAGAAACAGCTATTTTCACGGAGCCGGCCATAAAAGCGTCGGCTCCATTTTTAACCAAATGAAAAGTCGAGTCCTAATTACTATAATTATCCTGTTATTCTTCCTTCCCGCCGCCTTTGCCCAGAAACGTCTCATCATCGAGACCGAGAAAATCATCAAGAGCGGAAAGAACCTCGAGAAGGCAGAGCAGAACATGCGTAACCTGCTGCGCGACAGCGCCAACCGCAAGAACATCAAGGTGTGGGCCACTCTGACCGACGCCATGCGCGGCCAGTATCTTGCCAGCAACGAGAACATCTACCTGCAGAACAGGCAAGACACCGCCAAGCTATTCCTGCTGGCACGCCGCATGTTCCTCGACTACCAGGGACTCGACACCATCGACGCCACGCCCGACAAGAAAGGCCGCGTGCGCCCCAGCTATCGCAAGTCGAACGCACAGTTTCTCGACACCTACCGCCCCAACCTCTACAACGGCGGCATCTACTTCATCCGCAAGAACAACCTGCAGCAGGCCTACACCATGCTCGAGAGCTATCTCGACTGCCTGCGCCAGCCCCTGTTCAGCAACATGAACTACGCGGCCGACACGCTCAACTACACAGCCGCCTTCTGGACCGTCTTCTGCGGCTACCACCTGGGCAACCGTGAAATGACGCTCCGGTATAAAGACCTGGCGCTGCGCGACACAGCCCGGCTGGAAAACACCCTGCAATACCTTGCCGAGACCTACAAGGCCATGAACGACACCGCCAGCTACGAACAGTCGTTGCGCATGGGATTCCAGTGCAACCGCCAGTCGCCCTATTTCTTCCCACGCATCGTCGACCTCTACAACCAGACCCTGCACCCCGACTCGGCCATGGCCATTGTTGACCAGGCGCTGGCCGTGAACGACACCCTCGAGCTCTTCCTCTATGCCAAGAGCAACCTGCTGCTCAACCGCGGCGACTACGATGCCTGCATCGCCCTCTGCGACACCATGATTGCCCGCAACGACTCCATGGCCGATGCCTACTACAATGCCGGCGTGGCCTACCTGAACAAGGCCTTCGTGATAGAAAAGGGCAAGGTGGGACCCAAGCAGCGCAAGGAAATGCGCAAGCTCTACAGCAAGGCGCTGCCCTATATGGAGCGCTACCGAGCCCTAGAGCCCAAGGAAACCGAGAAATGGGCTGCCGCCCTCTACAACATCTACCTCAAGCTGAACATGGGCCGCGAGTTCGAGGAAATCGACCGCATGCTCCGCTAGAGCCACTATTCCCCCCGCAATTCTATTTATTCGATCTGTACGGTTGAAGAACTTTTCATTACCCCTCCTTAGAAAGGAGGGGCCAGGGGTGGTTGATAATGAGGCAGGGAAATCAACCCCACCTAACCTCCCCTTTCCAAGAGGAGGGATAAGTTTGCCCTCCGTCCCCGCAAGAGTGGGGTAGGGCGAGCCGTTGTTTTGTTTTGTCAGAACCCCTAAAAGTGCAAATGTGTAATGTGTAAATGTGTAAAACTCCCAGCCATTCAGATTTTTAGGCACGGATTTCACGGATTTACACGGATTTCTTGTTCTCCTGAGCAATTACTAATTCGACCAAAACGGAGACTTTGTGTAAAGGGGTGAACGAAATGGGCACCCCTTTGAGAATCATGGGCGCAGCACATAAAAATGACTTCGTGACTTCGTGAAAAAATGAATTTCGGCAGCACCGAAATAAGGAATTGAAATCCGATTATTATTCTCGCCGAAAAGAGAAAAAACATCTTAGTTATACGATTTACACAAAAAATATTCAATTTCATAACAATTTTGAATATTAATCATACCCTTTTCGCCTAGAATTGTTATCTTTGCAGTATAATGACGAAAAGAATATGATTACTGGCAATCTAGAATTAAGTGAAGATGGGAAGACCCTTATTAAGGTATTAGATGAGACGGTTAAAAGTCTTGTTATTCCAAATAGTGTAACAGAAATATATGAATGGGCATTCTATGGCTGCACCTCTTTGGAATGTATTGACATTCCGAACAGTGTAACAGCAATAGGCGGAGAAGCTTTTCATAACACCAAATGGTTAGAGAACCAGCCAGGAGGGGCTGTTTATATCAATAATATTCTATATACTTTCAAAGGTGTTGTAGATGGAGGAAAAGTGGTGGTTAGAGAAGGAACAACAATCATTGCAAATTCCGCATTAAAAGGCTGCACCTCTTTGGAAAGCATTGACATTCCGAACAGTGTAACATTAATAGGTCGTCTTGCATTCAGTGGCTGTACATCATTGGAGAGCATAGACATTCCGAACGGTGTAACATTAATAGGTCGTTCTGCATTCAGTGGCTGTACATCATTGGAAAGCATTGACATTCCGAACAGTGTAACAAAAATAGATTGGTCTGCATTCAAGGGCTGTACGTCTTTGGAAAGCATTGACATTCCGAACAGCGTAACAGCTATAGGCGATTCGGCATTCAAAGGCTGTACATCATTGAAGAGCATTGACATTCCAAACAGTGTAAAAGAAATAGGCTTTTTGACATTCAGTGGCTGTACATCATTGGAGAGCATAGACATTCCGAACAGTGTAACATTAATAGGTCGTTCTGCATTCAGTGGCTGTACATCATTGGAAAGCATTGACATTCCGAACAGTGTAAAAGAAATAGGCGATTCTGCATTCAATGGCTGTACGTCTTTGGAGAGCATTGACATTCCGAACAGTGTGACAAAAATAGGCGACTCGGCATTCTTTCGTTGCCATTCGTTGAGAAGCATCGACATCCCCAAGAGCGTTAAGACTATCGGAAATCATGCCTTCGGGCAAAGTGGCATAAAGAAAATATTTATACCTTTATCTGTCAATTTTATTGGAGAACATGCATTATGCCATTGTCCACTCTCAGCAATAGAAGTTGACAAAGATAATACTATCTATTATTCACAAGATGATGTCCTCTACAGAAGGATAAATGGGAAAAATAATATTTTAATAAAATATCCACTCCAAAAGAGTGATAATAGTTTTTCCGTGAATGAGAGCACTACTATGCTGGACAGCTGCGCTTTTAAGAATGCTGAGGAATTGTCGGAAATCACCCTTCATAATGGCATTTCTTCTCTCGGTGACCTACATACATTTTCGGGATGTTTATCATTGAAAAGAATGGAGTTACCTACATCTATAACAAAAATCCCTCAAGAAGCTTTCTATAGTTGCCTATCATTGGAGGAGGTTTCCTTACCAAATTCAGAGCATTATTTTATTGGAAAAAGAGTATTCGGTAATTGTCCCTCTTTAAGGTCGATACACTCTGTCGCTCAAAACCCCGATGGCATTATGATTGATGATAATGCGTTTGACGGGTTTAATATTGATGAATGCACGCTGTACATTCCTTCTGGTACTCGCTGGGCATATCGGCATCATCCTGGGTTTGGAAAATTCAAGAACATTGAGATTGAAAAGAAATGAACCAAGTACCTGACACATGCAAACCATCGGTTGAAGAGGTTGAGAAATACCTTGACCTTTGGAACCGACTGGAGAACTACGTCAACCAGGAGAGGGCACTGGATAAGCTGTTTATGGAACTATATCCTAATAACAAATCCCTGGAACTAGGCCTTCAAGGTGATTATGCAGAAGATAATGACGATGATGTTTAAAGTGACGGCAGTATAAGTAATTGCCATCATAGGGATGATAAATAGTATTATATTCATTTTTGAATCTAATTGAATATTATAAGAAAGTCCCTCCCTGTATTGGAAGAGGCTTTCTTTGGGTGCTAGATGCAACTTTCTACGCCGATGGCGGTGCCGAGAGCGGTCAACATGGCGACAAGGATTTGAATCACCAGTCTTACGATTTCCTTCTTAGTCATAGGCTAAATAGTTTGGAATAACCGGGGAAATACCCCAACCCTAACCCCTCCTTTATCAACCACCCCTGGCCCCTCCTCTCTAAGGAGGGGGAGTAGGTAGTTCTGGGCCTGAGAGTATTCGCTCCCTCCCTATAGGGAGGGCAGGGGGAGGGTCTTCCTCTTTTACGGCTCTTCTCTTCCCGCAACTTCCTTGGGGTTCACCAGGCTGGCAGAGCTCTGGAAGGTCATGCCCTGCGTCATCTTCTTGAGGCGCTTGTGGGTGGCGGGGTCGGTGGTCACCTCGGGCTGGAACAG
>JAEEGF012373091.1_pt1 | contig 20091 bp, 9 predicted proteins | sample 9134171 | NCBI WGS metagenome assembly JAEEGF01 (sample SAMN16246542, study PRJNA631951) | gut metagenome | biome: gut microbiome; feature: rumen; material: AP-attached | host: Bos | place: Iran: Karaj | collected 2018-10
GGACCACTGGTCCAGATAAGGCTGGTCGATCTGGAAGATGTCGCCGGTAAACACCATCTTCGTCCCCTCGCCGGCACGGGTGATGATGGTCTTGATCTCGTGCGGAGTGAGGTTCTGGGCCTCGTCGATGATGAAGAAGGCCTTGCCGAGACTGCGGCCCCTTATGTACGCAAGAGGAGAGATGACGAGTTTCTCGTCCTTGAGCAGGCCCTCGATCTTGAGCGCCTCCTTGGAGGAAGGGCGGAACTGCGCCTTGATGACGTTGAGATTGTCCATCAGAGGCTGGAGATAAGGGCTCATCTTCGTTTTCTGGTCGCCGGGCAGGAATCCGATGTCCTGGTTGCCGAGGATGACGGTGGGACGCGACAGGATGATCTGGTCGAAATCGCGCTCCAGCTCGAGGGCCGACGCCAGGGCAAGGAGGGTCTTGCCGGTACCGGCCCCTCCGGTCAGGGAGACCAGCTGGATCCTGGGATTCAGGCAGGCGTCGAGAGCGAACTTCTGCTCGTCGTTGCGCGGCCGTATGCCATACGCCTCACGGGACTTGACCAGGACGATCCGGCCGCGCTGAGCGTCATAGCGTGCGCAGACTGTGCCCTTGTCGGAGCCCTTCCATCCGAATATGAAGAGCTGGTTGGCGCGTGGTTCATCCTCCGTCACGGCCTCCCAGGGCACGGAAGTCTCCGAGCCATAGGCCAATGACTGCAGGACGGAGGCGTCCGGCACCATTGTAAGGACCTCCTTGGTGGCTCCCTCGACCTTTGCCTCTTCTACCTTGTCGGTGAGATAGTCATGGACCTCCATGCCTACGGCCTTGGCCTTCATGCGGAGATTGACGTCCTTGGTGATCAGGGCGACGAAGGTTCCGGGATTGTTGTCCCTCACCCACATGGCGGTCGCCAGGATGCGATGGTCCGGAATGTCGTCCATAAAGAAATCCTTGAACTCCTCCGCGAAAGGATGGTTGGGTTCAATCTTTATTTTACCGAGGCGGGGGCCTATGGAGACGCCGTCCCTGCCGAACAACTTGCCGTCAGTAAGCCGGTCTATCTCGCGCATGAATCCCCGCGCATTGAACGACAGGGCGTCATTGCCTTTCTTGAACTTGTCTAATTCCTCGATGACCGCGATGGGAATGACGACGTTATTGTCCTGAAACTTGCGTATGGACTTGAAGTCGTGCAGGATGATATTGGTGTCCAGAACGAATATCTTGGGCTTTCCGTGGGTTTTCTTCCCCGAAGGGACATTGGCATATCTTGGCATGGTATAAATGATGTGGTCAGTCTTCTCCCTCGGAACTCTGGCTGCGGAGCAGCGATTCGAGTATAGTCTGTATGCCGGGCTTGTCGGATGAAAGGACGTCCACGCCCGGCCGGCCAGGAACGGGATGTCCCAGAGGATAGAATGCGATGTCCTGGAGCAGCAGCTCCGCATCGACATAATCGTAGTCTATGTCCGCAATCTGGAAAAGTACGCCTGGAACCTCGGCGAAGAGCAGGCGGACAATGTCCTTCTCGCCCTTGGCGCGCATTAGGTCGGCAAGTTCGATGCTCGCCCCCGCCTTGGGCCCGGTCATGCGCTTTAGCGCGCTGATGAGTCCGCCCTGCCCTACCGTGACGCCAGAGAGGACGACTCCGTCCTCCACCAACTCCCTGACGACCTCGTAACAGTCGATGAAATAGTCGGGGTCGACAATCTGGGGGGCCATCGCCCCCGAAGAGCCGAGTGCCTGCGCCAGCAGGGACGCCCCGAGGCGATACTCGCAGTCCTCGAAAGGGACGTAGATCAGCCAGCTGGTCGGGTCCGGGAGGAACTTCGAGGGGTGGAAATTCTGGGCCTTGAGCTGGGGATGGCCGGTGCGGAAAGGCAGTTCGGCGAAGAACTCGGGCTCTCCGGCTGCGGCGGTATCATCGTCGCCTGGCCTTAAAGCCGCTAGTGACGGTACGGCCGATACGTCGCAGCCGGACTCAACTTCAGTATAGGAATACCCTGAAACCTTTAGGCCAAGCGAATCGATATAGTCCGCCGCTGAGGAGACCGATGCGTAGAACGCCGACATGTCTCCGATGCGCTGCGGGGACCAGGTCCAGTCGAGACGCAGTGCCAGGTCGCCAAGGCGGAAATGCCCGCGGCGCCAGATCGCATCGATCAGCGCACAGGCTATGCGGCACTTGGTGTATGTCTCAGGAAATGCAGACGGGAAAGCCCATGTACGGATGCCCTTGACGAGCTTGATGTACTCCCCTATCCTGGAAGGGTCCGTGGCGCACGGCTTCGGGGCAGGGTCGACGGTCTCGTCGACCACGGGCTCGAAGCTGTCCGCCACCCCGGCACGCGCTGAGCCCTCCGCCAGACAGGCGTCGAGGATCTGCGCGGGCGTTAGCTCCTGCGGGACGCCGTCTATGACGTATTCGGAATAAAGCGCTGACGTCTTTTCGTTCATGGGATGCGCAATCATGTTGTAAAAATAGCTAAATTTGAATTCAGTTCCAAGAAATCGACATGAACGAAGCACAATATCAGCACAAACTCGAAGAATTGTTCGTGCGTTTCCCATCCGTGCAGAAGACCGGATTCGGAGATGCCTACAAGCCAGGACTGGAGCACATGGAAGCCTTCGGGGCCCTGCTCGGGCATCCCGACAGGGAGTTCAAGACCGTCCACGTGGCGGGGACCAACGGCAAGGGTTCGGTAGCCAACATGCTGGCTTCTGCCCTGGCCGCGACAGGTTTGAAAGTAGGTCTGTATACTTCGCCCCACATCCTGGATTTCCGGGAGAGGATGCGCGTCATCGACGCTGGCTCGGACGGACCGGCAAGGATGATAGGCCGGGAAGAGGTATGGGACTTCATTTGCCGCTGGGAGGATACTTTCGACAGGCTTGACCTGTCGTTCTTCGAGATTACGACAGGGATGGCATTCCGCTGGTTCGCCGACGAGAAAGTCGACCTTGCCGTGATCGAAGTCGGTCTGGGAGGCCGTCTGGACAGCACCAACATCATCGTCCCAGAGGTGAGTGTCATCACCAGCATCGGTCTGGACCATTGTGCGATGCTGGGCGATACACGGGCAGCGATCACCGGCGAGAAGGCCGGGATCTTCAAGTCCGGGGTGCCTGCCGTCGTCGGCACTCGCGACGACGAGACCGCACCGGTCTTTGAGGCGCGCGCCGAAGCGGTCGGATGTCCGTTGTATTTTGCGGACGCAGGGCAGGGCTGCTGCTCCGCTGATTCTTCAGCGTCCGCTAAAAGCTCCGCAGCATCCCTGCCTGCATCCTCATCTTCTGCACAAACCAAAAGCTCCGCAGCATCCCTGCCTGCATCCTTTATTTCCGAGATGGATCTGCAGGGAGAATGGCAGGCGGAGAATCTGAGGACGGTGCTGACGGTGCTGGGGGTGATGGGAGTCGAGCCGACCGGGGAGGTTTTGCAGGCCATCGCGCACACGGCGCGCCGGATGGATTTCCACGGTCGTTGGGAGATGCTCCGGCGCAGGCCGGATATGCTATGCGACATCGGGCACAACCCCCCTGCCCTTGCACGTAACTTCGCTCAGTTGGAGGAGTATCTCGCACAAGGCCGCTACGACCGCCTGGTCGTGGTTTACGGCGTAATGGCCGACAAGGACCTGGACGGCATCATCCCTCTGATGCCACGCAAGGCGGTCTGGATCGCCGTCGCCCCGGACACTCCGCGTTCGATGAAGGCTGAAATCCTCTTCGAGCGGTTACGCGCGAGCCTTCCCGGCGAAGTCCTTTTCGGCGGATCCGTCGCCGACGGCCTTGCCTTCGCACTCGATCTCGCCCGCAGCGGATCAGCGGAAAATACCTTGATTTATATCGGTGGCAGCACTTTTGTAGTATCGGAAGCTGTTGCCGCCCTTCAGGACGGCAGCGCCGAATAAAACCGACACATAATGAAAAGGATAATAGGACTGCTGTCGCTGGCCGTCATCACACTAACCGGATTCATCACAATGGGAAACAATACCGCGAACGACTCCCTCGCGCCGGACACCCCCGTCGAGAGGCTGTGGAAGGACTACGAGGCCGCACGCAGGGCCGACAGGCCGCAGAAACAACTGGACATCCTGAAGGACATCCAGAGCGCCGCCCTGAAGGAGCGGCTCCCCTGGGATTTCTACCGCGCCGGCGAGGAGTTCGTGGATGTCTCCTCCTCCCGCAACTGGAATCTAAGGGACAGCCTTTACCGGCAGTTCCAGAAGGACATCGAGGCCTTCGACGAGCCTGTCCTGACCTTCTACAACACCAGGCACGACCTGAACGGCAAGGCGGACTTCCTGAAAAAGAACCGCAGCAGGCTGGAGAAAGGCCACAATACCGGCTTCTATGAGGCGGATTACTTCCTTAATAACGAGATTTACTCTCCCGTCCTCAAAGACCTGATAGACAACGACTGGGAGTACGCCCTCTGGTCGCTCTTCCTCGGCAACAGATGGAATGCAGGCGGCGCCGAAGAATTCGCCGACCTGCTGAAGGAAACCCTGGGCGGAAAGTATCCCGATGCCGCCCTCCTCGAATTCACCCGCACCCGCAAGCCGGGCGACGACTTCCGTACGAAAGAGTATATGGAGGAGTACGCCCGCAAGTACGATGGCAAGGCCGTCGCACTGATGGCGCGACAGACCCTGCTGTCCATGGAATTCGAAGAGCTGGAACGCGACGGAAAGGGCACCTCCGGGCAGTACCGCGCCCTCCGCGAGAAATGTGATGCTTTCGAGAAAGCCCGCAAGGCATTCTCCGGCTCGGAGAAGAGAATCGCGGACTGCTGCGAAACCGTCAGGAATATGATCGGGCAGTTGGATGACCAGTTCGTCAGTTTCTCCGTCGAAGACGGGCTGCTCACGGCTTCGCTGAGGAATCTCGGCGGGATAACCGTGACGGTGAAGGATTCGGAAGGCAAGGACAAGGTATGGTCCACCAGGCTCGAAAACCCTGCCAGGAGTTATTATGCCCTAGACACCGTCAAGGTGCAGTTCCCGGCCTTCGATGACGGCATTTACAACGTGGAATGCAGCGAAGGGAAGGTCTCTTCCGAACTGCAGTACAGGCGCTTCGGCCTCTCGGCGGCCCAGAAGGAGGACGCGCGGGGCTATGCCGTCTACGTCGCCCGCGCGAAGAGCGGCGAGCCTGTCCGCAAGGTCGACATCACTCTGAAAGACAACAAGGACAAGGTCCTGGCAGAACTTAAGGATTTCGCCCTCGGCGAAGGATTCACCTACCTGCCGAAAGACTTCACGGACAAGTTCCTGGAAAGACGCTACAACAACCGCCTGGAGTTCTCGATGCGGGACTCGGACGGGACTCTCCGCAAGACCCAGGAGTCCAGCCCTGCAAGTACGGACAATATCCGAAGGACCCGTGACGACGAGACATTCGCCTCAGTATTCGTCGACCGCAGTGTCTTCAATCCAGGCGAGACAGTCCGTTTCAAAGTCGTTGCGTATCACGGCGACCGCAGCGAAAGATTCAACACCCTGGAGGGCAAGGCTCTCACTGCCATCCTGTTCGACGCACAAGGCAAGGAAATATCCTCCAAGGAACTCAGGACCAATGAATTCGGCTCCGCCGCCGGGGAATTCTTCCTGGAGCGGCGGGAGCGCGGCGGGATGTTCCGCATCTCCGTCAGGGACGGCGGGCGGAACCTCGCAAACGCGAGTATCCGTGTCGACGACGTCGTCCTTCCGACCTTCGACCTCACCTTCGATCCCGATCCTAATCTGTATTTTCCCGGGGACAGCATAAAGGTCAGCGGCACGCTCAAGAGCTACTCCGGGCACTCGCTCGCCGCCGCCGACATCCGTTACTCCGTGACGGAGAGCGGCAGGGTCGTCAGCGAAGGCTTGCTGCGCCCGGACCGCAACGGACGCTTCACGATCGACTTCAAGTCCGGACAGGGTCAATACCTCTATTATAACGTACACGTAGGCGTGTCCGACGCCACCGGCGAAACGCTGGAGTGGAATACCGGACGCCAGGTACAGCTTTCCATCCCCTTCTCCGCAACGCTCGAGAACCGCGCCGATGCCGAGGTCTCGATGCAGGAGAACCACGTATGGCGCGAGAACGAAAGTTACAGTTACGGCGTCGTATCCGACGACATAATCCGCCTGAGCCTCCATACGGAGATGTATCGCCAGGGCGTCAACCAGAACCGTAAATCACTGAGGATCAATTATACTCTTAAATCGGGAGGCAAGACTGTCGCTGAAGGAAACGCCGCTCCCGGAGATGTATTGGAATTCAATACCGCAGGCTCCCCTTCCGGGCTCTACGTTTTCGAAGCCGTGGCGACTGACAAGGACGTGTACGGCAACGACGTCAAGTCTACGGTCGTATTCGACATCCTGAAGGTCAAGGAAGGAGATACCGCTTTGGATGCCGATGTCAGGAACCTGTTCATGGCGTCAGAGAAGGCCGGCGGCATCAGCGTACTGATCGGTTCCACGGCAGGCCCTGTCTGGGCCGTGGTGGAACTCTTCGGCTCCGGTAATGTCGTACTTGGCTCCAAGGCTGTACATCTGGAGGGCACAAAAGGACGCAAGGGATCGCTGGAAAGCGTACACTTCGACTGGCCGTCCGGTGCCCCCGACGTGGTCAGGGTCAATGTACTGTATTTCAAGGACTATTCGCAGTTCTCATTCTCACGCCAGTTCGACCGCAGCGCCAAGAGGCTCGAGCTTCCGCTCGCCTTCACGCGCTTCCTGGACAAGACCGCTCCGGGCACTGCATACAGCTTCGAGATTGCCACAAAGCCCGGAGTCGAATGTGTCGCCACGATATTCGACAAATCCAGCGAACGCATACAGGCCAACCGCTGGAGCCGCATCTATATGAGCGGCCCCGAAGGGCCCACCATCCATTTCCAGACCGTCGTCGGTACGGACAGGACGGACTATCGCGTAATGATGCGGGGAGCACGTGCCGGAGGCATGCTGTACAAGACTGCAAGCAACTCCACCGCAGACATGGTCGAAATGGCGGCCGCGCCGGCTCCGATGCCGGAGATGGCCATGGAAGAAGAGGCTTTCGCGCTTAACGAGACAGCGGTCGTGGGATATGGCGCCAGTATGAAAGACGCCATTGCAATGGACGAAGATATGGGCGCGGACATCTCCGTGCGCGAGGATTTCGCCAAGACCGTGGCTTTCGAGCCGTTCCTGCGCTCCGACTCCGAAGGAAGGATCAGCCTCGATTTCACTACGGCCGACAAGCTCTCGACCTTCGTCGTGCTGTTGTTCGCGCACGACAAAGAGATGGACAACGCCGTACTGAGGCAGGAGATGGTCGTGACAGTCCCGGCCAAGGTTTCGCTCGTCGAGCCGCTGTACCTCTATGAGGGCGACCGCTACTTCGTTAAGGCGTCGCTGTCCAGCAGCGTTGACGAAACACTTGCCGGACGGCTCCGCATAGACCTGTACGACGGCAAGGACTATAAGAACACTGCGCCGATACGCAGTACCGTCAAGCAGGTGACGCTCGAGCCTGTGGGCGCGCTGTCGGAAGACCTCGAAATCGAGGTCCCGGAAGGCGTCGGTGAACTCGGCATCAAACTCACCTTCATCGCAGACGGTGACTACGGCTCCGACGCCGTATTCGTGAGCGTACCGGTCTACAAAGCCGTACAGACCCTCACGGAGGCTCATTCATCCATCCTGCACAGCGGCGAATCGATGGAATCGCTGCTGGCGCAGCTGAAGGGAGAATTCGTCAATGTGTCCGGAGAAGATGCCGGGATGAAGGTCATCTCGATGCTCGATATGGTCAAGGAAGCCATTCCTTCCAAGGTCGAGCCGGCTTCGGAGAACGTCCTGGACCTCTCCGAGGCCCTGTACGTGCGTTTGCTTGCTGCAAAGCTCGGTGTCCGGCAGGACACTAAGAAATCCGATTCAGAGATCCTGGCCGCACTCCTAGCCTGCCGTAACGACGACGGCGGATTCGCCTGGTTCAAGGATATGGACAGTTCGCCTGTCATTACGGCCGTGCTGCTCGACCGCTACGCCGGCCTTCGCCGGCGCGGGATCGACGTCAGTGCCGTCTCCGCCGAGGTTGTCGAATCCGCTGTCAAGTATCTTGACAAGGTATTCTTCGGAGACAGCAAGCGCCCGATCTGGTGCGGAGGACTGTCCGAGGAGCAATATATATCCGTCAGGGTACTGTATCCTGAGGTGGAATTCTCCACCAAGGGCATTGACAGCAAGCAGTTGCGTGATTTCCGCAAACGGATGAAGGAATACCTGACCCCGCGCAAGGAGCGCGGCCTGAACGGATTTATATTGGGTAAGGCGCGGCGCATGCGCGCCCTGATGAGCCTTGCAGGCTCCGACGGGGGCCGCCGGCTCGCCGCCGCCTGGGGCATCCGCCTCGGAACGACTGCAAAACTGCGCAATTCCCTAAAGAAGGATCTCATATCCCTGCAGGAATATGCCATAGGACACAAATCCGGCGGCTGGTACTACCCCAATGCCGTGATGCCGTTCCGCGGCCTTATGGAGAGTGAAGCGTATGCACACGCATTCATCGCCGACCTGCTTCGCGACTGCGCCGCATTCTTCGATGGGAACATCGACACCTCCGATGCGACATCCATCGCCAACGGCATCAGCCTGTGGCTGATGGTACAAAAGGAAACCCAGAAATGGGACGAAGATGCAGCCTTCGTCGATGCCATCTCCAGCGTACTGGATGCTCCGCAGGAAATACTCGACACCCGAGTCGTCACTCTGACGAAGACCTTCACCAAACCCTTCATTGAAGTGGAGGCATTTGGCAATGGCTTCACGGTAGAGCGCCGCTTCTTCGTAGAGCGTACCGTGGACGGCAAGGTCTCACGTACCAGTTTGACTGATGGCGAAACTCTCGCAATCGGTGACAAGGTATTCGCCGAATACCGCATCTGGAACGAAGAGAACCGCAGTTTCGTCAAGTTGACGGCTCCCAGGCCGGCCAACCTGCGGCCCGCCAACCAACTCTCCGGCCTGTATGGCTGGTGGCTACGGCCGCTGTCCGTGGCCGGCTGGCACACATTCAGCCCTCACGGCTACCGCAGCGTCCTGTCCGACCGCACCGAGTATTGGTTCGATGCCTATCCCGAGGAGAACACCACAGTCACGGAAGAGTTCCTGGTCACCCAGGCCGGCTCCTTCCAGACCCCTGCGGTCAGCATCGAGTCGCTCTACGCGCCGCACTACCGCGCCGCCGACCGCGGCCGCGGTCCCCTACTCTCCAAATAGATGAAAAGAGCCGGGGTGGATCGAAATCCACTCCGGCTCTCTTCTATTATATGCTCTATTGTTTAATGAAAGTCTATTTCACGAAGCAAACAGTAACACGGTTCTCCTCAGGGGTAGCGAACGGGTTCGCGGTGTCACCCTTGAAGGTGGAGGAGATGCGGGACTTGTCAACACCACGCTTTACAAGCTCGTTGGTGACAACCTCAGCACGCTTCTCGGAGAGGAAGAGGTTCCTCTGAGCGGTACCGGTGGCCTTGTCGGCGTGGCCGGTGAGCTGAACCTTGGTGCCAGGGTTCTGAGCCATGAAAGCAGCGATCTCGTCAAGCTTGGCAACCTCGGAAGCCTGGATATCCCACTTGTTGATGATGAAGTAGATATTCTCCTGGAGCTCGGGAGCCGGAGCAGGCTGCTCGACTACGACGGGCTTCGGTTCCGGCTGAGGTGCAGGCTGAGGTGCGGGCCTCGGGGCAGGGGCGGGTGCCGGTGCCGGAGGAACGACCACAGGAGCGGGAGCGGCCTTCTTGGTGGGTCCAAGAGCGATCTTGAGACCTACGAGACCGGTGTACTGGTAGTCCATGTCAGGAAGTTTGCCAGCACGCTCATTCCTCTTGGAGTTGAAGTGATCGGTAAGAGCATTCACACCAGCCTCAAGGTTGAGCTTGATGGCGTCGGAGAGACGGATGTCGAAACCGAGACCGGCACGGCCGGAGGGGGCGAACTTGGTACCATCCCACAGATACTCGAAACCACCGTTGGTCTTAGGAGCAAGAGCCTTGGCCTCTTCGTTGTTGAAGCGGGCGTTGGCACCGATACCGAGGTAGGCATACGGGCTGAGGAGGCGGTCGAGATTGGTGTCAAAAATATTGCAGATGTCGAAAGTAGCATCGAGAGCAGCCTGGGCGAAGTTGAACTTGTAAACCTCAGTACCACCGTTGATACCACTCATAGCGCCCTTGGCCTGCCATCCCAGGACGTTGCCACGGAGGCCGAACGTCGGGGTGAACTGATAGCCGAGAGAGAGATCAGCGGCCGGGGAGAGGAGGTCCTTGAAGTTGGTCTCGCCAATGGTCTCGGCGGCACCACCGCGCAGCTGGAGATACCAGTGCGGGTTGAACTCCTGAGCGGAAACGCTGATACACATCACTGCGGAAGCAAGAATAAGTATAGCTTTTTTCATATACGTCTTGATTGATTGTTAAATAATGATGTCAATTGCACGTTATTCCGGTTTCTTGTTCAGCCTGATGTTTTTCGGTGCAGGTGCCATCTCATTGATCTGCTTTTCAACCGGAAGGTCCTTGCTGGACTGCGAGCCGTCCTTGAAAGTCAAGTACCACTGGCCGTCCACATAGACAGGGTTGAACATAAGCTTCATGGAAGGAGCCTGACCATTGCGCTCAGGACCGAAGGTGTAGGAATATGATATGTCGTTGTTGCCCTCGGTGGAGAAGCTGTAATAGCGTCTCTCGTAGGACAGGACAGGGAACATATACTTGAACCTGCTTACAAGTTGTTCCGTATACTCCGCAGACTTTTTATAGACTACGTCGTTGTGCAAGACGTAAATCATATCAACGGCCTCTTCCACCTGACCATCCTTGAGTTTCTTCATGAAATCCTCGGCCAGATTGAGGACAGCGTCCTGGTCTGACTCGGTGAGCGATGAAAGGAACTCGGCCTCGGCATCCTTCTGGGTCTTCTCTCCGTGTGAACCGGAGTAACGTACACCACTCTTGCAGGAAGCGACAAGGACAAGGATGGAAAGTATGAAAACGATCTTTTTCATTGATATTGATTTTTGATTTGGAAAAGGCGCGCCTTCTGGACGCGCCCTTTCTCAAATCATAGTATAGTGTTCAACTATTGCTCCTGAGTCTCACCGGTCTCCTTGATGTTGATCTCGAACTCAGCGATATAGGTACCCCAAGCATACTCGATCTCAACAGGGATCCTGATGGAGAAGGTAGCTACATAGGCCTCATCGTTCCTGTAGTTGATAACAGCGCCCTTAATGTTGTTAAAGTCTTCGATATCAATCTCGTAGTAGATGTTGCCATCCTCATCGGTCTTGGACTCACTGGCGGTGAAGACACCGTCCTCGTCAACAGTACCGAGAGCAAGCTTGACAGCAGGAGTAACATCGGTGATGACACCCCACTCGCTCATGTCAGAAGCATTCCAGTTGTTACGGAGAGCCTTACCAAGTTCGACCTTGAGGGTCTTGAACTGATAGTAAGCGTACATATCAACGGTCTTGATGACATTGGCGACATAGTAGCCAGTCTCCTTACCCTGAGCATCCTTCTCAGGAACGATAACTCTCTGGTTGTTCCAGTCGGTGATGCCGTTGATGAACTTGGCGATCTCAACATTGGCACCGTCAACAGCGGACTCTTCAGCGATATCCTGAGCATTGAGGTTAATGTCAAGAGGACGGATGAAGCGTACGTGGAAGTTCTCGTCACCGGCAGGGATCTCGCACTCACCATAGGTGGTCTTGACAAGGATATTGCCATAGAGCATCTTGGCCTGGTCGGTCTCCTTGTAGCTCCAGAGGTTCAGGAACTCCTTAGCAACGGTGTCACCCTCTTCCCAGATGTAGACGATATTGGTAGCGCCATCCTCCTGAGGAGCGAGGTAAGCGATGACATTGGCGTGCTCAGCCTTGGGAACCTTGACCTTCTTGCCTTCGATCTCAACCTCCTCGGTCACCATCTCACCCTTATCATTGTAAGAAGCGACGAAGAGGGTATCGCTGTCCTCCCAGTAGTTGGTGAAGAACTGCTGTCCGTTGATAACCGGCTGGTTAGCAGCGAAGTAGTAGATGGACTCGGTCTCAATGTCCTCAACAGGCTCATCCTTGCCGTCAAAGTAAGGCTTGTAGATCTCATCAGAGTCGGAGGAGAGGGTAACTGCAGGGACATAGCCGATGAAGTAGTGGTTAAGGTCACGCTGGAACTTGGTAACATCACCACCCTTGACAGGATCGGTCTGGTCAGCGGTAGGAACAGGGACATTGACGCGGGCAGTGTTCTTGACCTCACCGTCGATGTCGTCGAACCACTCGTTGGCGATCTTGTTGGCGCCGAAGTCGAAGCTTGCAGGAGCAGCAACGGAAGCGGTGAGCTCGAAGAAGACCTCATCCCTCTCGTTGGTCTTGTTCTTGAACCTTACGAAGATGGTCTGGCTCTTTCCAGCACCGATCTTCTGAGGATCGATGGTCCACTCGAAGATATCGTTGATGGTACCCTCTACATCGTCCTTGGTGTAGATGATCTCACCATACTTGTTACCGACAGCGACATACTTGCCATCCTTGTCAAGCTCGTAAGCGCTCTTGTCATCATACTCGTAAGTAGCGGAGAACTGGTTGTACTCCATCTTGAGGTTCTCGAGCACGAAGTGCGAGAAGTCATACCAGGTGATACCGAGCTTCTGAGGATCGCAGACGAACGGAACCTTACCGAGGTCGATAGGACCAAGAACGGTGGTGGAGGAATCCTTGTTGACAATCTCAAGCTTGAAGTAACCATAGGCGGAAACCTTACCATCCCTAACGAGAGTTACGAGAACGATAGGAGTACGGCCAACTGCGGAAATACCATCCTCAGAGCCAGCGGGGATCTTGTTGCTGACGGGCTTGCCATCAACGCTGGAAACCCAGCAAGGAGTGAACCAAGAGCCCTCGATATTGCCATAATAATCCTCACCGGTAATATTCTTACCACTGGTGAAAGGAACGAGCTCGAATACGTAGTCGAAACCAGGATACTTGGCCTGGAAATCAGCAAGAGTATACTCGGAGAGACCGGTGGTCTCGTTGTCAACGTGGATAGCGATCTCCTTAGCGAGGTCGAGGCCGCCACCATTCCACTTAACGTCGATGCTGGGAACATTCTCAGCGGTCTCCTTGGCAGTCAGATAGAGGTCTTTGTCCTCAGTGAGTTCGCACTGCTCCTCAGCAGCGGTGGTATACTTGTTGGCCTTGTCAAATGCAAGGTGAGCGACGGTCTCGGTACCGGAGACAACAGCCTCCCAGTCGGAAGAGACATACTTGCCATCAGCGAGGGTAGCCTCGAGATGCATGACAGGAACGTTCTCGCCATAAGCAAGAAGCTCAGGATTCTCGATGGAATAGTTGACGGCAGCGTAAGGGATACCATTCTTGGCGACCTTGTACTCGATGCCCTTGAAGACAGGCTTCCAGGTCTTCTTCTCAGCCTTGGTGATGGTAGGATCGGCCTCAGCCTCTTCCTCGATCACGACGGGGACATACCTCTGATCCATTCCGTGGAGAGCCCAGGTAGCGGAATCAAGCGGGAAGGTGGAAGGATTGATGTCATAGTTGGCGATGCCGACCTGACCGAGGGAATAAGCGGCCTTGGCGTTCTCCTTGAAGGAAGTGGTAGCCTCCTTAGGGAACTTGACCTCAGCCTGCTGGTGGTCAGTGGTCTCAACAGCCTCCTTAACCCTGTCATAGACAGTGAGGTCAGCGAAATCGTAGGAAGTAGCCTCGATACCGCCATAGTAGAAGTCAGGGATGAAAACGATGGAGGTCAGACCGTCGCCGAGGGCGGCGTAAACCTCATCAAGAGCGGCCTGGAGGGCAGCGATCTGCTCCTCGGTGTAGCCCTTGAGTTCGTTGAGCTGAGCCTGGAGGCCATCGGTGACTGCGAGGATCTCGGTCTTAAGATTAGCGATCTTGGTCTCAAGTGCTGCAACATCATCCTTGGTGGCGGCATTTGCTACGGCAGTCTCAAGAGCAGCAACCTTGGTCTTAAGGGTGCTGACATCACCGTTGAGAGTGGAGAGCGTGGACTCGAGGGTAGCTACACTCGACTTGAGAGTAGACACCTGACCGGCCAGGTCTGCAACCTTGGCTGAAAGATCGGCGGAGAGGTCATTAACCTTCTTTTCAAGGCTATTGATATCCTCCGTGTAATCTTTGGTACAGCCCGTGTACATCAGTGTCGCGCCAGCGAGGGCGAACACCAAAGCCATTCTAAAGATTTTTTTCATAAACGAATAGATAAATTAAAAAGTTAAACTATAATAGTATTCTTTCACTTTGTTTTTCAATCAAAAACACACATTTTGTGTTCGTCAGGGCACAATACCGCACAATGGGGGTACTATACTCAACGCACAAAGTTATGGAGATTTTTTCTCTTATGCAATAAAATACAGCTTTTTTTTCTCATAGGCGAGCACTTCCAATAAGGGCTCTACGGCATTAAGATGCGTATTTTGGACCTTTCGTTGCACGGACGCAGGACTTTTTTTCAACTTTTTTCATTTTTTAGTTAAATAAAACCGCAGGTCCTGCGTCATTACCTTATTATATATACATTTATACCTCTTGACCGGGAGAAATTTTGGAAGATACAAAAATTGGCGTATCTTTGCAGTCCTCAATGAACGGGAGATTAGCTCAGTTGGTTTAGAGCACCTGCCTTACAAGCAGGGGGTCAACGGTTCGAATCCGCTATCTCCCACATAAAAGAAGTGCCCCGGAGATTGTCCGGGGCACTTTCCTTTATATCAGCTCGAGGTCCGAGGCAGGGATCCAGCCCTGACGGCCGTCAGAGAGTTCGATGTTCCACCAGCCTCCGACTTCATCAAGGATACGGACCTTGGTCCCTTCGTGCAGCACGAACAGGTCCTTTGCCGACTCCGCTCCCGGAGTACTCTTGACAGATGATACCGGAACGGTGACGACGGCGCTGTCGGCACGGTTGTATGCGGTTTTCTGCGAAACTGAGAATCCGAGGCAGCAGAGAGCCAGCAGGAGGGCGGCGAGACCTGCGAAGAATCCGGTCCGGCGCGATGCGCCGCCGGATCCGAGCAGGAACAGCAGCCCGCCAGCGAGTGCCAGGGCAAGGAAGAGGAAGAACAAAACAGCCCAGACATCGGATGAGAAAAGGTATCCGAGTTTGCGGGTCCAAGTCTTGAGGAAGAACTCAGGCACGCTCTCGATCCTGTCCTGGACGGATTCCTTTGCGAATTCGAGGTTGAACCTGGCATCGGAGTAGGAAGGGTCCAGCTTAAGGGCACGCTCGTAATAGAGGATGGCGTGGGCATAATCCGACGACTTGAAATAGGCATTGCCTATATTGTAATACAGCTCAGGGGACTCCAGGCCCTCCGCCTCGATGGCTCCCCACGCGGAGGCGGCTCCCTCCCAGTTGCCTTCGGAATAGGCTGCGGCTCCGGCCTCCCAGAGGGAGTCGGCAGGAGCCTGCGCGCCGAAGGCCCAGAACGGCACGGCCAGCAACAGCAGGGCCGTGACGGCCGTAGTCCGCGCGGCCGAAGCATTCTTTTTCTTCATGCTCGAATCTATCATGGATATGACGTTGACCGCAGTCTCATAATGCGCGTTCATCGCATCATGCCCGGCATCGGGGGCATACCTGGCGAACTCGCAGGCATCCAGCAGGCCGGTGAACTCCGAGACGAGAGCCTCGGGGACACCTCCGGCAGCAAGTGACGCGGCGATATTCTCCTTGGTCATATCGGCGGAATCGATGTTCAGCTTGTCGGAGATGAATCCCAGCAATGCGCGGTGTAACTCTTCATAGAAGGCGGTATAGAGGTTGTTCTTGAGGTAGCCCTGGGCCACCGCGAGGCGCTTCTGCGCCATCTTGGTGGCTGCGCGGCCGCGGGTGCCGACGACGTCGGCCCGGCGTGCGGCCCGCCGCCTGAGCAGCAGGTATGCTGCCACGGCTGCGACCAGCAGCAGCGCCAACAGGCACCAGAACAGGCCCGAGAACACGAAGAAACTCCCCTGCCGCGAGAGCGAAGGCCTCTTGGTCGCGATGAAACGTATGTCGGAGCCGAGACTCTTCACGTCCCTGCGGACGGTTCCCTGGACCATCTGGCCGCCCTGCGGGGCATCGGAATCGTTGCCGCGGGCCACATTCAAGGTTATGGGATCGCCGTGCAGGGTAACGTAACGTCCTGCGTCTATATCGTAGTAGCTGTACTCAACCGGATCCAGTTTGAATGAACCGTGGCTGCGCGGGATGAAAGGATATTCGAAAGTCTTGGAGCCGGTCGTGCGGCCGCTGGACTTGTCGGTATTGTCCGTCACCTTGACGTCATACACCTCGAAATCGGGAGGGAAGCTGATCTTCGGAGCCTCCAGCAGGGAGACGTTGCCGTTGCCGCTTATCGTCACGAGTAGAGATCCCGCGTCGTGGGTGCGCAGGGAGTCCTTGCTGAGCGAAGTCTTTATGCTGAAACTTCCGACACCGCCGCCGAAGGATGCCGGGGCACCGGCAGGCAGGCGCGAGACATGCACCTTCGGAGACTCGGACACCACGCGCTTGCGGATGGTGCGGTAGTCCTCCTGGAAGAAACTGTCGAAGATGCTGTTGGAGCTGCTGGACGGGGCCCGGACATTGACGAGGCAGACCAGTTCAGCAGGGTCTATGGTGATATCGCCGGCCTGCTGCGGGATGAGCACGTAACTGCGCAGGACGGCGGTATTGTAGATCATGTTGTTGTAGCTCTCGCGCTTGAAGTCGATGGTGGTAGGAGCCTGCACTTCCTGGCTCCAGAAGCCGTTGAAAGTCGGGAACTTGGCGTCCTCGAAACCGGCTATGTTCACGCGCTGGTAGAGTTTGAGGGTGGCGGTGACAGGCTCGCCGACCACGACATTGGTGCGGCTGAGCGACAGGCGCAGGAAGAGGTCCTCGCGCGGGATTTCGCCCGTCGAGGAAGACCTGGACTGGCTTCCGCCCTGGGAGGCGCTCCCGGATGAAGAAGATCCCGACTGGGCATTACCTCCGGACGAAGCTCCTCCTGAGACGACCTCCACCGTGGTCCGGACTGATTCTATCTTCTCACCCTTTACCGTCGCGACGGCGGTAGGGAGCGTAAAGGTACCCGCCTTGAGCGGGATCAATATATAGGTATACGTGTGCTGGCTGGAACGAGTACGCTTGCCGTTTACGATGGTGATGCTGGTGGAAGTGCCCTTCTGCGGCCCCCAGACCAGTTGGAAATCGTCGCCCTGCGACCAGTTGAAGTCCGTCGGAGCATTCTCTCCCTCGATGACGAAGGAGATGTTGAACTGCTCGTCCACGGCCACCACGTTAGGTACCTGCACCTTGATCGACGTTTGCGCCGAGACGGCCGTTGCGACCGCCAGCAGCGCCAGTATGGTTGAGAGTCTCTTCATGCTACCAATTCTTCTCTTTCTGGCGGGATTTCAGTTCCGCCGCCTTTTCCTTGTTGACCTTGTCCTGGGTCTCCTTTTCCTTCGCCTGGATGGCCTGGAGCATCTGCTGGGCCTGCTGGGGGGATATCTTCATCTCCCGGGGCTGCTCCTGGGACTGTCCCTGGTCGCCCTGGTCCTGCTTCTGGTCCTGATTATTCTGGTCCTGATTCTGGTCCTGATTCTGGTCCTGGTTTTGATCCTGGTTCTGGTCCTGATTATTCTGGTCCTGGTTCTGGTCGTTCTGGCCGCCGCCACCGCCGCCGTTCTGCTGGTTCTGCAGCATCAGCTTGGCATAGATGTAATTCTCCTTGGCATCGATATCACCCGGGCGCCTGAGGAGCGACTGCTTGAAAGCCTCGACCGCCGCGGCGTAATCCTTCTGCTGAAGGGCGATGTCTCCGGCGTTGTAGAACACGTCGGCCGCGGCGTCCACCGACTTCCGGACAGGCTTAGCAGCCTCGTCCGGAACGGCCTGGACATCAGCCGCGGCCCGAGCCGCAGGCTCCATCGCCTTGGCGGCCTCCTCGAACGACTCCTGCCTGTACAGGGCGTTGGAGAGGTTGTACGACCCGGCCATAGAGGTCGAGTCCTTAAGTACTGCCTTGCGGTAGTCTATCTCCGAGGCCTGGAACGCGCCCTTGCTGAACTTGCGGTTTCCGGCACGCACCTCGCGGCGGTCCGTCTGGCCGGAGGCGGCGACGGACAGCAGCAGAAGCGCTACGGAGCATATCATAAAGTTTCTCATATCCTTACTGGAACAGCCTTCTCCGCGAGCGCCTGTCGCCCACGAGCATCTCGATCACGAACAGCGCCAGCGCAGCGGCGAAGAAATACATATATTGTTCATCATACTCTTCGAAGACAACGGAATTGAAGCGTTCCGCCTCCATCTTGCGTATGTCATCGACGATGGGATTGAGGCCGAACTCCTCATTGCCGGCGTGGACATAAGCCCCGCCTCCGGCTTCGGCCATCTGCTGCAGGGTACCTTCATCCAGCCTGGACACAACGATATTGCCCTCGCGGTCCTTCATCAGCTCCCCGTCCTTGGGAATGGGCTGCCCGCGCAGGGACCCCACCCCGATAGTATAGACCTTGATGCCCATCTCCGCTACCTGGCGGCAGGCGTCGACGGGGTCGTCCTCGTGGTTCTCGCCGTCAGTTATGACGATGATGGCACGGCTCTTCTCGCTCTGCGCGCTGAAACTTCGCGCAGCCGTCAGCACCGCATCGCCTATGGCCGTACCCTGTACGGGGACCGAACCGGTGTCGATGGAGTTCAGGAACATCTTTGCCGACACGTAGTCGGTGGTGATGGGCAGCTGCACGAAAGACGATCCTGCGAAGACTATCAGTCCTATACGGTCGTCCTGCAGGCGGTCCACGATGCGGGATATGGCGAGTTTGGCGCGCTCAAGCCTGTTAGGGGAATAATCCTCTGCAAGCATGGAGTTGGAGACGTCGAGGCAGATCATGATCTCGGCCCCCTTGGTCTCGTGCTCACTCAGTTTCGCGCCTATCTGGGGACGTGCAAGGCCTATGACGAAAAAGAAGAATCCGAGTGCGAAGAGCACTGTACCCAGCCATCCCTTTGCGCGGGAATAGGACGGCATCAGCTCCTCTACGAGCGCCGCGTCGCCGAAGCGCTCGACCCGCCTGCGGCGGAGCCTCAGCTTCACGGCGTGCGCGATGAGGATCACCGGCACCAGAAGGAGGAGCAGAAGATACTTGTATTGTGCGAAATAGATCATGGCAGGCGTCTGAAGAAAAGTCGGAGGAGCAACTCGAGCAGCAGGCAAGCGAGCGCCAGCAGGGCGTAACGCGTGAACAGTTCCTTGTAGACAGGGAAACTGTCGATGGTGGTCCGGGCCTTCTCCATACGGTTGATCTCGGAATAAATCTCGGCGAGCTTGGTGTTGTCCGTGGCACGGAAATACCGGCCGCCGGTGGTTTCGGCTATGCTTTTAAGCAGGTCTTCATCAATCTCCACCTCTACCCTCTGCACATCCACGCCCCAGGGCGTCATGACAGGATAAGGTGCTGTCCCATTGGCACCTACGCCAATGGTATACACCCTGACGCCATAGGTATTGGCTATCTCGGCCGCCGTCAGAGGAGCAATTTCGCCGCTGTTGTTGACGCCGTCGGTCAGGAGGATGACCACGCGGCTCTTGGCGTCGGAGTCGGCCATACGGGCCACGGCCGTCGCAAGGCCGTTGCCGATGGCGGTACCGTCCTCGATCAGGTCGGTCTGCACCTCCTTCATCAGGTTGATGAGCGTGGCACGGTCGGTCGTGAGGGGGCACTGAGTGTAACTCTCGCCTGCGAAGACCACGATACCGATGCGGTCGGTGGGTCTCTGGGCGATGAACTCGATGGCTATGTCCTTGGCGGCGCTGATGCGGTCGGGGTTGAAATCCCTTGCAAGCATACTGGTCGAGACGTCCATCGTCAGGACGATGTCGATACCCTCGGTGTCGATCTTCTCCATCTGGGACGAGGAGCGCGGACGGGCGATGGCCACGATTATAAGGGAAAGGGCGGCTATGCGGAGCACGAAGGGAAGGTGGCGGAGGACGGCAGGGGCGCCCTGGCCCATCCGCTTCCACGGCACG
>JAEEGF011347707.1_pt1 | contig 20082 bp, 22 predicted proteins | sample 9134171 | NCBI WGS metagenome assembly JAEEGF01 (sample SAMN16246542, study PRJNA631951) | gut metagenome | biome: gut microbiome; feature: rumen; material: AP-attached | host: Bos | place: Iran: Karaj | collected 2018-10
CACAGCGGTAATATCTGCTCTTTGATGGCACTGAACACCTGCGGTTCCACCAGTTGGTCGCCATGGGTGGATGTCTGTACGGGCGCATAAATAATGTACCGTGGGTGATACTTCTGCATCATCTCTGCTATCGTTGCTACTACATCAATCCGCCTGATGAGGCCAATCTTCACTATCTGAGGCTGCAGATCGTTGAAGATGGCTTCTATCTGTTTGCGGACGATGGCAGCGGGCAGGTCGTAGAATTCCTGGATACCCAGTGTGTTCTGTACGGTTATCGATGTGACAACTGAGGTCACCGTGCCTCCCAGTTCGCTGATACAGCGGATGTCTGCCTGTATGCCCGAACCGCCCGTACCGTCAGAACCTGTAATCGCTAGTATGGTCTGTTTATTGTTCATCTGGATTTTTTATTAGTTTTTGCGTTACATTTGGCGACTTGCCATCCTCTTTGAGTTTATAGTATCAAGTGTTTCATCGGATGACCACCCCATCGGTTATCTCCAACGTATCGGAAACCGGCGGACGCGTATAATGCCTCGCCGACGGGATTATCCTTATCTACCAATAGTCCGACACACGGCAACCCCATACGATTAGCCCGTTCCTTGGTAGCCAACAACAGCTTTCGGGCTATGCCCTGACGACGATATTCAGGAAGCACGGCTAATGAGTCAAGATACAGTTCGCCTGCCTGCGTCTCATCATCCATACCCGTATGATCCTTGCCGAGATGTTCTTTGGCTGCCTCGATAAAGGCGCGGCGAAGTTCATGCAGAAGCCCACCATCATAGCTGACGGAGATGCCGACTACCCTATCCGCATCCATTGCCACCAGCGTATTCCGATAACTGTACTGTGAATCCTCGCGCTCAACAAGCATTGTCATCATCTTGTGGCAATCCTCCAACCCGTAACCTTCACCACAGAAATACAGACAACAGTCATCCGTCATGGCCGTCATAATCAGGCTGGCTATCTCTGCTGCCTGACTCTTGTTTGCTTCTCGAATCTCTATCATACCATACATAGATTATGCTCAATTTTATGATTATACCTTCCTATACTCACTTGGATTTATACCCTTCATCCTTGTGAAGAAACGGGTAAACGATGCCGTCTCAGAAAAGTGCAGGCGGACAGCTATATCTGCGATGGGGAGTGAGGTCTGCTGCAACAGGTAGGAGGCCTCCATGAGAAGCATCTGGTTGATATAGTCGATGACGGTGCGGCCAGAGATGTCGCGGACAATCTGTGAGAGATAGCGCGGCGTGATGCAGAGCCCTGAGGCATAGAAGGCGACGTCGTGGTGCTCGGCGAAGTGGATGGGCACAAGGCGAAGGAAATCGAAGAACAGTTCCTCTATGCGTTTGGGGAATCGGCGGTTGCAGATAGTACGTTCCTGGATGGCATTCAGCTCAAGCAGGAAGAGACCGTATGTGGTGCGAAGGCACTCGCTGCGGAAAGGATGGTCGGCCGAGAGGAGGTAGCGGCGGATGATGCCCATCAGTTCCATGAGGTGGAGGTAGTCTTCTTCCGCAAGAGTCAAGCGCGACTCACTCAGTTCTACTACAGGCAGGTAGGCGGCACGAATGGCATCGCGCATCGTCGGCGACTCGAAGGCAAAGTCCTTGTCGGCCACAAGGCAGATGCCGCGATAGTCATCGGAGATATCAATGACACTTACCACCATTCCTGGGGCATATATAATAAGGTCGTCCTTGGTGTAGTGAACCTCGCGACCATTGTATAGCATCGTTATCCATCCATGCAGCACGATGGTGTAGCCGTAGGCAGCAACGGTTCCAGGTAGCGCATTGGTTTCTACCAATGAATTGTGCGCATCGGTATCGACAATCAGCAGTTTTCCGTCCCAGTCAGGGATGGTGTCGTGACCGTATTGCCACATCCAGGTGGCTTCTAATCTGAACATGCTGCAATCAATTGATGGTTTGCGGGTGCAAATATACGAAGAAAATTCGAGTTATTTCCGTTTCAATCAATTTTTCTTCCGTTTAGGTTTACAATTATATGAGTAATTATCTGTAACTTTGCAAATTGAAACAAATAACAATAGTATTCACCAAAAAGAAAAAGCTATGGACATCAAAGCAGTAAAATTCAGAAAAGACGGATTCTATTCTCAGCCATTCGTATTTGGTGGCGAAGAGGGAGCCGAGAAGTTTGACAAGAACATTCGCTATCGCGGCAGTCTGCAGAACTATCTGATAGACACAGGCGACGAAGTCATCCTGGTAGATACCGGCCTGCCTGCAGGCTTCCCCGATGGTGCACCCGAGGAGACGGCACCCATCTATATCGGCAAGAGCATCTGTGACTATATGGATGCTTTAGCAGCATTGGGCTACAAGCCGGAGCAGGTTACAAAGATACTGCTGACCCACAAGCATGCTGATCATTCAGGAGAGTTGCGTTCCTTCCCCAATGCAAAGATTTATGTGAATTCAGAAGAAATTGGAGCAGACGAGCTCAAGGATATTCCAAACATCGTGCCTGTAGAGTTTACTGACGGTGCTTATTACAACTTCCCTGAGAGTCAGAAGATTGCCGATGGCGTCTACTTCATCAAGGCCAAGGGGCATACAAACGGCAACAGCCTTATCATCGCAGAGAACGAGGGCTTGTTCTATATGTTCGAGGGAGATATCACCTACGTTGACGAGGCACTATATGCTGACAAGCTTTCTGTTGTCTTCGACGACCTGCCTGCAGCCCGCGAGACAATGGACCGCGTACGTGAGTTCGTTCGCCATCAGCCTACCGTATATTGCGGCACCCACACGCCACAGGGTTATGAGAACCTGGAGGCCAAGCGTGTGATGGATCTCGACAACCCCGTGCCGACAATCCTTGCCGAGGTGGATTTCTCAAATCAGAAGGCTAGCGGTAAGTATGTGTGCTCCGTCTGCGGCTACGTCTATGACCCTGCTGAGCACGACGGTGTGGCATTTGAAGACCTCCCAGATGACTGGCGCTGCCCGCGCTGCAAACAGGGGAAAGAGAAGTTTAATAAAGCATAACACGCATGGCCTTGAAAACAGCAACAGGCAGCACCCGCGATGTATGGATGCTGCCTGTCTTAGAGTCCGGCGGAGACTGCGGCTGAACTAAGGATTCTGAGCCAGTTGCTCGGTAATCCAGTCCTCCAGCGGCGTAACCTTCTTGATGTACACCTTCTTGCTGGGGTCTGTCTCCTCGGGCGTGAGGTCGACCTTCTCCTCCACGCCGTAGGTGGCCAGCGAGCACTGATCCTTGAAGGTGCGCGAGGTGATGTCATCGTCAGCTGCGCCCTCAGGACGGAAGCGGATGTGAACGCCCTTCACGTAGGTGTTGGCATTCCACTTACCCTCCAGGATGGCTGCCCTCGTGATACCCTCCTTGGTGCTCTCCACCGTGGGCCAGAAGATACCCAGACCGTCGATCTTCACGGGGTTGCCCTGCGCGATGAGCTCGATCATGCACGATGCCATCTTGATGAGCACGCCCTCGATGATGTCGCGACTGTACACGCACTGGTGCTCAGCCATGTGCTTGGCCAGGCCACGTAGCGTGATGGTGTCCTTCTCTACCGCCTTCGGGTAATACTTGCCGTAACCCGGATTGTTGGCGTTCAGGTTCTTGCGGAGGTTGATTAGAAACTGCGGATTCTGTACCATAATAAAACCCTTTCTTGTTTAAAATTGTGTTTGTGTTGCGACGAACTGCATCGGGTCGCCGCTTCCCGCCTTTTTTATGATGCTACAAAGTTACGCATTTTTCTTGAATTCTGCAAGTATATAATCGCTCTTAAACCACTTACAGCAACTTATAACCACTTATCGACATTTATACCAAAATAATTGCGCTTTCATGCCCGATTCTCGGATATTTTTTGTATCTTTGCAATGGATAAGAACAACATAAAAAGACAACAAGATCATGGAACAGTCACCCAAGACAACCGGTCGCATGGAACTCGCCCAGCGCTATTTCCCCAACATACTCCCCCACTCTGCCTGGAAGAAATTCAAGTCGCTGCTCGAGGAAGAGCCGTCACTCTGCCGCCTCTCCACCCAGCGCCGCCGCACCTACACTCCTGCCGAAGTAAACAAAATTTACCAACACCTCGGAGAACCCTAAACTCCCTTATTTCAGGGCATTTCAGCCGATTCCCACTCAACCGTAATGCGAACGCGCTTCCCCTTACGACTGAGCACCCTTCCGCTTACGATTGAGCAAGCCTCCGCCAGAGCACGATTCCAGACACAATAAAAACGCCGCAATAATGATCCTACTTTCCTACTTCTCTTAGTGTAATGTGTCAGACACTTCGAACTCACAATGTGTCACTTAATTATCAATTTCAGGCTATGCGGCATGCATTTGGTCTCATTTTTTGGTTAATATTTCTTAATTATTGATTATCTATCTATGAAAAACAAACATTTATTCGTAAATTTGCAGCGTTATAGCGTAGATGATTATCAACTAACATAAATGTATATGAAAAAGATGACAACTTTGGCAGCCATCGGCCTTTTAGTACTGGCCAGCTGCTCGAAATCGACAGATTTGTACCAGCCGGAGCCTGAGGTTCCAACTCCAGTTACTCCTGCAGAGCCTGAGATTACGCAAGAAGACATCAATGCCAATGTACAGAAAGTCTTCGGCGTTACGTTCGACCCCAATCACGATTGGAACAGTACCGTCAGTGGTGAAGTGAAGATTATCGCCAACTCAACGATTAAGAAGGTTCAAGTCCTCGTCTATGTAAGTAAAATAGATGAGGAGGGTGAGACGGTCACCTCGATGAATATCATGAATGAGGCTGAGTTGAATGGCGCAACTACCATCACGCTGAATTATGAAGCACCAAAAGACAATCTCGGCATCTTTGTAGCTTTCATCGACGGCAACAAGAAGATTTTCAAGAAGGTAGAGGAAAATACTGCAAACATAGCGGATGCTCCTAAGACAAGAGGTGAAGATTGGGATCTGACTCCAGAACTTAATCTGACCCTGCCCTCTGGAGAATACAAGATTGCTGGCAGTGTAGAGTCTTATGCCAGCCAGAGAGGTTGGAATCCTGGTGAGCAGCTCTACTTCATGGACAATTACAGAGATCAGGCGATGGCAGCTGAAGGATATAGTGATGAATTTACAGCCACGTTCAGGGCTATGATTTTCTCCTATTTCGTAAACAAGGCTAATAACCTATCTTTGGTAAAGGCTAGCGACTATTATAATGACAAGGCTTATCCTTTCACCACAGGACACCAGCCCATTATCATTTCGCCCGTATATAAATCCGACAAGGCTAAACAATATGGAAACGAAGTCTGGAACTCAGACCTCTACTATTATTATTTTAAGGAAGAGGATCTGGCAAATGCTTCAGACCAAGTAGCTTTCCTGAAGAGTCTGCCAAAATACAAGGCCTTAGCCTTTAAAGACTATTTCGGAGAAACAGAGGATGATAAAATCAGAAAAAGTTATTCGTACGCCCTCCTTTATTACGGAGACGGCACACCCGAAGTCGGCACTAAAGGTGACTATATTTTCCCAAAAGGCTATAAAATCGGATTTATGGTTCGCGCGAAGACTGATTTCGTAGAAAATGGGAAACCCAGAAAACAGGGTGAGCTCTACGGCGACGGCCGCCTGAACAATGATATTAATAGTTACTCGGAATGCAATTTCAAGAGTTCTAAACTTGGTACCGATGGTCCCCGTCTGGCATATCTGGCCCTTAACGGCAGAAAGTACATGTGCTGGGAATCAGGTACTGATAGGGATTTCAACGATGTCATTATAGAAATAGAATGTGGCCTAGAAGTTCCTGAAATTCCCATTGAGCCGGAATACGAGACCTACACCTATTGCTTTGAGGATACAAAGGTAGGTGACTACGACTTGAACGACATCGTCATTAAGGCAAAAAGAAAGGATACAAAAACAGTCGAGTATTCTATCGTTGCCTGTGGTGCATACGATGAGCTCTATGTGAAGAACATCAACGCTGGAAAGATTAAAGATAATGCTGAGGTGCATAAACTTTTCGGAGTTTCTGACACCAAGACATTTATCAATACGGAAAGCGGAGGCACTACATATCCGGCTGTTACAGTGACTAAGACTGTGGGCGCTGAGTTCAAACTTGCAGATCCGACCACGGCACCTTACATTTATGACGCCACAACAGGGCAAGAAGTTAGGATGTCGAAAATCGGTGAGGATCCTCATGGTATCATGATTCCTAACGACTTCAAGTACCCCTTGGAGAAAGTATGCATCAAGAACGCCTATCTGGAATTCAACAACTGGGGACAGAATTCTGTCACATCTACTGATTGGTATACAAAACCTGTTTCTGGAAAGGTTTACGAATTAGGTGAAGAATAAGTGATACTCAAACAATAAATCCCCGCTGGTTGGCGGGGATTTTTGTTTGTTATTGTTCTTGTTCGCGCTGTTCGAGAAACTCGCTGACTTGCTCCTGCATGCCTCGGGTGACGGCGATACGGCCAGAGCTGTCGCACCTATACCCCTGCCGAAGTAAACAAAATTTACCAACACCTCGGAGAACCCTAAACTCCCCTATTTCAGGGCATTTCAGCCGATTCCCACTCAACCGTAATGCGAGCCCCCTTCCGCTTACGACTGAGCACCCTTCCGCTTACGATTGAGCCAACCTCCGCCAGAGCCCGATTTCCGGCACAATGACACCGCCTCCATAATGTCAAGTAATTTCCCAAACAAATGCGGAAAGTAGGAAATGCAGAAAGTGGACATGAAGCATTTTCTGAGTGCGGAAGAGAGACATTATAAGTATAAGTTTTTTTTTAATTCTTATTTTATTTATATATTAAATACCATTTTACTATATACCTTATTATATATCTAATTATATCTCCTTAAAAAGCCTTTATGTCCGCTTTCCTACTTTCCTACTTAACTACTTTTTCCCCATTTTATTTTGTAGATTGGATAATTATTTGTAACTTTGCCCTCGGTTCGGGGAGAAATCCGGACTATTAAAGCATTCGCTATTATTTCGCGTTCAGCCAAAAGCCTCGGAAACTTCTTGGAAATAAAAACGCAACGAGATAATACGTGGTGAGGTGTTTCAGATTGAGACATCCTACCCATCTTATATAGACGAATGCACTAACACTTAGGTGTGGTGCATACTTGTAAGATGGGTTGGGGTTTCCATTCCGAGGCTGCCTCAAAGCTGAACGCAAAAGGTGCATCACACTTTCTGCGTCTTGGCGCGATTGATAGTTGGGTGCTATGACTTAAAACTATCAATCAAGAAGATGGCAAATACAAACTTGTCAAATGCGAAAACGGCAAAGAACGATGAGTTCTATACGCAATATCCTGATATTCAGAAGGAGATAAATGCTTACCTGGACTATAACCCCGATGTGTTTCGTGGTAAGACTGTCTTGCTACCTTGTGATGATCCAGAATGGAGTAACTTCACGAAATTCTTTTCCCAGAACTTTCAACTGCTTGGACTGAAAAAGTTGATTTCCACAAGTTATGCTCCAGAAAGCAAGAAATATAAGACTCCTTATCAGCCTACGCTTTTTGAAACGCAGCAGCCATATTATGATGTTGATAAGAGCAAAACTCACGGAAGGATATTCGTTCTGACGGATGATATTACTGGTGACGGCCGAACTAACATTGAGGATCTGCAATGGCAATATTTAGAAGGTGACGGTGATTTCCGTAGTAAGGAGGTCACTCAACTTAGAGATGAAGCAGACATCATTGTAACTAATCCGCCGTTCTCATTGTTTAGGGAGTTTGTTGTTTGGCTGATGGAATCGGGAAAACAATTTGCTATTATTGGAAATGTTAATGCAATCTCATACAAAGAAGTTTTTCCCTTGATAAAAGAAAACAGAATGTGGATGGGTGTTAGTATTCATAGTGGAGACCGTGAATTTGGTGTGCCAAACACCTATCCACTTGAAGCTTCAGGGTGGCGCATAGATGAAAAAGGAAACAAATATATTCGTGTAAAAGGTGTGCGTTGGTTTACAAATATTGATCATGGACGTCGCCATGAGCCATTGCAGCTAATGACAATGGCAGGAAACCTCAAGCATAGTAAGCATAAAGAGATTAGAGGGCAAATTAATTATGTTCATTACGAGAATTATGATGCTATTGACATCCCGTTTACTGATGCTATCCCCTCAGATTTTGATGGTGATATGGGAGTTCCTATAACATTCCTTGATAAGTATTGTCCTGAGCAATTTGAAATAATTGGTCATCCACATGGTGACTATGGATTAGATTTAGGACTTAAAGCATATCCTCGTGAATTGAAAGAATTGAATAAAGGACTTCGGGATGGTGACCTCTACTATATGAAAGATGGCAAGCCCGAGCTCCCATATCGACGAATACTAATCCGCAAAAAAGAATAAGCTTATGAAAACTGAAAAAGACAATGAATTAGATATCAACGAGTTGGCTATCTCTATAGATGTAGATGGCGAAGTGATTGAAGGTGTTAAGAATGGCGAAATAGGCACAATTGTATTGGAAATCAATGAGAATAACCAAGAGTTGATTCTCAAGACAATTAACGGACATCTTATATTATGTACTGATGAGATGCCTGGAACCTATTACGGCTGCTATTTCTATAATGGCGGTGTGTTTCCCTACATTCTGAAAAATACATTGGAGTTTCTAGTGCTCGCAAATGGTGAGAACCATTGCCTTACGCATATTATCAGCAAGAAGACGGTTGCTGCTACGCGATTCCGTTTCCAAGGGCCAGGCAAGCCCAACTTTGAAGATCCTAATGGGGATAGTTGTATATGGGAAATTCATTTTGAAATCCTTCCTGTACCAGAGGAACCCCAAAAATACCTTATGCGATGGAATCCTTCTATCAGTTCTTTTAAGGAACAGGATTACAAGGAATGCGTTGAGAATGCGCAAGATGGTAAGTTCTGCATGAACTGGAGTATCTATGAGTGGGAAGAGGCTCGAAGGGGCGATATGTTCTATATGATGCGTGTAGGGGACGATAAATCAGGCATAGCTTTCAACGGGTACTTTTTGTCAGACCCTTATACTGGTGACGATTGGGCAGGCTCTACCAAAAGAAGATGCTATGTGGATATTGTTTGCCAAAACACTGTTGAGCCTGAAGAAAGGCCCTTTATCTCATTGCAAAAGCTTAAGGAAACTATTCCAGAGTACAACTGGGATAAAGGACATTCTGGTGAATTGCTGCCAGATGGTGTATGTGAAAAATTGGACGAATTGTGGAGGAACGGCTAGACAAACAAAGATATGAAGACAGAACTGAAAATGTATACTGTAGAGCAGATCTGCGACGGATTCGAGTACAATGAACTTGAAGGTAAAGGGCTTTATGGCTTGGCAGGGCAACTGACCATTCAGCCAGAATATCAACGTAACTATATATATGCCGATGGCAAAAGGGATGTAGCTGTGATAGAGTCCGTATTGAAGGGTTATCCGCTTGGACTGATTTATTTTATCCGTAATAATGATTACAAGACTCCTCAAACTGAACTTGAGGTGCTTGATGGTCAGCAACGTATCACGTCGCTGGGGCGTTTCTTGAAGAATAAGTTTGCCGTAAAGATTAATGGTTTAGAACAAATGTTCGACGGCTTGGACGAAAGCAAACAGCAGAAGATACTCCAGACAAAGCTGTTGGTATATATCTGCGAGGGAGAGGGAGAGTATGCTGAAGAAGAAATCAAAGATTGGTTTAAGACAATCAATATTGCAGGTATTCCTCTCAATCACCAAGAGGAGTTGAACGCAGTATTTAGTGGCCCGTTTGTAACATTGTGCAAAGCTGAGTTCTCAAATTCTCAGAATGCCAACATTCAGAAATGGGAATCGTATGTGAAAGGCCCTGCTAATCGTCAGCAGTTCTTAGCTACAGCTTTGGAATGGGTAAGTAAAGGTAATGTGGATGGCTATATGTCTACTCATCGTCGCGATGAAAACATCAATGAGATTAAGACCTATTTTAATACTGTCATTGATTGGGTGGATAGCAAGTTTGACGATGTCTATTCAGAAATGCAAGGTTTGAATTGGGGTGAACTATATGAGCGTTTTCACCATTTGCCTTTGAACCATACGGAACTGTCGCAAAAAGTGCGAGAGTTGATGCATGATGACTATGTGACGAATCGCCGAGGTGTGTTTGAATATGTTCTTGGCGGTTGCCTGGATACAAAATTGTTGAATGTTCGTCTGTTCGATAAGCCAACGATGAGGAAGGTGTATCAACAGCAGACAGACAAGGCTAAAGCTGATGGCGTATCGAATTGTCCTTATTGTGCCATAGGTCATGATGCAAACCAGCAGCGAATTTGGAAACTGGAGGAAATGGATGCTGATCATGTAACTGCTTGGAGCAAAGGTGGTAGCACCGATATTGAGAATTGTCAGATGTTGTGCAAGACACATAATAGAGCGAAAGGAAATAGATAATAATTTATGGCAAAAAAAGGCAGAACGAGAAATTGCGATACAAAGTAATTAAACAATATATAAGTATGAGAAAAGTTTTATCAATAGCAATCTTGTTGTTGATGACAATCACAGCAAGTGCTCAAGGCGCATGGATTAGTTCTGAAGAGGAAGCTGACGAACTAAAAGGAACTAAAGGTGGTACAATTTGTGTATTTACTGAGGCAGGAATGGGGTCATTTGTGGTGTGGGATTGGAATGAACCACAAATAAGACTTGTTTCTGATAGTGGTATTTTTAATATAAACAATGGTGGATGGCTAGAAATACTTGTAGGTTTTTATGATGACAATGGAAAAATGAAAGACAAAATGAATTTGTGGCTTTGCAAGGAAGACGGAAGTGGATATAGTTATGCACGAACTGTAAATAAAGGAGTGATACCACCAGGTCAAAAGAAAAAGGTGAAAAAAATTTTTAATGCATTATTAAGTGGAACAGGATTTGTTCGGATAGTAGCACCACGATATAATAAGTTAGATTTTGACTTGAAAGTAGCACCATATAAATAAAATAATTTAATATGTAAATAATTATGGAATCATTTATTGTTTTTATTACGTTTGTTGGAGCAATTCTAGACATCATTCTTTTCTTTAAATTGTGGGGAATGACGAATGACATCAGAGAGTTGAAAAAGGATCATTTCGATAGGCATATGCCTGAGGATGTTCCTCAATTAAGAGCATACTTGAGGGAAAATTATTTCTTGGGGGATAAAGACAAGGTTAAACGTGCTCTATTACTCGACTTCCTGGATAATCTAAATACAAAATGTAATAGTAGCAGGAGCTCATATATAGGAGCAACTAACCCTGTGTTAGACACAGATATAACTAAATATGTAGAGAAATTGAAAAGTCAATTTGCCAAAGTAAATTTGGATGTGCCAAGCGAAATTCTTAATTTAAAAACATTCCGTGATTATTACGAACTGTTTAGAAATGAAGACTTTCAAATCTAAAATAATTGAAGATAGAGTAAAGGAAAAGGGTAATAAACTTAAAACAATATAATTATGAAAAAAGTATTATCAATCGCAATCATGCTGCTGATGGTAATGACTGTCAGCGCAGGGAAAAAGAAAGAAGTTGTCTTGGAAGCTGAGCCACTTAATGCCAACGGCGAGTATGAACGCAAAACTGTTGTAGAGGTGCCAGGCACAACCGCTCAGGACTTATACGTTAGAGCCCTGGAAGTACTAAGCGACATAAAAGGTAGTAATGCCAAATCAAGTTCGCAAATTGATGTACAAGACAAAGATGCCGCACTGGTTTTATACAAAGGAAAAATCTATGAAGGTTTTGAGTATTACTCCAAATTTGCTGGGGCTGGTTGGGATGCTTATGCCGATTTTACACTTAGAATCAAATGTAAAGATGAAAGGGCACAGATTACTATGACTGTCTCGACGATGACTTTTGACTTCAATGCTAAACCTTCGACACAAACTATTCCTCTATCAGAGTTAGTGCCATATACATATAAAGGTAACTATACTTTAAAAAAGTCAGCTATTAAATATGCCCCAACTGTCGCACCAAGTATGGATGCACTCATGGCCGTTATTTGCGCAAAAATGAAGCAAGGCACAGATGACGATTTCTAATAAAAGTGAATAAAAAGTTCTTGATATTGAAATATTAATTATTGATTTAAAGAAAGAAACATTCTCTTGTTACTTTACAAAATAGAATATGCTTTTATGGAAAATACAAGCATAATAAAGATGGCTTGCATAATGTATTAGAATAAAGGATATAGTGATAATGATTAAAACCAAATGATTCTGATTTATATTATATAGAACTCAATATGGCCAAAGATAAATTCAGCAGAACGAAAGCCTGCGCAACCAAGACTATATATGCGGTAATGAAAGAAATGAGTCGCCGAGGAGGCAGTATGCCTGCAAAGGAACTTTATCCTTTCGTGAATGAGAATGTGGAACTAACGGAATGGGAACGAGAACCAGCAGGAAAAATGAAATATATTCGCTGGACCAATGGCTTCCAATTCTATTCCATTGACTATCAAAAGGCAGGCTTCATTGTGAAGAAGAACGGTAACTGGTACCTGACACCTGAAGGAGAGGCTATTTTGAAGAAATCACCAGAGGAGGTAATGAACATCGCCAACGATGCCTACCATGAATGGCGACGTTTGAATCCCAAAGATGATACCCCAGAAGAAGAGCCCACTGACGAGACAGCAGAGAAGGACAATTCCAGGAATCTCGATTTGTTGGAGTCGGACGCTCGAGAAGGAATCAGACAATATATCGTATCGAAAAGCCCATATGAGTTCCAAGATATGGTAGCCGCTTTACTTCGGGCTATGGATTATCACACGCCTTTTATTGCACCTAAAGGCAAAGATGGTGGCATCGACATCATCGCCTATTTGGATCCACTTGGTGCAAAGACACCTCGTATAAAGGTTCAGGTGAAGCACAAGCCAGAAACAGCTATTGGCGCTTCAGAAGTACGCGCTCTTTCTGGCATCTTGAAGGCTGGTGACATCGCTCTGTTTGTCACCAGTGGTACATATTCGGCTGATGCCAGGAATGCTGCCTCTGGTAATGATAAGTTCATCCGTCTAATTGATGGTAATGATTTTATCGACATGTGGCAGAAATACTACGACAAGATGACCGATGACGATAAGAACATGCTGCCACTGAAGCGTATCTCATTCCTAGGTAACAACGAATAGGCACGACAAGCTCAGTTATTCCCAATTCTTTGAGCAATCAACACGAAGAATAACAAATTACAAGCGAGAATTTTTGGATAATCAAAAATAAATTCGAATCTTTGTGCCCAAACACAGAAGGGTTCTAAAGGGAAACCTGAGAAATCCCCATAATACCTAATATGCCCCCCTGTTTCTATATGGATCAGGGGGATTTTTGTTGTATTCCCGATAAATAGCTAACCATCGCGAATACTGTTCTTTTCTTGCTGGTGACATCAGACCGTCTGCCAACAATCTCCCCTCCATCCTAAACACAAACTCAGTAAGGGTTAGTCCCATCGCATCACAGTACTCTATCAATTCAATTACATCTAATCTCCGGTCACCTATCTCTGTCTTACTTATGTAAGACTGTTCAATACCTAACATCAAAGCCAGTCTTTTCTGTGAAATCTTATGATGTTTACGCTCTATTTTAAGCACTTCACGAAAGGATTTCCACCTTTTATTATATAGTTCTTTATTCATAACGCCTGCAAAGGTACAAATTATTCTCGTAAAAAAAATATCCCAAAATCGAATATTTTGGAATCCGGTAAACCCAAGACAGGGATGTGCCCTTGATATGAAGCCGCATAAGAGCGAACTTCATGGCACATGAAAGAAAAAAAATCAAAAAAGAACCACAGTTGCAAACGTGAAAAGCAACGCTACCCATTCCGAAAGGGAACAAAAATGATTGAGTTGTTACAAAGTAACAGCTATGGAAATCTCAAGTCGCTTATTCAGCAGTTAAGACCTTACTTGCTGGAGAAGAATACTAATTTTTTGGCAATCAATCAATTGTACTTTGATTTGCAGAAGATAGACGGCATTCGAAAATATGTATATAGGCAATTAGCATTATTCTTCAAAGGAGTCAAGGAGAAGAATGGATTGAGGTGCAAGCAATCCCACTTCTTTCGCTATCTGGCAGACCCTGAACATTGTAATTTGGGAATCAAAGAAAACTCAATTAAAACCATTCTGAATCAATAAGTTACATCAGCAATTTAACATATATTTAGTAATAAGGTTTAGCTCCTATTAATTGCAATTCTTAGCAAATAGTTCTACTTTTGCACCGATCAATTCAGAAATGGATTATCTCAAGCGTTCTTTTCATCGTTATTTATATTATGTTTGGCTGACGAGCCAAAAGACGTACGGTTTCTGTTTGTGAAAATCGAAACATATTCTCTCTGCAAGCGAAGAGGTCGAGGAAGGGCTCGGCCGAGATTCCAAGTCCTCGTTCGCTATTCTTTATTTCTTTTCAATTTATAAAATAAATGTATGAAAGAATATAATATAGTGAAGACTGTTGTCAACACACACATTGCGAACCATGTTGACCGCATCGGAATTGATGGCTTTGCCAGAAGTCTGATGGAGGAAACCTTCCCTATTTGGATGCCTAAGTGTCTACAAATCAAGTTGAAGGAAAGTCTGCGCGGTTTTAATGGTGACGCGGCTTTATGGATCGCTGAAAGTCTTATAGACTGTTATAACGGTCAAGCACTCGCAACGACAGGCATTCGTCACATCGACGAAATGCTGTGGTCACTCTACTCCGAGATTCTAAAATGTGCCCGTGAAAAAGGTATCAACATTGCGAATCACATCTAAGTAAAAGTGGGGCCACGAGGCTCCGGTTTAGTGCCCCCACATTATTGATTATAAAAAAAAAGTAATAATGAACAATACAAAACAAATAAGGTATAGTGAATTCAAAGCTATCGTTTACGATGACTTTGCGGGTATTCCCATTTCAATTACCTACCTCGGAAATCGTTGGTGGGTGACAACACCTGGTAAGAAGCTCCAACCATTGGAAGACAACTACGATGGAGATGACATCGGTTTCAACTTCCTTTGCGAAGCAGGTGAAAAAGTTGGCGCACTTGCATTGGCAAAGATGCTGGGCAAGGCTGCGGAGAACCCTGAGGACAAAGTGGATGAGGTGCTGCGCCAAAGGGTGGAGAGTCTAAAGCGCCTAGGAGTAAAGCTTGACGTGAAGGACGAACCACTGCTGTTGGAACTGGAGATCAAATCCAACGTGGACTATAAGCATCGTCAGGGCAAGTATTCTGCATTCTGCCACCTGCATGGCAATCTCTTCGAATGGATTTTCGACATTGATGCATTTGAAACCAAGCACAATGCCGAGGAGTGGGTAAGCTACTATTTCGATATGCTCGAGCAACTGGGAATTGAATTTAAAATAGTATAAGTTATGGACAAGACAGATTGTAAAATAAAGAAAGTTAAGGTTCGCGGAACGGGAACCTATGACCCCGAAACCAAGAAGTTCGGATTTGAGCCCTTCAACGAGGCTCCGAGTACACAGCAAAACGTTAAGACTTGCGCTGGAGGAGGCAAACGCTGGACGACGACTGGTGCAGCCCCGTCGATGATGATCACCCTGAAGAGCAAGGAGAACTCAGCCGACCAGTATGCCGACTTTGTCAATCAGTTTAATTTGCTGACCAAAGACCTGAAGCCCAAGAAGCCCGTAACACAACCAGACAGTCTGCGAGTAGTAAAGGAGAAGAGTCTGGAGTGCTGGCTCGACGAGGAAAAAGGCGAAGTGACATACACCGGCAAACTCGACCTTGCAAAGCACACCCGCGACTGGCAAGCCGAGGTGCTGCGTCAGGTGCAGCTGGTAGTGCGCCGTCTGCCCGCATCAGAGAAGTTTAACAAAGTAATCAACAACATTAAGAAAGGAGGAAACAAGTCATGAAACGTGTATACCAATCAAGTATCAACGCAGCTACTAAGGAACTGGTAGAAAAAGGGCTCAAGGCAATGATGGAGCATCCTGCCAACAACGCACTCGTAGACAACTACCGCGAGGCTAAGCGCAAGATGGCCGAGGCCGAGGCTCGTCAGGCGGTAGACGCACTGGTAAAAGAGTTCCTGGTTTCAGAGCCCTACAAGAGCTGGCTGGCCAAAGAGCTAAAGAAGGACGAACGACGCACGAAAAAGCGCATGCCAAGCGACGACCTTCAGCGTGTGAAGCTATACATCGGGCATCTGAAGACCTCGCTGCCTGCCGTGATCCCCACGGTGACACACTTCGACGAGAGCAAGGATCGTTGGGGGCGTATAGGGCTGTGGCGTGTGCAGTCGAAAGGCTACCTGTCGGGACTGGATGTGGTCGATGGTGACCACGTGCCCAATCCTGAGACTATTGTTGAAGAATGGCTTCAGCGTGACGATTTCAAAGATCTGGGCATCGTCTGGATTTTCATTACTCCAAGTGGTGAAGGCGTGAAAGTGGTCTTCAAGGCAAGGGAAGAATGGGGCAACCTGATAGATAATTCCTATCAGATGGCTGATATGCTCGGTATCTTGGACTACTGCGATTCACAGACGAAGAACGCTGACCACGCCCACTTCATCCCGAAGATGAGCGACGTGAAGTACATCGACTGGGAGGAACTGTTCAACTATGAGAACCCTGCTTACGAAGCACGCTATGGCGAGGCTTACCGTAGAGGAGAGTCGGAGCCCACACAACCGCGTTGGCAGGAGTTGGAACGACAGCGCAAAGAGGCACGTAAACAATCGGCAGATGCCACTACCACGCAGTCAACAGCTGTTGCCAATGTGCCAGGCGTTGCGCCTCAGGCTGAAACTGTTATAGAATTCTCGGAGGAAGATGAGGCTTTCATCAAGGTGCTCAATGAACATTACGGCCAGAGCCTGCCCCCTCACACCAAGCACGACCGTATGCAGACGGAGACCTCCCACTGGCTCTGCTACTTCAACGACAACGATGCTCAGAAGGCCATCGCTATGGCATACCGTCTTGACTGGGTGAAAAATTGGAATCCGAACCCGGGCGAGGTGGAAGACCTGTGCCAGTCGGCTGCCAAGAAGAAACTGCTGACACGCTATCCCAAGGCTCTGAAAGAGTTGATGGACAAGGCTGGCATCAACCTTGAACAGACGACCGTTTCCAAGGACATCAACCCCTTGTCTGTCCTGCCTTTCGAGCGCTGGTGCGACACGATAGAAAGCCTTTTCGACGTGTTCCCCTGTCTGCGTGAGGTATGCGAACCACATCCGCGCCGCCTGTGGCCGTTCCTGCTCTTTGCTTCGGCTGCCATGATGGGCACTTGCATGGATCTGACCTACTATTACTTCTATGCCAACGAGAGCGAGCGCACCCGTTTGAACTATATCATCTGGGGTGTGGGCGACCCTACCAGCGGCAAGCACTCACTGGAGCGACTGATGAACCTGTTGCTGGCTCCCATCATTGCCGAGAGTGAGATAGCCGACGAAAGCACCAACACCTGGAAAAGCGAGACCGATGCCAAGGGAGCAAACAAGGAGAAAGACCTGCGCCCGGCCATCTACAACCGATTATTCGGCTATCGTTCGTCGAACTCTGAATTCATACGCTCGATGATCAACTGCAAGGAGGAGGTAGATGGCGAGATGATGGGGCGCCACATGGTGACCTGTTCATCAGAGAAAGACCTCGAGATAGGAAAGTCTGGCAGTTGGATTTCGCGTAGTAATATGGTTCTGCTTAGTTTCCATGGGGAATACGATGACCAGCACTACTCTAACAAACAATCAGTCAGTGGCCGCTACCGCGTTTTCTGGAACATGATGGAGACTTTTACGCCGCCCACACTACAGAAGATAGTCAATGAACGCAGCGTAAACTCAGGTCTTGACACACGTACTGCGACTATCCCAATGGGCGAGGACGACTTCAAGATGATACCCTTGCGACGTAAGGAGGATTCCAAAGTAGCCGCTTACAATGAGAGGCTCAAACAGTGGGCCTATCAGCTGGATCAGCGCCGTGGTGAACTGCCTCTCTGGCCCTTGGTGGAACACGTGCATAAGTGGTGTGACGAACGCCGTGCCATAGCCGAGTTCAACGACAAGGACAAGGCTGACTGGTTGCTCATCAAGCGCGTGCCATATTACGGAATATCTATCAGCGCGCCCTATATCGATATGCGACATTGGGAGGAGCGAGAGAAGACCGGCACTTACACGCCTGATGACGTGGATCGGTCTTTGGTAGATTTGGTACTTGATATCCAGTATCGCACGCAGATTTTCTGGTATTACGAACTGCATCGAAATTATTACGACAACCAAAAGCGTGATGCTGCTCAGCAGCGTCGTCGCACGAATAAGTTCCAGGAGTGTTTCCGTCTGTTGCCCGACGAGTTCACTACGGATAAGTTTGCAGTGACATTCGGCTACGCCAATAACCGCTCAGGTCAGAAGACACTGGAACGTCTGGAGAAGGACAAAGCCATTAAGCGTACCATGCGCGGGCATTATAAGAAACTCGTTTCCGAACTCCCGACCATATAAAATGCGGAAAGTAGGAAAGTAGGAAAGCAGACATGAATTTCATATTATAAGAGGAAACGGAAGTCAGCTCGGCTTCCGTTTTCTTTGCATCTTTGGACACTATTTCTTCCAGGCATTAACAACCTCACCGATACGCTGCCATCATTAAAATGGCTGCTAATGATGTGATAATTGTACTTTTCTTCATAAACTTTCCTAATTGTCGCTGCAAAATTAGCGATAATTCAGCGATTATCACTATATTTGCAAAAAAAACGAAGAACTATAAACAAATACGACTATGAAGATTCTGATTTTACAAGCTTCGCCACGTGCGAACGGCAACACCGCCTGGATGGCGGAAGAGTACAAGAACGCTGCCGAGGCAGCAGGTCATGAGGTAACTCTGGTGAATGTATCGAGGAAGAAGATTGCAGGCTGTCTGGCCTGTGAGTACTGTCACACGAAGGGCAACGGGGCTTGCATCCAGAAAGACGACATGCAGGAGCTCTATCCTTTGATGAACGAGGCAGAAGTGTTGGTACTGGCTGCGCCCATCTACTATTTCACGCTCTGCGCCCAGATTCAGGCTCCCATCCAACGTATGTACTGCGTCAACAAGCCCGCTAACGTGAAGAAGATGGCTTTGCTGATGTCATCCTATTCACCTGGTGTCTATGAAGGTGCTATGTGTGAGTTCCGTGACATCTGCAACTACTGGAGCGTTGAGAACATAGGTGCTGTCACAGCCAAGATTGACGAGCAGAAGACAGAGGAAACCAAGCAGAAAGTGGCTGATCTTGTCAGCAAGCTGTAATGAAACGAACGTAACTGAGTTACGTTGGCTATTTACAAATTCACAAAAGAACAATGAAGATAATAGACGACAACCTCATCAATGGCGTGGTGGAACAAGCCAAACAGTCACCACGGCTGAGGATGAACTACAACTTCCATGAGAGTCTTGATGAGAAATGCCACCGTTTCCTCAATTGTCTGGAGCCAGGCACATTCATCCCCGTTCATCATCATCCCAACAAGGCTGAGACGTTTGTAATCCTGAAGGGAAAAGTCAGGGTTTCTACCTACGATGATGACGGCAAGGTTTTGGAGGCCTGTGTCATCAGTCAGGATAGTGGAACCTATGGTGTTGACATCCCTAAAAACGTGTGGCACGGATTGGAATGCCTGGAACCCAGCGTACTTCTGGAGTGCAAGGAGGGTCCATTCGTCGAGCATGAAGTGGATGGAATATTGGAGATAAAGAAGTAATAGACATGAAACTTTCCATGAAACAATTATTTCATCGCAGGCCTGATACTGAAGAATCTTCCGAGAGAGGACATCAGGATCTTTTTCATGTTTCGCCTCTGTTTATCCAAGTTTATACTCGCCTGTACGGATGCTGGCGATGACTCCACCATCGATGAGCAGATCGGTGCCTGTGATAAAACGGGCATG
>JAEEGF011557810.1_pt1 | contig 20081 bp, 9 predicted proteins | sample 9134171 | NCBI WGS metagenome assembly JAEEGF01 (sample SAMN16246542, study PRJNA631951) | gut metagenome | biome: gut microbiome; feature: rumen; material: AP-attached | host: Bos | place: Iran: Karaj | collected 2018-10
GCAAGAAGTTCAAACAATGTCACGGAAGAAATCTATAATCCTATGGAAGCAAGCAAACAGACAATCCAGCAGATTGAGCGCACACTGCGCAAGGTTATCGCAAAGTTTCCCGCCGAGGCTGAACCAGTCATGACGGACATTCATCTCCTGGTCAGCAACTACACTGGTGAGATACGCACTTACAACGACGATGACGAGGAACTTGACCGTTGCGTAGTTGAAGAGTGGATCAAAAGTTCAGACGAGAAATTCTACGAAGACATTGTGCCCATCCTGCGTAGTTGCATCGAAAACATGCGTCCGAACATCGAGAAGATGAGCATCATGCAACCATTCAGCTTCGTCCTTATCGACGAAGATCATGAGACATTGCAGGACTTGGTCATCATCGACAGTGAAGAAACAGTTATGCTCGATACGACATTGCTTGATGGACTTGAGGAAGACCTTGATGCCTTCCTGAAGCAATTGTTGGAGGACTGAACGCACAAACAAAGGACCTGTTGTGGCAGTTGAAAAGCAAAAACGCAGCAGGAAATACACATTTTCTTCATACAAATACCTATTATATGAAAAAAAATGCGTACCTTTGTGCGCTTTTTAGCGAACAATAATAAACAAATCATAAATAACAAATGGCAACATTACAAAAAATCCGCAACAGAGGCAAGATCCTTATCTTTACGGTCGGCCTTGCTCTGTTTGCTTTCATCGCCGAAGAGTTTGTGCGCTCTCTCTCTTACACGCAGACTGAGCGCCACCAGCGTGTCGGCAAAATCTATGGCGACAAAATTAACGTACAGGAGTTCAACGCACAAGTCGAGGAGTATACCGACGTTGTGAAGTTCACGCAAGGTGTCAACACTTTGTCTGACGACCAGCTTTCCATGATGCGCGACCAAGTTTGGCAGACGCTTGTCAACGACAAAGTTATGCAGCACGAATGCGAGAAGCTTGGCATCACTGTCACCGATGCAGAAATGCAGGACATCATCAACAGTGGTCGCAACCCGATGCTTGCACAGACTCCCTTCCGTACAGCACAAGGCACATTTGACGTAAACGCGTTGAAGCAGTTCCTTAATCAGTACAACGAGGTCATGACCAATCCTGAGCTCAACAGCGAGATCAAGGAACAGTACCAGCAGATGAACAACTACTGGAAGTTCATCGAGAAGACCATTCGTCGCCAGACTTTGAACAACAAGTATCAAGCTCTGCTGAATGGCTTGATGGTTAGCAATCCTGTTGCTGCTCAGGCAAGTTTTGACGGTCGCACCAACGAGACTGACATCTACATGGCAGCTCTCCCCTTCACCAGCATCAAGGATGACGACGTGAAGGTTGAGGACAGCGAACTTAAGGCTAAGTACGAAGAGTTGAAGGAATTGTTCCGCACTGAACAGGAGACTCGCGACATCAAGTACATCGACATCAATGTCACAGCAAGTGATGCTGACAAGGCAAACCTGCAGAAAGAGATGGAAGGCTATGCACAGGCTCTCGCAGAAGGTGCAGATCCCGCCAAGACTGTTCGCGAAGCTGCAAGCCAGGTTCCCTACAGCGTGCTGCCCATCAGCGCAAAGGCTCTGCCTCACGACATCGCTGAGAAGCTCGACTCGATGGGAGTTGGTGCTCAAGTAGGTCCTTTTGTACACGAACACGACAACACTATCAACATCGTTCGTCTCATTGGCAAGGTCAGCCTTCCTGACTCTGTCGAGGTACGTCAGATTGCCGCTCCTGGCAACGACATGGCTGCCATCGAGAAGACTGCAGACAGCATCATGAACGCTCTCGCTGCAGGTGCTAATTTCGACACTATCGCCAAGAAGTACGACCAGCCTGCCACCAAGACTTGGATCACCAGCAGTCAGTATGAGGGTCAGTCTATTGACGAGAACAACCGCAAGTTCATCAGCACCATCAGCAATGCAGCAGTTGGTAGCTACAACAAGATTGTGCTTGACGGCCAGGGCGTCATCATCACTCAGGTTACCGATCGCCGCAACATCGTTTCCAAGTATGATGTTGCTGTCATCAAGCGTGCTATGGACTTCAGTAAGGAAACTTACGGCAAGGCATACAACGACTTCAGCAGTTTCTTGGCAGGCAATCCAAAGGCAGAAGACATCGAGGCTAATGCTGCTCAGGCTGGCTATACCGTCCAGACACGCAACAACTTAAGCAGCACAGAGCACAATGTAGCCAATGTTCGTAGCACACGTGATGCCCTTCGCTGGATCTTCGACGACAAGACAAAGGTTGGCGACGTATCGCCTCTCTATGAGTGTGGCGACAACGACCACATGCTTGTCATCACCCTCACAGGCATTCACAAGAAAGGATATCTGCCTTGGGATGACGAACAGATTCGCACCTTCCTGACTGGCGAAGTGATGAAGGACAAGAAGGCTGCTATGCTTCAGGAGAAATTGAAAGGCGTGAAGAGCATAGCCGACGTGGCAAAGATTGAAGGTGCCGTTACGGATACCATCCACCACATCACTTTCATGAGCAATGCTTTCGTATCGAAGATCGGTGCTAGCGAACCTGCACTGAGCGGATCGGTAAGCAAGGCCAAGAAGGGCGACTTCAAGTCTGGCATCAAGGGCAAGGCTGCTGTCTATGCTTATCAAGTGCTCGACCAGAAGAAGACTGAAGAGAAGTTCGACAAAAAGGCAGAAGAACAGAGACTCCAGCAAAGCGTCGCACGTTCACTTGGCAACTTCCAAGGCGAACTCATGCAGGATGCAAACATCAGCGACAAGCGTTACATCTTCTTCTAAAGAGGACAAGAATCACATAAGCGAAAGCCCCTTGCAGACAGTTTCTGCAGGGGGCTTTTCTCTTGCGACACATCGTTCCAAAAAACAACCCACGTGATGTTTGCAAAGATCACGTGTGAAGATTGCAAACATCAAACGTGAAGTTTGCCAATTACACACGTGACGTTTGCAGTTTAGGCACGCCACGTTGAGCAATTAGGTTGAGGACGTTTTGCATTCACCTTAACATCGCAAACAAATTAGGGGGCAGACCTTTCGATCCGCCCCCTGATTCATGTAGCTGTGCAAACGCACAAAGTATTGTTCAAACTACTTTTGGAAGAACTTTTTCCCGTCCTTCACAACGATACCTTTGTAGTCCTTTCCAACTCGCTGACCTGCCAAATTATAGCTGAAACCACTTGCCTTTTCATCGGCAGGAATAGTTCTTATGGCATCAGGATCAAGGCCTTCGACAGGTGAGTTGAGCACATAAAACTCGTCCACCACATTGCCATTGACAACATCGGTGCCATAAATGGCAGTTACGTCATAGTATTTGTCCGTAATGTTTGAAGGCAAACTGATTTTGGGCGTCTTTATCTGGAACTTGTTCCAAAGGCGCACACGATTTTCACCCACTACTGCGAAGACGCCACTTTCGCGCACAAGTGTCAGTCCCTGCACCAGTACCAAGTCACAATAGTGGTCGGAAGTGAGTTCATCAGCAAAGAGAATGGTCGGCTGAGGAGCCTCACCGCTGACAGCAGAAAGGTCTTTCACTACTGCAGTTCCATTGACAGGTGTAAACTGGGGCAAAAGATTGCCATAAGTTAACTTGCCATAGATATTGCCATTCAGCACATCATTCCTGTTTACCTCGATGCCAGTTTCTTGTAGCACAATACTTCCTGAAGCGTCACGCAAATAAATGTCATCATCATAGATATAGAGCACTTGCGCGTCAGTAAGTGTAAGGAGAGCCTCACTGCCTTCGTTCATTGCACGGAACGATGCAATGTCAGGAACCGATTTCAGTTGTGTTACAGTCACAGTACATGTTGCCGTCAAGGTATCATTGGCAATTACCGTGATTTGAGCAACTCCTTCACTCAAAGCCGTCACCACACCTTCGTCGTTTACTTCAGCCACCACTTCATTGTCACTAGTGAATCTGAGCGTATAAGGAGCTGATTCGGGAATGCATACGGTCGTGAGCTGCAGCGAGTTTCCTACGGCAATCGTACAGCTGTCACGTTCAAAGTTGATAGAGGTCAGTACATTCACATTGTACGCCTCAAAAGTGATAACGCCAGAACGCTCTTTGATATCGCGGAATCCAAGCAATGAAAGCTTACCTGCCCAAGTCTTCAAGTTAGGCGTAGTCTGATTGTTGATGGTCTTCATGTTTTTTGTACCAGGGAATGGATCGCTGGCTAAACCCACGGAGGCACTATATGCATCGGACTTTACGCCACCAGCGCGTATCAACTCATAATAGGGATGGGCAGGATTGTCGTTCACGGTATTATATTCCCAGGCCGAAGCGTTGGTGGAATCCACACGGAAGATGAGCATACCATGGCCTGGAAGTTGGGCGTCCCACTTAGACTTCTGTCGATTCTCAATGATAAAGAACTCCTTCTTAACAGGCGTATTCAGCCTGTACCCACTGTTACTTGTATGGAGAGCTTCCAATCTAAGCATGCTCGGCTCGGTAATAACCTGCGGTGTGGCAAAGCCTAAAGCATAACGTTCGAAGAGCGAAAGGTTGCAAGGTGTACGTCCATAGTTATAGTCGGCACCATTTGCCATCACCGACCACGAATCGGGATTCACGCACTCGTCATCGTATTGATTGCCCGTATCATAAAAATCAGGCAAACCTAGCACATGACTAAATTCGTGACACATAGTGCCGATACCCTCAAGTACACTCCACTCTGTTGAACCGAAAAGCTCTGTAGAGCAGGCATAACGCCCCAGACGTACGCCGTCTTTGTTAACATGACGCTCATAGCTGATGTCATATTGATGAGGCCACAAAAGGCGACTGTCATTGCCTTCAATGTAAGACCCTAAGCCGGAGAAGATAAAGTATATCATGTCAACTACACCGTCACCGTCGACATCATAGTCACTGAAGTCAACCAACGAGTCTGCAGCCGTGCATGCGTCAACCATCAGCTGGGTAGCATTCCTAGAGGACCGGACATAATACTGACTGCGGTTCACCTTCACAGGCCCGACCACATCGAAAGTTGGAACGAACACACCGCTTGAGTTGTCGCGGTAATAGTCGCGCATGCTACCTGTGCAACGCACGGACGTCCCAGAATAACTGAAGTTGGTACGACTAGTGCCCCTATAGTTATCGTCATTAATCATTCCATCCATGATTTCAGCATAGTCGCTGTAACGGAAGGGGCAATCGTTATACTCCACAAGCAAAACCAGTCCTCGGAACGACGAGTAATCATAATAGGCTTCGCGACGCTGGCCAAGCGTACGAGCGCGAGAAGTCTGGTTGCGTTTGCGCATTTGCGCCATCTTTTCTGTTAGCTGCGGCTTCAACCGCCCTACTCTCTCCACATAGCTACGTTCTTCCTTCGTACGTTCGCCAGCATCATGTGCCACCAACGTAGTGGGAATCAACTGACCATCGTCATCCAGCGATGCATAGACATAGCTGCCATCGTCACGACGCACCAACGAATAGCCATCTTCCGTTGTGTTGTAATGAAGATACTCATCGCCAACCAAGCGGATTGTGACAGCGGAACCATCTGGCTGGGGCACCCGAATCGTCCCCCGATAAGCCGGACGAGAATAGATAGTGGCGATGCCAAACAGCATCGCCACTATAGCTAATGACAGTCTTCTCATTTAACGATTTGCTTCCTACCGTTCTTCACGATAATACCCTTGGCATGGTTATTAACGCGCTGTCCGGCAAGATTATAAGCATGACTATTATTGATTGGAGTTTTTTCAACAACAGTGCTAATGCCATCTGCGTCAATGTCCTGAATAATAGTAATAGTCAGTTTGGCACCTGTTTGGAAGAAGACAATCTGACATGTACGGTTTTCAACACCTTCGGGAAGAGCCTCAGTGGTAAATACCAAATCATAGTCGATGCCATTGACAAAGTACTCGTACTCATTGCCATCCTCATCTACTTCAGTAGCAGTCGTATAGTCCTCGTTGGCAACATCAACAGTAAGCCATTCGGGAACTTCCTCCACCTCTTCACCATCTTCCAGAACGCTCTCAATGTCAAGCAAGTAAGTGGGCTCTTTAGTCTCATCGTCAGTTCCATAATACATAGGATCGACATGAACGAGAGACGTACCACCATCCTTATCGAATATCAAATTCGTTTCATCGTCAGTGTACAGATAGCCGTATGTGGCATCGAGCAAGCCTATAAACAGCTGAGGCCAACCGCCGCCATATGAACGCATTCTCGTCTCACCAGTTGCCTGGAACCAAGTCGATGTGACTTCATTAAAGTTGTGTTCTTGGCTTCCGAGTACGCCATTGAATGTGCCATTGTCCCATCCTTCGATGACAATTACAAACTCATCCTCGATGAACAGATAATCAACAATCTCACTCATGCCAAACTCATCTTCAACATAAAGTTCGGTGAACTCAACAGCAGTAAGGCCAGCATCATATCCGTCAACCACGTTTTCTATAGTAGCATCACTTTCGGCAATAACATCACCCAATGTGAGCGTTCCGGTTGCACTGCGACTGCACTTACATAACTTAATATGTAAATTAAAATCGTCATTGGCTGTGAATGATACCAAAGGCAAAGTTACACCTGTGAGATAGAGAGGTGTCGCAGGCTTGCCTTGATAAGAATAGATAGTTGACATGCTCGTCGGATTTGAACTGTTTTGTGCCCAGAGTTCCGGCGTTGCCCAGTTAAGATAGAAAGTCAAATCATAGTCTGGGTTCTGACGGGTCATCACAGCATAGGTATCATCACCATAGCTAAAATGACTTGCTCCCTGACCTGCATAAACACGAACCGTGTCGTAACGGGCGGTGCCATCATCACTTAACGCGTGTCCAGCTCCCCAAATATAGGGTTCAGCTACAGCCTCTTCATTGTGAGCTGTGAGAGTGAGATTCTCATAAACAGCTCCGCCCTTGGTATTAACGCTGAAATTTCTGTTGTTGCCAGTAAGAGTTGTCTCAACGTCTTCATCATATTCCTTAATAGACCAGTCAAAGTCTGTAGCAATGTCCATAGTGAGATTGCGGAATGTTGTAGGTGCATAAGCTCCCATCATAGCCAAATTGTAATTGTAGCTATAGCCGGAATAACCCAAGCCTGCAAAGAGAACCAATTCCTCAGGCTCACAAGCGACATCTTCTGGTGCCTCAGCAGGATCATCGGGCAAACGATACTTCACATTGTCAATATAAGAGTATGCACCGAGGTAAGTATTGAATGTCGGGTCGAACTTGTCTGTACTCCATGCACCAAGGATGATGCTTTCACCACTAATGGTTTTAAGAGAGCCACCTTCACCTTCGGTAAGTACTATATTGCCATCCTCTGAGGTGCCACTGCAAATCATGATATATTCTGCTTCCGTTTCTTCATCGGCTGGAATGCTGGCAATGACCTGGGGCTTCACAGTGATAGTATTACCTTCCTTCGTGAATTCAACATCAATACCGTCGGGGTAAAGTCCAGAGAAGGTTTCAGTCAGAGGAGACATATCAACAAAGAAATAACTCTCTTCGTCATCCATAACCACCCTACCACGCTGCATTTCCCAATCGACAGGCACATTAGCAAAATAGTCCACGCCATGACCATTGTACTTTTGGTCAATAACGGTCTCTACATGGTAATAGTAGCTTATGTTAGCAATCATCTCATCCAAACCCATGAAGTCCTCGCTGTCACCCATGTCCACGTCGAACTCAACATTGGAGAATTCGCCAAAACAAATCCAATTACCATTGGTGATAGTGAGTTTGCCGTTTTCACCAACTGTCATATTGATGATACCATCTTCATCATCGCTATTTGCAGAGAAAAGCGTGACATAGAATGTTGTATCTTGTGCTTCGTTCTGATAACTTGCAATAGCTTGTGGTGCAATTGTTAAAACGCCATCTTCATCCATAGTGTACTTCACTGGAACTCCATCAGGGTAAAGTTCAGAAAGGAAGTCAGGCGTAGGTATTACGTCCACAAGTACGTCTACCTCTTCTGACTCTCCTGTTTCCTCGTTGGTAACAGTTGCAGTGCTGGGAGTCATTGTCCACTGAACAGATTCTTTTGTTCCATAGTCAACACCCATACCGGTGTATGTCTCAGCAAATGCAGGAGCCTTGCGAGGTGCCTTAGCCCTAGAAGTGATCTGGGAATTTAAGGTAATCGTAGGTTGAAGGTTCATCCTTCTGTGATTCTGAACATTACCTTTTCCGAATGCCTTAGCCTGAGAAGTGGAAAGTTCAGCATTAGAAACACGTTGAGCACGTGCAACAGGTTTCACTTTCGCAAGGTCAAGAGTACGCATGCGTCCTGTGGGTGCATAGTACCTTTTTGCCAAATCTGTTCTTGGAGCAACAGCTTGGAAAGAACGCTTCGACTGTGGCAGATTCACCATCTTCGTCTTCGAATTGGTCTGTGGATTGACCGATGGCTGGGACTTGAACTGTGCACTTGCAGCAAGTCCGACTGATGCCACTACGAAAAGAAGTAACAATTTCTTCATAACAAGTCTGTTTTAATAGTTAATATGATTGTTTATTTAATTCAAAATATATTTAATGTCGCCCTCTAGAGCATGCAGTTCACAGCCGGTGGGAAGGAAATAGTCATTGGGGACGATGTTATATGTACCAGAGATTGAAGCAGCAAATTGGCGTACCAAGGCCTCGATGTTACTTTTCTTGTTTATGTTGGTTAAGTTGCCGTCGGCCCTTTCGTCATCGCCATATGTTATCTCCATCTTTCCATAAGATGGGCAGTTGGTCGTAAGCGAAAGACCTGCAGTATTGGTCTTGGTCTTGGCAGTATTGGTATAGAATGTAACCACCAAGCCCTTTACTGCTCCACTACCAGTAGAACGACCAAGTCCTATACCTGCCAACGAATAGTTCTTGTTGAAGGTATGCAACTCTGTGTTAATTTGTTCCCACAAACTCTTCTGCTCTTCAGATAGCTGGTCTGGTTCAAAATACCAAGTAGTGTTGCGTACATTGACAATATAATTATCCCATGTGGCAACTATTTGCACGCTGCCATCTTCATTCTCAAGTGCCGTACCAGCCTCATTCAACTTAAACTCTTGGAAAACATGACCTGCAATCGTATCCTCCCTTTCGTTGCGGAAACCTGTTGGTGTGAAGCAGCAAGAAATAGAGTCCACTCTTAAAGGATCTCTTACACGTTCAGAAAGACGATAACGCCCATCACGCAGTCCCACACAATACATTGTTTCACGTCCTGCAAATAAATAATAAGAATCGATGAAACTATTTGTAATGCGATCCTTCATTGCTTTAGTGTCATCAATGTAGGTCTGCCAATCACGATCGGCTTTCACCAAACGAATCAGGGCATCGTAACGTTCACCACGACAGATAACTTCGTTCTCGCGCATAAACATCACAACAAGGTTTTGATCACCTTGCATACCTTCACCATCCTTCAACAGGTTATTTGGTGCTGCCCAATAACTTACGGGGTCAACAAATGGCGTGAGGACGTCATTCCATGTATTGAAAGCAAGCACAAGGCCGTCCTCACGAATAAGCTCGTATAGACTTGCGCACTCTGTATACTTATTGGCATTGCCATCACGTAAATAACGATGATTGCCAGCAAGAGTCACCTTGCCGCCTTTCTCGAACTTTGCAAAGAGGTTAAAGCCCTCGAAGACTGCCACACCACGTCCGGTATAATACTGCATCACCCAGCCGTAAGGCGCGTTTACCAGAATCTGTTGTAACTTTTCGGCATTGTGCTCGATACGCAGAGCCGCACTCTCCTCAAAGAGGTCGGCTTCCTCGAAACGAGAGCAACCCATAAGCGCGATGGCAACCAGCGCCACACTTACTACTATATATCTTATTCTTTTCATCTTCATATCAATCTTTGAGGTTATTCAAGCTCATAAATGGTCACTCCCTGGAGGTAATCATTAATATTGCTCTGACGTTCGGCAACTTCACGGCGAAGTGTAAAGACATAAAGCCCCCAGTTTTCCGTATACCACTTTGTGGCAATATCCAGTTTCTTTAACAAGGAGTTTATGCCTGTCAAATCATCTTCAGTAGAAATCTTCACCCAAGGCAGGAAATCATTCTTAAACGAAGTAAACTTACGGAATTCTTTATACTTATATTGAGCAACGTATGCCGTCGCTTCCTTGTTAACCACTTGATATGCAGCACCCATCAACCGATGCTCATCGAGCACATAGCGCTCTGTGGACTCATATTCACCTGTCTGGTCATTGTACTCTGACTCTTCGTAAAGAGTGAAATTATTCCAATGAGACTGAGGTGCATCCAGATCAATATCGAGAGAATCGATTAGCTCGAGGATATCTTCCTTATCACCTTGACGGACACCCATAGAAGCAGCATTAATGATGCGATTCATCCAACGATGCTTGGTGTCTGTAATAATGCAAGACAGCGTTTCCACAAAGTCCTCATATGTGGCTGAAGATGCGTAATGTGTAACATAACCATTTTGATGCGTCCAAACAGAATCGCGGTCTTGCCAGTTGATAGGATCATAACTGCCAGATGTTACCTGGCCGAAAGTGACAGGATAAGACTTTGTCTGATGCAAAACATGAGAGAACTCATGATGCATAGTATGGAAGTAGTTTTCATTGAGGATGTTTACATCCTCTCCACTATAAGTAACTCCCTCGCTATAAGGCTTCATCTCATTAATCTTGTAAAGAGTAATCTTCACGCCACCAGATGCAGTACCCAACACCTCAGTTCCTGTTGTGGGACTAAAACCTGATGAACCAATAAAATGGAAGATACGAGGACCATATTTCTTCATGAAATCTTCACCAGCATACTTGGTGTAGACTTCATAGAATAAATACTGGATAAAATGTGCCAGAAGTTGCGAACGATTATAGTCTGCCGGCGTCAACTGAAAGTTCAGATCAGAAGCAGACAAATCGAAACGGTATTTTACATCAACATTATAAGGCACAACAAAATTATCGTAGAGCCACAAGTCGAAAGGATAAGTTGCCTTCGTTTCATCTACGGCCGGAACATCGGTGTCGAAGATTGAATCAGTAAAACTATCTCCACCGCGACAAGAGGAGAATATTGCAACAATAGCTGCAATACCGATTATATTATAGAATATCTTTTTCATTTTCTAACTCTTTTTAATTATTGAACCCCTCTACTCCGCACCATTATCGCCAAAATTTGCATCGTCGAGCATAGGCTTTGACTTAAATTCGTCATCATCTCCACTAAGCCTTTGTGAACGGTTATTAGAAGGATAACCCGCATCGATTACGTTCTGTGGAATCTGCAGAACTCGACGAGAATCGTTCCAATAAAGATAGTCATGATGAATAGCATCTTCCTTCGGGTCACGATAAGCATGATGAACAGTAATGCCATAACGCTTGATGTCAAACCAGCGCAAGCCCTCAAACATCGTCTCAATACGACGGAAATGAAGGATGCAATGAATTATGCGCTTTTCGTCATCAGACAAATCATCAAATGTCCACTCCGGACTCATATCAGTAGGATGCAAGTCGCTGATATAAATGTTATTGTTAAAATCTCCCTTATATTTGTTATTGATGCCACTTTGCGTAAGAGGAGCATCAACCATGTGAGATGCTGTCCAGAAACCAAGATCGGCAAGTGCCTTGTCCGTCTGCCCTAAATATACTTCTGCCTCTGCACGGCAAAGCAAAGTCTCCTCTGCTGTGAAAGGTTGATAGAGAATATGGACAAAACCAATGCCTGCTATCTTGTCGGTATATTCGAAATATTCATAAACGCGGAAAAGCCATGAGCCATACTCCGAACCAGCACCCCAACGATAAATCTTTCCATCAAAAGCTTTGAGACGACCTGTCCAGTTAGGACCGCCACCTTCGTAAAGGATATCCTTCGTGGCATCAATCTTCTCGGCAGCGCTACCACTGTTAATGGCATAGCGGCATGCTGAAAGCATACGGTCGAACAACGAATAGGTTGCCTGCAATAAATAGTTGCAAGGAGCGGTTTCGTCGTTGAAATCATTGAGTAGAGTGTTGATTGTATTAGCACTCATCGCTGCCCATTTACGCAAAGAAGAGGCGGGATTGGTTCCCAAAGCTGCCGTTGCATATTTCACGCATTTCTCATAGTCACGCTTATAGAGATAAAAACGAGCAGCCAAAGCATAGGCAGCATTACGATTGAAATGGTATGCAGGCACCTTATATTTGGCATCATCAATGAGTTCAACACCTTCGAGGATGTCCTTTTCAATCAGACGATAGACTTCTGCCACACTCTTGCGATACTTGGGATCGCTGTAATCTATAGTGACCGTCTTTTCTGCTTCGCTGACATAAGGGATGCCTACATCGTTGGCACTTTGTTCCTCGTCTTTGTATGCTTCTGCAAACACATTCACAAGAACAAAGTGGAGATATGCACGCAAAAGGTGAGCTTCTCCCCAGGAATGGGCCAGTTCCCTATCATGAGCAGGGTCTTTACTCATTTCGAGCATAGCTTCGATTGCATGGTTGGCAACAGCTATACCCTGATAATATGACTCCCAAACGGTATAAGGAGTATCATCTTCACCTGTGCTGTAGTTATCTATGTCTTCCCACTTATAAGCCTGCTCGTGGAAGTTAGCATAAGCATCATAGTGAGTAGCAGGAACAACAACATTGTTATCTACAAGATTATCGCCACTAAGTTCGCAAATAACTGCTGGAACAGAAACAGGATAACCAGAAGTCAGGAGTTTCTGTATTTTGTCCGCCGTGTCGATTTCTGTACGATTGTCGGGAGCCTCGTCCAGGTCTTTGCAAGAAGAGAGCCCTACAATGCAAAGCATACAGATGGCGAAAAGACTATATATTTTATTCATATCTTTCATCTTTCTTTTTTCCTTTCATTAAAATCCAAGACGCACAGTAGCAGTAACCTGTTTAGAGATAGGTGCAGCCACACCGCCGGAATTGATGAACTCTGGGTCTTGGCCGTTCAACTTCTTGTCGGCATAAAGCAGACATAAATTCGTGGCAGCAACTTTCAGAGATGCGCGATTAATAAATGTTGTCTTCTTGAGCCATTCGTCAGGCAAAATATAGGTAATGGCGAGTTCTTTCAAGCGAATGAAATCGCCATTTGCTATGCGCTCTGTAGAGTAGTTATAAGCATTGTAAGCCGTACGCATCGTATAAGAACCATATCGGTCAATCTGATTGCGAGAAGCAATTGTTGGAACACTTGTAACTGCCTCGTCTCCGGCCATCATCCAACGGTTCTTGAATTCACGAGGAAGTGTCGAGAGGTCACTATATGCAGAAGAGAAGACGGGGTCAAGACGAACCACGTTACCACCAGCATAAGTGATGAAGACATCGAGTGAAAGGGAACCCCAATTCTTACTCTTATAGCTGAGCGTATTGTTGAATGAGCCATAGAAGGTGGGGTCGGAAGGTCCTTCATATACAAGGAACTCATCCAAACCTTCTGTTTCCTGGAAGTTCACGTCGCCAACTGTCTTATTTCCAAACTCATTATATACCTGTGGCAAACCTTCGGAATTGAGTCCAGCAAACTGATAACTGAAGATTGAGCGAACGGGATAGCCCTCAATGGCATAACCTTGACCTGTTACGAGGTCAACAGCACGACTTGCCACCTCAAGAGAGGTAATCTTGTTCTTCGCTTTGGAGAAGATGAAGTCTGAGGTCCACTTGAAACCTGCCTTTTCAATATTGACAGTAGAGAGACCCAGTTCTACGCCATGAGACTTCATGTCCGCCACGTTAGCATATTTGGCAATCTCGCCACCTGCTCCCTGAGTATAGGTGCGACCTATCAAATCGTAGTTGTTACGGCCATAAACATCGAATGTCAGGGCAATGCGGTCCTTCAGGAAACTCAGATCTACGCCGAAGTTCCATTCATGCTTCTTCTCGTAGGTCAATTCAGAGTTACCAAGAGAAGAGATGTAAATCTGCGACTCGGCGGCGGAGGTAAACGGGCGCCAAGAGTTCTTGGTCATGAAGATTGCCTCGGCATTAGTTACCCAAGATGGGCCCGTATCGGCGGTCAGTGAATAACTGCCACGGAACTTCACTTGTGAGAGCCAGGACTTTGTGCTTTCCATGAACTTCTCATTGGTAAGGTCATATGAACCTGAGATGTTCCAAGTAGGCAACCAGCGGCTTTGATGGCTCTTGCCAAGACGATTGGTACCTTCGTAACGGATTGTTCCGTTCAAGGTGTAGCGCTGATCGTAGTTATAGTTCACCTGACCGTAGTAAGCCAAAGTGTTGGTCAGAGTATATGACTCGCCGAAATATTCGGTATTCTCTTCGTTCATCTGCTTAAGCCAGAGATACGGAGTATAGGTTATGCCACCATTATCGAATTGATAGCCCCAGCCTGTCCAGGTGTTTGCTGTACGGCGTACGGATGAGTACTCGGTGCCGACCATGCCGTTGAGTGTGTGCAACTCGTTGAACACATTGTTGTAGCCTGCCATGAAGCGGAAGGTGTTCGAACGCATGTTGTCGTCGTACTGATACTTGATACCGCCTGATGGCAAGATGGACTCTGGAAGAGCCAACTCGTTGTCGGGATCAGTATAAAGCAGGGTGTTGTTGTCGCGAATGGTGGAATTGTCGTCTTGCGCATCCACACCAGCACGATAGGCATTAGCCTGATTGGCTTTGTCCATCACGTTATGCTGACGTTTGGTGTGCGAAATACGAGAAGAAATAAGTCCATTCAAACGCCAAGCTTTCGTGGGTTTGTACTCCAACTCGCCACGGAACATCAGTTCCGTCACATTAATGTCGTTGTAGTTGTACTCCAACTCGTCGAAAATGTTGAAGCCCGTATAGAAACGAGTGTAATTGATGTTGGGATCGAGGCAACGGCTTGTGTTCAAGGCATAACTGAAGGGATTGATGTCGAAGTCACGCTTTACCTCGCCAGTCACAACGTCGGTTGTACGGTTCAACGAACCAGGAGCCTCCTGCTTACGATAGCTACCCTGAGCGGCAAGCTTTACAGCAAGCAGATTACAGCCCTTCTTGTCTTTCAGGATGTCGTAAGACGTATTGCCATTGAAGGTATAACGATTCACACTACTGCGATTGACAAACTGACCTGGATCAGAAAGAACTGACATTGAGAAGTAGTTCTGTGAACGATCAGTACCGCCCGAAATGCTGACAGAATGGTTCATCTGCACCTTGTTGGTAAACAGGAGGTCGAACCAGTCGGTATTGCGGAACTCGGCAGCCCGAAGGTAAGCATTGCGAGCAGCTTCTGTGTTCTGCAAGCCGTATGTGCCCGTCACAGGGTCGTAAGCACGCAACTGCTGGAACATATAGCCATAAACACCCGTATTTTGGGCATTTACCATATTGTCGAGTTGCAGCCAACCTTTGTCGTACATTTCCTTGTAAACGCCCATCACCTCTTGCGAGTTCATGATGTTATAGTCGTTGTAGCTTGGCTTGAGGCGTGTCGTGAACTCGCCTGTATAGTTCACGCTGGCATGACCTTTCGAACCTCTCTTGGTAGTAACGACAATCACACCACCCATGGCACGAGCACCATAAATGGATGTTGCCGAACCGTCCTTGAGGACTGTGAATGACTCGATATCATCAGAGTTCAAGCCTGCGACGGCAGACGAGATAAGTGTCTTGGCATCGCCGGAAGCAAGGTCGTCGGCACTGACATCCACATTGTCCTCGTAGATGACGCCATCCACCACCCAAAGGGGCTTGGAGTTGCCGTAGATGGAGGTTGCTCCACGTACACGAATCTTTGGCGAAGCGCCAAAGGTTCCAGTCACGTTTGTCACTTGCACACCGGCCACGCGTCCTTCCAGGGAGCGACTCACGTCCGCCATACCCGAGAGTTTGATCTTCTCGGCGTCGACTGTCGTGGCAGCACCGGTAAACAATCGCTTGTCAATCTGCTGCTGGCCATTCACGATGACCTCGGTCATCTGCACATCTGCACTCTGCATGACAATGCGCATGCCATTCTTGGCTTTTACTTTCTCAGTGCGCATGCCCATCATCGACACAACCAAAACGGCATTCGACTTGACGTCGTTCAATGTGAACTTACCGTCGATGTCCGTGATGGCTCTGTTCTGTGTACCTTCCACCAAGACGTTTGCACCAATCATCGGCTCGTTGTCGTCGGCGGAATACACTGTTCCTGTAATTGTTGTCTGAGCCAAAGCCATTCCTACAGACAGGAACAACAGGGCTGAGACAAAGCATAATTTTCTATATAAAAACATCTTTTAATTGTTAATTCTTCTTTTCTCTAAAAGCTGTCTCTCTCAAATATATATATTAAATAAATAATGTGTGCGGGTATACATTACATGATAATACGGCCGGCAAAGGTAAGAAGTTTTTTTGAATTATTTGCAATTTGCATCACAGAAAATATGCTTTTTTATCCTTTTTGAACATAAAAACAGCGTTTTATGAATAAAAATACATCTTTTCTGAGCAAAATGTGACACAAATACACACTCCTCTCAAGCCGTTTTCTGCCATCCTTGGAAATCAAAGACTTAAGCTCATCTGAAAACGTGGCACGTGACGCTGGCAAACATCACACTAGTCGTTGGCAAACGTCACACTAGTCAATTGCAATCGTGGCACGTGACGTTTGGCTTTTACACACGTGACGTTTGGCAACTACCTTAAGGGTGTCGGAAACAAAAATGTGCGCCTCTGAAAACCAGAAGCGCACATCTGTCTGTATAGCACAGTTTTCGTTTGCTTTTTACGGCTCCCTCTCGATCCAAGCCAAAGTGTCACCACGATGAACTCGAGAGGCTTTCTTGGCTGCTATGTCGACGAGACGACCGCCAATACCTGCCTTGACAGGGATAAATTCGCCCCAAGAGGCCTGAACATAGCAATAGGTATCGCCGTCTTTGTACTCTTGTCCGATGGCGGGTTCCAAGCAAGGAACACATGCGTCGCCACCCTGGAACTCGTAGAAGACCTGACCGTCCACAGGGCTGACCACTGCGTCTGCCTTGGCATGCTTGAAGGCTGCAAGTTCCTCTGGCTTAATCGATTTGCTCAGTTTCGCTTCTTTAGCTTTCTGCAAATCTGCAAGGAAATTCTTCTTGGCCTGTCCGCTCTTGAAATTGCGATACTGTTCGGGATGCATTGCGAGCTCGAAGAGTTCCTCGTCGTCCTGTCCGTAGTCCCATCCATTCTCGTCCATCTCCTTGCGGAAGTCGTCGAGTGCATTGGGATAGAGCGTGTGCGGGTCGGTATCGGTAAACTCCTTGCCCTTCTCCTTGGCGAGTGCCACCAGTTCGGGAGCAATGGGACCTGGCACTTTTCCGCTCTTGCCCAATATCATGCCCCACATGGCCTCGTCCATCATCACGAAGCGTCCCTTGCCCTGTGCCATTGTGAGCAAGTTCATCAGGGCGATGTTCTTGGTGTACTGGCTGAAAGGCGTTACCAATGGGGGATAGCCCACCATGGGCCATACGTGCTCCACCTCGTTGAACAGGGCCACGAGCATGTCGTCGGTATTCAGTTCGGGTTCGCCTTTTTGCTTGCGCAAGCTGTTTATGGCAGCCTGTATGCCACCGAGGTCGGCCATCATGGAACCCATCATGCCGCCTGGCAGACCACTGCCGAGCAAAAGGCTGGACATGTGCTTGTTGGCGGGATTGATGAAATAGCCCAACCAGTCATCGATGAACTCCTGAGTGAGCGAACGGGCTTTCATATAAGCCGACATGTTGATTTCGGGCACGTCGAAGCCTTCGTTCTTGAGCATCGACTGCACGGAGATGATGTCCGGATGCACCTTGCCCCAGGAAAGCGGCTCGATGGCGGTGTCGATAATGTCGGCGCCGTTATTGCAGACCTCCAGGATGCTTGCCATGGAGAGACCGGGGCCGCTATGGCCGTGGTACTGGATGGTAATGTCGGGATGGTTCTTCTTTATCATGCCCGTAAGTTTGCCGAGCAGTGCGGGCTGACCTATTCCCGCCATGTCCTTCAGGCAGATTTCGGCGGCTCCGGCTTCTATGAGCTGGTCGGCGATTGCCGCATAGTACTCGGCCGTATGTATGGGACTGGTCGTGATGCAAAGGGTGGCCTGGGGAATCATGCCTCCCTCCTTTGCCCACTTGATGCTGGGAATTATGTTGCGAACGTCGTTCAAGCCGCAGAAAATACGGGTAATGTCCGTACCTTGCTTCTTCTTGACCTTGTACATGAGCTGGCGAACGTCGTCGGGAACGGGATACATTCGGAGCGCGTTCAGGCCGCGGTCAAGCATGTGAGTCTTTATTCCGACCTCATTGAAAGGTTTGCAGAAGGCACGGACTGCATCGTTGGGATTTTCGCCTGCCAACAGGTTGACCTGCTCGAAAGCGCCGCCATTGGTCTCGACGCGGTCGAAGCATCCCATTTCGATAATTACGGGAGCTATGCGTGCAAGCTGGTCTTTGCGAGGCTGGAACTTGCCGCTACTCTGCCACATGTCTCTATAAACGAGACTGAATCTAACTTTCTTCTTCATTATGTTATCTTGAAAAATATGTTCGACGGGCGCAAAGATACAAAGATTTAAGAAAATAAGGAAATAAGGAAAAGAGAAAATGTGCTTAGATAAGGAAAACTTACCTTGTTTGCTCGATTTTTACGCAAACACCTTGGCAAGAGACACCAAGAGGAGGATTATCTTTCTCTATGGCGACACTGACTTTCTTGACCTGAGGGCATTCCTCCAGGACCGCGGAGGCTATCCGGGCTCCCACATGTTCCAAGAGATTCGAGGAGACTGCCATTTCCCTTTTTGTGATACTGACAAACCGGGAATAGTCCGCCGTGCCTTCCAGCTGGTCGTCCCTCCAGGCCGAGGCTTCCACTTCCACCTGAGCGGAGACCGTCACATAGAAGTCGCCGCCCACAACACGTTCCTGAGGATGGCATCCGTGACGGGCATACACCTTGATACGGTTGACAGCTATCTCGACCATCCTTTTCACTCCGTCTCCTCCTCCTCGAACATTTGCGAAGAATCCGGCAGGTACTTCTTCAACACCCTCGCCACGCCTGCCGTCCAGGAGTTCATCGTGTCGTTCTCCAATTGGAGCGAGGTTATCAGACGAATCACGTGGTCGATGGGCATACGGTAGCGCAAGACGCCACTGATCAGTTTCGCATAGTCCCAATATTTCGGATTGAAACGCTCGCTCAAGCCCTCGATGGTGGTCTTGTAGCCACGCTTGTTGACGAACTGGAAGTCGTAGCGCTTCTGGCCTTCGCGGTCATAATGCTTGATGATAAAGCCCTTCATCACGCTCTTCGGGATGGCTATTCCCTCCTCGTCGTCCTGCAAGCCGGTAAAGATTTCGTAGGGGAGGTTATCGAGCAGGCCAACGAAGGCCACCCATTTCTCTTTCTTGTTCTGGAAGCGCACCACATCGCACTCCAAGACTTCGGGCCTCCGTTCCACTACGGAGGGGATAATGCCTCCCGGGAACCCTTCGGTCTTCATGAATTTCTGCTGGGCGAGGGTGGCTATCAGGGCTTCGGACATTGCCTCGTTGTCCTTTCGGGTATAACGGATGTCCGTGAAGACTTGAGCCAGTGTCTGCTTTTCGTTGATTTCCACGAAGTGCTTGTTTACGGCCAGCGACTCGCGCTTCTTGTAGCAAGCGTCAATGCGTTCCGGCGTGAAGGGGTTGTAGGTCTCCTGATGCACAATGGCCTGGAGGGGGAGTCGGTCTGTCTGCCTCGGTCTCTCTGCAGGCCAGCCTACGGTCAGTGTGGCCACCGGGAAGACCAGTTCGGGCAGTTCGAGCACCGCGATGATGGCTTGCGGCTGGTAGATGGTTGTGCCGAGGTAACAGATTCCCAGCCCTGTTTCTTCTGCTAAGTTGCAGAACGTCTGTGTGAAGAGAAGGGCATCTGTGGCTGCATTCATGAAACTCAGGAAGTTGTCATAGCCGGGGTCTGCCTTTCGGCAGAGTGCCCATGTGGTCGTGCGGCGGAAGTCGGCGCAGATGGT
>JAEEGF011111247.1_pt1 | contig 20078 bp, 17 predicted proteins | sample 9134171 | NCBI WGS metagenome assembly JAEEGF01 (sample SAMN16246542, study PRJNA631951) | gut metagenome | biome: gut microbiome; feature: rumen; material: AP-attached | host: Bos | place: Iran: Karaj | collected 2018-10
ACGACGGTCCGAACATGAAGTTTACGCCGTTGTTTCTGGACGTGCTGGAAAAATACGGCGTGCCGGGGACGTTCTTCGTGGTCGGAAGCAACCTGAAGCTTTCGGGCGCGGACGAAGTGATCCGGCGCATGCACGCGCTCGGCTGCGAGGTCGGCATCCACGGGCTGACGCACGACAAGATGACGAAATACAATCAGAAAAAGAACGAACAGCGGTTTGCCGAAATGAAGCAAATGCTCTCCGGGATGATCGACGACGGAACCGTTCCGCATCTGATGCGCCCGCCCTACGGCACAATGAACAAGACGGTGCTGAAAGCGGCGAAAACCGAGGAGCTTGCCTGCATCCGCTGGTCGGTCGACACACGCGACTGGAGCAACCGGAACAAGTCGAAGATCGTGAAGATCGTGAAAAAGGAGGTCAAAAACGGTTCGATCATTCTGTTTCACGACCGGCTGGATGCGTCACTGAAGGCAATCGACGAGCTGATCCCGTGGCTGACGGAGCAGGGTTACGACATTGTGACCGTGACCGAGCTTTTAAGCAGCGCCGGACCGATCGAATACGGAAAGGATTACCGGTTCAAGAAGATCGGGAAGTGATAAAACCCCAAGCGCATCGGAAAAGGGATGCGCTTTTTGTTTGAACGCTTTTATAAAAAGCGGACTTTTGTCGGGCGGTTTCCCTTGACCGGGGAACGGTTTTTCGGTATACTGTATTTGTGAGATTTTACGGAAACGGGGGAAAAAATCATGCTGGATGTTGCGATCATCGGCGGCGGACCCGCGGGACTTACGGCGGGGCTGTACGCCGTGCGCGGCGGCGGAAACGTCTGCCTGTACGAGGAAATGTTCGCGGGCGGACAGATCGTGAAAACGCACCGGATCGATAATTTCCCGGGCATTTCGGACGGACCGGACGGGTATGCGCTCGCTGCGCGGTTCGAGGAGCACGCGGCGGCGTTCGGGCTGAAGATCGAATACGGCGCGGTGTCGGAGCTCGATCTGACCGGGGATCCGAAACGGTTTGTGTTCAACGGCAAAACGATCGAAGCGAAGGCCGTGATCCTCGCGACCGGCGCGTCTCCGAGGACGCTCGGCATTCCCGGCGAAAAAGAACTGACCGGACACGGCGTTTCTTACTGTGCGACCTGCGACGGCGCGTTCTATAAAAACCGCACGGCGACGGTCATCGGCGGCGGCGACACGGCGATCTCCGACGCGCTGTATCTTGCGAAGCTCTGCAAACAGGTCTACGTCGTGCACCGGCGCGACGAACTGCGCGCAAGCGCGATCCTTGCGGACGCGGCGAAAAATACTGCGAACATCACGTTCCTCTGGAACAGCGTGCCGGAAGCGTTCCTCGGCGAAAAGAAGCTCTCGGGCATTCGGATCAAAAACCGCGTCACCGGCGAGCTTTGCGACCTTCCGACGGATGGCGCGTTCGTCGCGGTCGGCGTGGTGCCGCGGACGGAGCTCTTTTCCGATCAGGTGGCGCTTGCGGAAAACGGCAGCGTGCTGACCGGCGAACATATGGAAACGAATCTTCCCGGCGTATTTGCTGCCGGCGACGTGCGGAATACGCCGCTTCGGCAGGTCGTTACCGCGTGTGCGGACGGCGCGATCGCCGCGACTTATGCATTGGAGGCCGCCCGTGTTAAATGAAGCAAAGCGAACCGAAGCACTCGGTATTCTGAAAGAAACCTATCCCGACGCCAAACCCGCGCTGCACTTTTCCTCGCCGTTTGAACTGCTCGTGGCGACGATGCTTTCCGCGCAGTGCACGGACAAGCAGGTGAACAAGTGCACGGACGTGCTGTTTCCGCTCTACAACACCGCGGAACAGTTCGCCGCCCTGGATTTCGAAACGCTGGAGCCGTACATCAAAAGCTGCGGCTTTTACCGGATGAAAGGCATGCACATTCTGGAGATGAGCCGGATCCTCGTCGAAAAGTACGGCGGCAGGGTACCCGAAACGCGCGAGGAACTGACCGAGCTTCCGGGCGTGGGCAGAAAGACGGCGAACGTCGTGCTGTCCAACGCGTTCAGGGTTCCCGCGATCGCGGTCGATACGCACGTGTTCCGCGTGGCAAACCGCATCGGGCTCACCGAGGCGAAGGACGTGGAAAAGACCGAACAGCAGCTGATGGCACACATTCCGGAGAAGGACTGGGGCGACGCGCACCATTGGCTCATCTATCACGGACGGCAGGTCTGCGCGGCACAGCGACCGAAATGCGGGATCTGTCCCTTAAAGGAGATTTGCGAACATGCAGTTCATTGACAAGGCGACCATTCATATCAAGGCGGGCAGCGGCGGCGACGGATGCGCCGCGTTCCACCGCGAAAAATACGTGATGAAGGGCGGTCCCTCCGGCGGCGACGGCGGCAGGGGCGGCAATATCGTGTTCGTTGCGGACCCGCAGCAATCCACGCTTCTGGATTTCAAACGCTACCGGCATTTCCGCGCGCAGGACGGCGAGCCCGGCAGGGCGGAACTGCAGTCGGGCAAGGACGGAGAGGACCTCATCATTAAGGTTCCGGTCGGCACGATCGTGCGCGATACGGAGACCGGCAGCATTGTGGCGGACATGAGCGAGCCCGGAAAAAGCCGCGTCGTGCTGTACGGCGGCAGAGGCGGCAAGGGCAACGCGCGGTTTGCGACGGCGACGAAGCAGGCGCCGCGGTTTGCGCAGAACGGGATCAAGACCGAGGAGCGGACCGTCGAGCTGGAGCTCAAAACGATCGCGGACGTCGGCATCATCGGGCTGCCGTCGGTCGGCAAGTCCACGATCCTGTCCGTGCTGACGAGCGCAAAGCCGAAGATCGCTGCGTATCACTTCACGACGCTGACGCCGAACCTCGGCGTGGCGACGCGCTACGACCGCTCGTTTGTGATGGCGGACATTCCGGGGCTCATCGAGGGCGCCGCGGAGGGCGCGGGGCTCGGGCACGACTTTTTAAGGCACATCGAGCGCACGCGCATCCTTGTGCACGTGCTGGACGCGTCCGGCAGCGAGATGCGCGATCCGCTGGACGATTATGAAAAGATCAACGCGGAGCTATCGAAGTTTTCCGACGCGCTGGCGGCTTTGCCGCAGATCGTTGCATGCAACAAGATGGACATCCCCGGAGCGGAGGAGAACCTTTCGAGGATCCGCGAAACGCTGGAACCGCAGGGGATCCCCGTGTTCGCAGTCTCTGCGGCGACGGTCGAGGGGTTCGGACCGATGCTTGACTGCATCGTAAAAGAGCTTGACGCGCTTCCGCCGGTGCGCGTGTACGACGAGACGGAACTGCTCGTCGGCGCGCAGTATGAAAAGGGCTTTACCGTGCACCGCGACGACACGGGCGCGTTTGTGGTCGAGGGCGGCGACGTCGAGCGCATCCTCGATACGACCGATCCGGAGGACGACGTGTCGATGCGCCGTTTCCAGCAGCTTCTGATCAGGACGGGCATCATACAGGCGCTTCGCGAAATGGGAGCGAAGGACGGGGACACGATCCGGCTCGGCGAATGGGAATTTGATTTTACGGATTGAGAAAGGATACGAATATGACAGGCAAAGAACGCGCGGAACTCCGCAAACAGGCAAACCAGCTTACCGCGATCTTCCAGATCGGCAAGGACAACATCACCGAACCGCTCGTTGAAGCGGTCGACGCCGCGCTCAAAAAGCGCGAGCTCATCAAGCTCTCCGTGCTCGAAACGAGCGAGCTTTCCGCCAAGGAAGCCGCGGAGCAGCTTGCCGAAGCAACCGGCGCCGAGGTCATCCAGTGCATCGGCAGAAAGCTCGTACTGTACCGCGAGAAGGAAGAGGAATAAGCATGCTGGAAATCCGGGATCTGGTCAAAACCTACGGAAACGGACCGCGCGCGGTCGACGGGCTGTCGCTCTCGGTCGAAGCGGGCGATATCTACGGCTTTATCGGGCATAACGGCGCGGGCAAAACGACCACGCTCAAGTGCATTTCGGGGATCCTGCCGTTTGATTCGGGCGAGATCTTCGTCGACGGGATCGATATTCGAAAGGACCCGATGGCGGCGAAGCGCATCATGCGGTACATTCCGGACAACCCCGATCTCTATGCATTTCTGACCGGAACGGGCTATCTGAACTTCCTCTGCGACATCTACGGCATCGACGAAACGACGCGCCGCGAACGCATCAAAAAATACGCGGAACTGTTCGAGATCGAACCGAAGCTCGGCGATCTTGTGGGTTCGTATTCGCACGGCATGTGCCAGAAGCTCGCCCTCATCGGCGCGCTGATCCAGCAGCCGAAGCTTCTGATGCTCGACGAGCCGTTTGTGGGGCTCGATCCGAAAGCGGCGCACACGCTGAAAGGCATCATGCACGAGCTGGTCGAAAACGGCAGCGCGATCTTTTTCAGCACGCATGTGCTGGAGGTCGCGGAAAAGCTGTGCAACAAAATTGCAATCATCAAAAACGGAAAGCTGATCGCCGCCGGTCCGATGGACGAGGTGCGCGGCGACAGTTCGCTGGAAGAACTGTTTCTGGAGCTGACGGACGAATGAAACCGCTTCGCACGCTGATCAAACTGTATCTGAACAGCATCTTCCGCTTCCCGGTGATCCGCCATTCAAAGGACCCGCGGGAACGCCGGAACGCGATCATGGGCATTGTCGCGATCGGCATCATCGTTACGGTATACGGCGGAATGGCGGGAATGACATCGCTTCAGATGATCTCCGCGGGGATCGATCCCGCCGTGCCGTTTCTGATGATCGCGGCGATGGCGTGCGTGTTCGCGCTTGCGATGGCGTTTGCGCAGGGCAGCGCCACGCTGTCCGGCTTTGCGGATTTCGATACGCTGATGGGCATGCCGATCAAAACCGGAACGGTCGTGTTCGCACGGTTTTTCGCACTGTATTCCGTGGAAGCGCTGTACTGCGCCGCATATCTGCTGCCGTGCGGCGTCGTCTATGCGATCCTCTGCGCACCTGCGTGGTGGTTCTGGCCGGCGTTTCTCGTCATGCTCCTGCTGCTGCCGGTTGCGCCGGTCGTGATCGGAAGCGGCGCGGACCTTCTGATCTCCGCCGCGTTTGCGGGGAGCAAGTATAAGAAGGGGATCACGTCGGCGATCAAGATGATCCTTCTTCTGGGGTTCATCGTATATGCATATCTGCTCCCGCGGCTCACCGAAAGCTTTATGACTGCGCCGGGCAAAACGGCGGACATGATCGCGCGGATCTATCCGCCTGCGCGGTGGTTTGCCGAGGGCGTGACCGGAAACTTTCCGCTCGTGCTGCTGTTCGTTTCCGCCTCGGCCGCAGTATGCGCGCTGTTCGTTCTGCTGCTGAACAAGACGTTCCTGCCGCTGCACGACCGGCTGTCCGCCGGGTATCATGTGAAGAACTACCGGCTCGGAACGCTGAAGCGCAGCAGCGCGGCGAAAGCGCTGTTTCTGATCGAGCGCAAGCGGTTCTTCAACAGCACCGCATGGGTGATCAACACGATTTTCGGCTCGATCCTGATCGTCGTGTTCGGCATTGTCGCGGCGGTGATGTCAAAAACGCTCATGCAGTTCTTCCGGCAGGCGTCGCTGGAACGGTTTGTGCCGGCGCTCGTCACCGCGGTCCTGATCTTCTGCGCCACGCTTTCACCCACGACGTGCTGCGCGATCTCGATGGAGGGGAAGGAGATCTGGATCGCCAAGACGCTGCCGGTTCCGGCAAAGCTGTGGCTCAGGGCAAAGCTCCTTCTGAATCTCGTGCTGGTCGGACCGGCGCTGCTGATCACGATCACGCTGCTTGCGGTCTTTTATGCGGGACTGCTTTCGCCGTCCGCAATCGTCGGGCTGTATCTGCTGCCGGTCGCCGCGCTGCTGTTCACGACGGTGTTCGGACTGTATATCAACGCGAAACTGCCGCGGCTCTCGTGGAAATCGGACACCGAGGTCGTTAAACAAAGCAGTTCGGTGCTGGCCATGCTGGGCGTCTGCTTCGGGTTGGTCGCCGTGACGGTGATCCCGATGCTTGCGATCGGCTATCCCTGGGTCTCCGCCGCGCTCGCAGCAGCGGTGCTTGCCGCTTCCGCAGCCGTGTACGGAACGCTGATGAAAAACGCGGAACAAATTCGCCGGAATTTGTAATAATTACGTGACAATTCCGTCACATTGATGGTATAATATAGTTGTCACAGTATATGCGGGAACATATGTCCCGCCGGAAAGAGAGGTGATCGGGAAGTTGGATCTGATCAATATTCTGCAAACCATATTCAACGCAATCAAGACGCCGAGCGGGCTTGCCAGCTTCGTCTTTGACGTGCTCATTATCACCATCTTCCTGTATAAGATTCTGGAATGGACAAAGGAGACGCGCGCGTACCAGGTCATGAAGGGCATCGGGCTTTTGTTCCTGCTCTCCGTGATTGCCCGCGTACTCAATTTGTGGACGATTTACTGGGTGCTGAACAGCACGCTGGCAAGCGGTTCCATTTTCATCATCCTGTTCATTCTTTTTACGCCCGAGATTCGTCGCATGCTCGGCAGGATCGGCTCGAACCGCCTCTCCAAGCTGCTCGGATCGGAGGAGGAGACCGACACCAGAAGGACCATTCAGGATCTGAAGCGTTCGATCCTGCACCTGTCCAAGCGCCGCGTCGGCGCGCTGCTCGTGTTTGAACGGCGTTCCGGTCTCGGCGATATCGCGGCAACCGGCATCCCGCTGAATGCGGAACTCTCCGGAGCGCTGATCGAGAACATCTTTGAACCGAACACGCCGCTGCATGACGGCGCCGTCGTGATCCGCGGAACGACCGTGATCGCCGCAAGCTGCCTGCTGCCGCTGTCCGACGACACAAAGGTCGCGCGCGAGCTCGGCACGCGTCACCGCGCCGCGTTGGGCGTTTCGTCCGCGGCGGACTGCGTGGTCATCGTCGTGTCCGAGGAGACCGGCGCGATCTCCGTAGCGCGCGAAGGAAAGCTGATCCGCTATCTGGATGAGAAGGCGCTGAACGACGTTCTTGAAAGTCTGTTGGTGAAGAACGAGGGCTTCGTGCTTCCGTGGAACCGGAAAAAGAAGGAGGCGGAGGCATAACATGACGAAACGACAGAAATTTCTCTCCGCGCTCGGACGGTTTTTCAAAAACGTATTCACCAAGAACATTCCGCTGAAAATCATTGCGCTGGTGTTCGCGCTTCTGCTTTGGGGCTACGTGCTTTCCGAAGTCAAGCCGAAATACGTCAAGCGCGTTTACGACGTCGAGATTACGCTGCAGAATGAGGACCGGCTCCGCCAGAAGGGCTGGGTCGTCGTCGATTCCGAGACGCACAGCACCGACGTCAATGTGGAAGCGAGCATCGACCGTCACAGCATGATCGACGCTTCCCGCGTAAAGTGCTACGTCGATCTCGAAAAGATCCCGATCAGCGATCAGGATCCGGACCGCAAAACGGTCAGACTCGATGTCTCGACCTCAATTCCGGAGTATGCCGCGCTGAAGAGCGTCACGGTCGAGCAGATTGACCTGACGATCGAACGGACGTGGACCGGCGAAGAAATGGTTGCCACGGTGCGCACGGAGAACGCACTTCCCGCAATCGTGCAGGTCGGGAATTCGCTTCCGGAGTACTTTGAGTGCATCCCGCCGAAGCGTGTAACGATTCCGGCGCTGTCCGGTCTGAAATCCGATATCGACCGGATCTCCCGTGCGGAAGTGAAGATCGATCTCTCTACGTTTGAGAACGCCGATCTGTCCACGCTTCCCGGAACGTATGCGCTGACCCTGCCGGTCGAGTTCTTCGACATCAACGGCGAGCAGATCGACAGCGCCTCCACAAGGGATGTGAAGGTCACCGTAAAGGACATCGAGATCCGCCGGTACAAAGAAGTTCCGCTCGAACTGGGAGACGTCGTCGCAGACGGTCTGAACACCGATTTGTACGAGTATGAATGCGCGCTTGCCGGCGGTTCGGACCAGACGATCCGCATCTACGGCGACAGCACGGACCTTTTGAAGGTCAGCGCGATCAAGACGGAACAGATCGTTCTGAACCACGAAGAGGGTGAGGAAACGCTGACGGTCGGGCTTGAAATCCCCTCCGGCGTGAAGACCGACAAGAAGGAGTCCGTGACGGTAAAGACGACCGTTCGGAAGCGCGCCGCCGACGAACTGGAGTTCGAGGTTCCGATCACCTATTCCGGCCTTGCCAACGGTCTGAAGATGCTGGATCAGCCCGAAACCGTTACGGTTCGCGTATCCGGTCTGGTCGACGCGATGGAAGCGCTCAATACGCGCTGGTTCACAGCGTCGGTCGATCTGCGGGGCTGCAAGGAAGGCGCAAACGAAGTGCCTGTTTCGATCGCATGCAAGGGCGTTAACCTGCATCTTGAGGAATACCGCGTGGTGGAATCCGACGACGGCGACGCGAAGGTTCTGATCACCTTTGTCGGCAGAGACGGCATGACCTATCTCATCGAACTGCCGCAGAAGACCGTTACGATCAACATGCAGGCGATTGAAACGGCAGGATAACGGATATCATCGGAAAATCGGATGAAAACGGTTTATCTGCAAAACTTACGAAAAGAGCTCGATGCGACGGACGATTCGTTCGCCGCTTCGTGCTGTAATACGCTCGGCATTCCGCGGGATGCGCTTCTGAAGCTGCGGATCGTCCGGCAGGCGCTTGATGCGCGCAAAAAGAACGATATCTTTTACTGCGTGCATGCGGAGCTTACGGTCGGCGACGCGGCGGCGAAGCGGATCCTGCGCGATCCGAAACGGAAGGCAGAGCTTGTGAATCCGCAAAAGACGGAACCGTTCTCCTTCGGCACAAAGCAGGCGGAGGGCAGGATCATCGTCGCAGGGCTCGGTCCGGCGGGACTGTTCGCGGCGCTGACGCTTGCGGAAAACGGCTACCGTCCGCTGGTGATCGAGCGCGGACGCCCGATTGAGGAACGGGTAAAAGACGTGGAACGCTACTGGTCGGGCGCATTGCGCGAACCCGATCCGGAAAGCAACGTGGCGTTCGGCGAGGGCGGCGCGGGAACGTTTTCCGACGGCAAGCTCACCACGCGCATCCGCGATCCGCACATCGACGGCGTCCTCTCCGATCTGATCAAAAGCGGAGCGCCGGAAGAGATCGCGTACCTTGCAAAGCCGCATATCGGCACGGACCGGCTGCGTACCGTGGTCGGAAACCTGCGGAAGAGGATCGAAGCGGCGGGCGGCGAAGTGCGTTTTTCCGCAAAGCTTGCGGATCTCAAAACGACCGACGGCGCGGTGAAGGCGGCGCTGGTGCAGCAGGGCGGCAAAGCCGTTTGGGAGCCGTGTACGGCGCTGATTCTCGCCATGGGACACGGCGCAAGAGATACGGCAGGAATGCTGTACGACAGGGGCGTTGCGATGGCGCCGAAGGCGTTTGCGATCGGCGTGCGCGCGGAGCATCCGCAGAGCTTGATCAACGAAAGCCAGTACGGCCCCATGGCAAACCACCCGCGGCTCGGCGCGGCGGAATACCGGCTGACCGCAAGGAGCGGCGAGCGCGGCGTCTATACGTTCTGCATGTGTCCGGGCGGACAGGTCGTGGCAAGCGCGAGCGGCCCGGAACAGACGGTCGTCAACGGCATGAGCAACTTTGCGCGCGACGGAAAGAACGCCAACGCGGCGATCGTCGTGCAGATCACGCCGGACGATTTCGGCGCGCATCCTCTGGACGGGCTCCGGTATCTCGACCGGCTCGAACGGGACGTGTTTCTGCACGGCGGCGGCGACGGGACCGCGCCCGCATCCACGGTCGGCGCGTTTTTGCGCGATGAGGCGTCAAAGCCCTCGCGATCGGTCGAACCGACCTACCGGCCGGGCGTGCGGTACACACGGCTTTCCGAATGCCTGCCGGACTTTGTCGCGGCGGGCGTGCGGGACGGAATCAAAGCATTCGGGCGGCAGCTCAAAGGATATGACATGGCGGATGCGGTTCTGACGGCGGTCGAAAGCCGCACATCCTCGCCGCTTCGGATCCTGCGCGATTCCGGAATGGAATCCGTTTCGCACAAAGGACTGTATCCGGTTGGCGAAGGCGCGGGATATGCGGGCGGCATCGTCAGCGCGGCGGTCGACGGACGGAAGGCGGCGGAGGCGGTGATGCGGATTTTTGCGCCGCTTCCGTAATCTGCCAAAATTGCGGCAAAGATTCGTCATTCTTGTAAATAATGTTTCAACAAACGCCCTGCGGCGTTTGTTTTTTTGTATAACTGTGGTATAACGTGTTTAAGAAACCGGAAAGGAGGACGCGTCCGTGAAACGGCTGGCTTGTCTGCTGCTTTGTCTGCTTCTGCTGCCGATCGCCGTCGCACCCGCTGCGGCGGAGGAGACCGAACAGACCGTGCGCGTGCTCCTGTCCACCGGAGAGGCGGACACGCTTTCCGTCAAGCTCTCCGGCAAGTATTCCGTGGACGGCAAGGCGGTCAGCGGCGGAACGATCACGGCGAAGCTCGCGGACGGCAAGATTACGGTGTCGCATTCGACGGCGGGCGTGCTGCAGAAATCGAGCGGTTCCGTGCGGCTCGCGCGCGTCGGAACGAGCGCGTCCACGACGCTGACGTTCAACAACGCCAAGCACGGCACGCGCGTCTATTACGGCGATTTCGTCTTTTATAACGACGGCGGCACGCTGCGGCTGATCAATTACGTGGGGATGCATCATTATCTCTACGGCGTGGTCAGCGGCGAGATGTCCGATTCGTCGAAGCCGGACGTATTAAAGACCGAAACGATCTGCGCGAAGGGCTTTGCGCTTGCCGAGATCGAGGCAAGAAAAACCAAGTATTTCGACGTGTACGACACCACGACCTCACAGCTCTATTACGGCTATGTCGCGGGCGACAAAAACACGATCGCGGCGGTCGACGCCGTCTGGAAGCAGACGCTCAGATACAACGGCAAAACGGTAAAAACGTATTACAGCACCGCAAACGGCGGACAGGCGATCACGCCGCGCATCAAATGGGGCGGCACGGCGAACGCCGGCGCGTACTGGTTCGGCTACGATCCGTTCGACCTCGCGGGGTCGACCAAGAACGTCGCGCTTACGATCGACGGCACGGCGCCGAAAAGCATGAACGCTTCGCTGTACGCATTCCTGCTCGAAAAGACCGGCGCGAAGGAAATCGTTTCGGTCGACACGCTCGTCGGCGTGTACGATCCGAAGAATCCGACCGGCACGGCGCGGTATCCGAATGCGCTTGCGCCGCAGAAGCGGTACGACTGGACGCTGACGGTCAAGGACGACGCGGGCAAGCAAAAACAGGTTTCGTTTTCCTGCACGCCCGCCGAGGTCAAAGCCGCCGCTGCATCGGGCGCAGCCGGCACGGTCTGTTTCGCGGTGCATACCGCAAAGAACGAATGGAAGCTCGTGTGGGGCGTTTCGAGCGGACACCGCGCTGGCCTTTCGCACCGCGGCGCGGGACAGATGGTGAAAAAGGGCTATTCCTATGTGGATGTGCTGAAGTTCTATTACCGCGGGGCGACGCTGTTCGACGAAAACGGAAAGGCGATCGAATCGACCGCAGCGTTCGATTTTACCTATGACGACGGCACAATGCCGTTTACCACGGCGGTCCCGACCGCAACGCCGACTGCAGCGCCTTCGGAAACGCCGACGGTCGAACCGAGCGAGACGCCTTCGGAAACGCCGACGGTCGAACCGAGCGAGACGCCTGCGGAGACGCCGACGGTCGAACCGAGCGAGACGCCTTCGGAAACGCCGACGGTCGAACCGAGCGATACACCTTCTCCGACGCCTGCGGAGACGCCGACGGCGACGGCAACGGTAGCGCCTACGCCTTCGGCAACGGTCAAGCCGACCGCAACGCCGAAGCCGACCGCGACGCCGAAGCCGACTGCGACGCCGAAGCCGACCGATACGCCGAAACCGACCGCAACGTCGAAGCCGACTGCGACGCCGAAACCGACCGCAACGCCGAAGCCGACTGCGACGCCGAAGCCGTCCCCGTATGCGCTGCGCGGCGACGCAGACGGATCGGGAACGGTCACGGAGGCGGACGCCGTGCTGGTTCTGCGGCATGTTGTGTCGCTGGTATCTCTGAGCGGTGATGCGCTGCTTGCCGCAGACTTTACGGGCGACGGAACGGTTGACGCCGCGGACGCCGCGGCGATCCTGCGGTATGTGATGGGACTGAAATAAAACCGAAAACGAAAAGGCGAACGGGATCCCGCTCGCCTTTTTATTTGTTTCCGCTTGCAATCGAAAGAAAAGCGGTGTATAATATCTTGTTTCGATTTTTGGAAAAACAGTCAGAATCCGAGGGAAAGAGGAAGATTTTATGAATATTCGCAATGTTGCGATCATCGCGCATGTCGACCACGGCAAGACGACGCTGGTCGATCAGCTTCTGAAGGACGCGGGCGCGCTGCGGCGCAGCGAACAGGGAACCGAACGCATTATGGACAGCGGCGACCTCGAACGCGAGCGCGGCATCACGATCCTGTCCAAAAATACCGCGGTCACCTACGGCGACACGCGCATCAATATTGTCGACACGCCGGGCCACGCGGACTTCGGCGGCGAGGTCGAGCGAATCCTGCAGATGGTCGACGGCGTTCTGCTGCTGATCGACGCATTCGAGGGCTGCATGCCGCAGACGCGGTTCGTCCTCCGCAAGGCGCTGGAACTCAACAAAAAGGCGGTCGTCGTGGTGAACAAGGTCGACCGTCCCGAAGCGCGTCCCTACGAGGTCGTGGACGAGGCGCTGGAGCTGTTCATCGAGCTCGGCGCAACGGACGAGCAGCTTGATTTTCCGATCGTGTACGCCTCCGCGCGCAACAACATGTCGGGCTACGAGCCGGATCAGATGGAGAACAACATGCAGGCGGTCTTCGATACGATCCTCAAGGAGATCCCGTCGCCTGCGACGGATACCGACGCGCCGCTGCAGATCCTGTTCTCGACGATCGATTACGACGACTACGTGGGCAAGATCGGCATCGGGCGCATCGAGCGCGGCGTGGCGAAGCGCGGACAGACCATTACGCTGTGCGGCGGACAGGAAAACCGTCGCCGCGACACGAAGATCACGCGGCTGTATAATTTTGAGGGCTTGCAGCGCGTCGAAGTCGAGGAAGCATACGCGGGCGATATCGTCTGCGTCGCGGGCGTGGAAGATCTGAACGTGGGCGAGACCGCGTGCGATCCGAGCTGCGTCGAGCCGATGCCGTTCGTGAAGATCGACGAGCCGACCGTCTCCATGATGTTCCTGGTCAACGACAGTCCGTTTGCGGGCAAGGAAGGCAAGTATGTGACCAGCCGCAACCTCCGCGATCGCCTGTTCAACGAGGTCAAGACAAACGTGTCGATGCGCGTCGAGGAGACCGAATCGACCGATACGTTCCGCGTCAGCGGCCGCGGCGAGCTGCATCTCTCGATCCTGATCGAGCAGATGCGCCGTCAGGGCTATGAGTTCGCGGTGTCGCGTCCGAAGGTCATCCTGCACAAGGATGAAAACGGCGTCGTGACCGAGCCGATCGAGGAGCTGACCATCGACGTGCCGCAGGAATACGTGGGCGCTGTCATGGAAAAGCTCGGCATGCGCAAGGCGGAAATGACCGACATGACGACGCTCGGCGACACGGGTACGCGACTGAAGTTTCTGATCCCGGCGCGAGGACTGATGGGCTACCGTTCGGAGCTCATGACCGACACGCGCGGCAACGGTGTCATGAACCATATCTTCTACGGCTATGAGCCCTATAAGGGCGATATTGCCGAGCGCAAGACGGGGAGCCTGGTCGCGCACGAAACGGGCGATTCCTGCTCCTACGGGCTGTTCTATGCACAGGACCGCGGCAGAATGTTCATCGGACCGGGCGTTCCGGTTTACGAGGGCGAGATCGTCGGCGAGTGCGCGCGTGCGGACGACATCGTGGTCAACGTCTGCAAGAAAAAGCACGTTACCAACATGCGCGCGGCGGGCAGCGACGAAGCGCTGCGCCTGACGCCGCCCACGCTGTTCACGCTCGAGCAGTGCCTCGAGTTCATCGCGGACGACGAGCTTGTCGAGATCACGCCGAAGAGCATCCGCATGCGCAAGCGCATCCTCAGTAAGGAACAGCGCATGAAGCTTGCGGCGCGCATGATGAAGGAGTAAGCATGATCCGCAGAGCCGAAGAAAAGGACGCGCCGCGCATCTCCGCACTTTTAAGGCAGGTGCTGGAAGTGCACGCCGCCGTGCGTCCCGATATGTACCGAAGCGGTACGCAGAAGTATTCCGAGGCGGGCGTTCTGGACCTTCTGAAGGATCCGGCCTGCGTTCTGTTTGTGGAAACGGACGAAACCGACCGTGCCGTTGGGTACGCGATCTGCTTTCGGAAAACGGTGGAGGACGACGGACCGATCGTCGGGCGCAGGGAGCTGTATATCGACGATCTGTGCGTGGATGAAGCCGAACGCCGGACCGGCGTGGGACAGCGGCTTTTCCGTCATGTGAAGGCGTATGCTGAGGAAAACGGCTTCGACTGGATCACGCTGAACGTATGGAACGACAACGCCGGCGCGCTTGCGTTTTACCGGCAGATGGGACTGAAAGAGCGAAGGACCATTCTCGAATACAAGATCGACTGACATGAAGAAAAAAGAGATCACGCTTTTTCTGGCGGCGGTTATCAGCCATATCTTCTGGGGGTTCAGCTTCCTCGCCACGAAATCGGCGCTCGGCGTTGCGGATATGTATCTGCTTTTAAGCCACCGGTTTCTGATCGCGTTTGCCGTCATGAATCTGCTGCTGCTTTTCCGCGTCGTGAAGATCAACTTCCGCGGAAAGGGAAAGCGCATCTTCTGGCCGCTTTTCATGGGGCTCATGGAGCCGGTGATCTACTTTATCGGCGAGGAGCTCGGCGTGATCCATTCGACGACGATCTTTTCGGGCGTGATGATCGCGGTGATCCCGATCGTTTCGATCTTTGCGGCGATCCCGTTTCTGCACGAAAAGCCGACGGTCGGACAGGTACTGTTCAGCTTTCTTTCGGTCGGCGGCGTGATCGGCATCGGAATGCTGACCCGTTCGAGCGGCGCGCTTGACTGGATCGGCGTGGTCGGTCTGATCGTCGCGGTGGTCTCCGCCGCGGCGTACGGGATCCTGGACCGCGGGCTGTCCGCCGAGTTCACGGCGTTTGAACGCACGTATCTGATGATCGGCATGGGCGCGGCGTGCTTTACGCCGATCGCGCTCGTACGGACCCGCTTCAGCCCCGCGGCGTTCTTTGCGCCGCTTGCGGACATGAAGTTTCTGCTGCCGGTGCTGTTTTTATCGGTGTGCTGTTCGGTCGTAAGCTATTTCCTGCTGTCCTATATGGCGACGTATATGACGGTAACGCGCTCGACCGTTTACGCGAACCTGACGACCGCGGTTTCCGTGATCGCGGGGGCGCTGATCTTAAAGGAGCCGTTCACATGGCTTTCCGCGGTGTTCTGCGTGGTGATCCTCGTCGGGATCTACGGCGTGCAGCGGTTTGCGAGAAAGCATGAACCGGAAACGGTACAAAATCCAATTCAATCGACAGAGGGAGAACAACAGTGAGAAAAGACGGAAGACGTGTCAAGACCGCGCAGCCGATGTATCAGGTTGCGGCGCATATCATGGACCAGCGCTGCGACTCCATGAACATGATGGAGATCGACGTACCGCTTGAGCCGATGCAGGCGTATCTGAACAGAAAGCGCGCCGAGGGCAAGGAGTATTCGCATCTCGGACTGGTGCTTGCGGCATACGTCCGCACGGTTGCGGAGTACCCGATCATCAACCGCTTCGTCGTGAACAAGACGATCTACGCGCGCAACGAGATTGCGGTCGGCATGGTGGTCTTAAAGCCCGGCGAGACCGAAGGTACGATGAACAAGATGCATTTTGAGCCGGAGTTTACGATCGACGACGTGCACAAAACGCTCGACAAATACGTCGCGGAAAACCGCGCCTCGGGCGACACCAACTCGACCGACGACCTCATTCGCAAGCTCCTGAAGGTGCCGGGGCTGTGCCGCTTCGGCGTGTGCGTGTTCAAGGCGATGGACAAGTTCGGTCTGCTGCCGAAGAGCATCATCGATGCGAGCCCGTTCCATTGCTCGCTGACGATCACGAACCTTGCGAGCATCCGCACCAACGCGATCTATCACCATGTCTACAACTTCGGTACGACGACGATGATCATGGCGATGGGCATCCCGCACGAAGTGCCGCAGCGCAGAAAAGGCGAGATCGTATTTGAAAAGTGTATTCCGATCGGCATTGTCATGGACGAGCGCGTCTGCTCCGGTTCGCAGTACGTTGTGGCAAGCCGCAAGCTGTTCAACTATCTCAAGCATCCCGAGCTTCTGGAAGTTCCGCCCGAAAAAGTGGAGCACGACATTCCGTAAAGCATACAGTTTTCCGCCCGCCTTCCGGCGGGCTTTTTTTATGCCCCGAAAACGGGCGGCAAAGGGCGGTTCTGTATGCAAAATATATGAAAAGAATTGCTATTTCTTCTATATTAATATTTACAAAAAAAGGCGGATGTGCTATACTTATATGGTAAATTGTGAGGAGAATGTGCCCATGCGGATCAAGGGACTGGAACTGCATAGATTCCGGAATTATACGGACCTTACCCTGTACCCGGAACCGGGACTCAACATCCTTTCGGGGCTGAACGCCGAGGGGAAGACCAACGTGCTCGAATCGATCTTTCTGTGCGCGCTGGGCAGGAGTCACCGCACCCCGCACGACGCCGAGCTGCTGATGGACGGGCAGCTTGACGGCAGCGTGGCGCTTGCGCTCGAAACGCGCGGCGGCTCGCGCTCGATCCGCATTGAGCTCATCCGCGGCGAACGCAAGCGCGTGTATCTCGACGAGGCGCCGCTGAACCGTTCGGGCGAGCTGATGGGCTGTCTGAACGTCGTGATGTTCTCGCCGGAGGACCTGCAGCTTGTGAAGGACGGACCGCAGGAACGGCGGCGGTTTCTTGATATGGAACTGAGCCAGCTGAAGCCCGCGTACTACTATGCTCTGCAGCAGTACAATCAGGCGCTGAAAAGCCGCAACCTGCTCCTGAAGGAAGAAACCGTGCCGTACGACATGATCGAGCTTTGGGACGAGCAGTTAAGTAAGCTCGGCGCGACGATCATGCAGGCAAGGGCGTCGTTCATCGAGGAACTTTCCCAAAACGCGCACACGCTCCATGCGAAGATGAGCGGCACGAAGGAGCTTTTGGAAACGGTCTATCAGCCGACGGTGCCGGTGCAGGATTTCGACGATCTGCGCGAGACGCTGACCGAACAGCTTGCGGACCGGCTGGAGCGCGACATTTACCGCGGATTCACCTCGGTCGGACCGCACAGGGACGATCTGCTGCTCCTTCTGAACGGGCGCGATCTGCGCGTGTACGGTTCGCAGGGACAGCAGCGGACCGCGGCGCTGTCTTTGAAGCTGTCCGAGATCGACCTTGTCCGCAGAGTGCGCGGCGAGCGTCCGGTGCTTTTGCTGGACGACGTGTTTTCGGAGCTCGACGCCGAACGGCAGTCGCGGCTTCTGGAGGTCGTTTCGGAGTGCCAGACGTTCGTGACCTGTACGCACCTCGAGGAGTTTGTGAAAGCCGGCGCGGTGAGTATGCAGGTGTACCGCGTTTCGAACGGAAGGGTGGTGGAGGAATAATGCTTCTGCACATCGGAGAAAACCGCTTTGTGCCGACGGCGGACGTGATCGCGATCCAGCCGGCGGAACGGGCTTCGGCGGAGACGGAACGCATCATCCGCGACTGCGCGGAGGCGGGGCATTACTACCCGTCCTACGGTCGCCCGAAGGCGTACGTGATCTGCTCGCGAAACGGAACGACCTACGTTTATGCCGCCGCAACGGCGGTGCAGACGCTCAAGGAACGGCTCGGCGAAAGCAACAAAACTGATTTATCATAGGAGAATGTGAGAGAAAAAGATGGAAGATCTGCAGCATGAAGTGAGCGCCGATTACGGCGCGTCACAGATCCAGGTACTGGAGGGGCTCGAGGCGGTTCGCCGCCGTCCGGGCATGTATATCGGCTCGACCGATTCAAGAGGACTGCACCACCTCGTTTACGAGCTTGTCGACAACTCGATCGACGAAGCGATGGCGGGGTTCTGCGACCATGTCAACATCGTGATCCACGAGGGTGAAACCGTGACGGTCAGCGACAACGGCCGCGGCATACCGGTCGGCTATCACGAAAAGACCGGCAAGGATGCGCTGGAAGTCGCTCTGACGATCCTGCACGCGGGCGGCAAGTTCGGCGGCGGGGGCTACAAGGTCTCCGGCGGTCTGCACGGCGTCGGTCTTTCGTGCGTGAACGCACTGTCCGAAGACCTCACGGTCGAGGTTCGCCGCGGCGGCAGGATCCACCGGCAGCGTTATCAGCGCGGTATTCCGGTGACGAAGGTCGAGGTCGTGGGCGAATGCGCCGAGGGCGATACCGGCACGAGCGTTACGTTCAAGCCGGACGCGGAGATCTTCGACGAGGTCAAGTTCGAGTTCGACAAGCTGAAGTCCCGTCTTCGCGAGCTGGCGTTTCTGAACGCGGGCGTGCGCATCACGGCGATCGACGAACGTGAAGAGCCGCATCTGGAGCGCGACTACTGCTTCGAAGGCGGCATCCGCTCGTTCGTGTCGCACTACAACAAAAATAAGGAAGTCCTGCATCAGGATCCGATCTACTTCTCCGCAAAGCGCATGGAGAACGGTGAGGAGACCGCCACGGTCGAGATCGCGATGCAGTACAACGACGGCTACAACGAGGACATCTACACCTATGCGAACAACATCAACACGCACGAGGGCGGCGCGCATCTGGACGGCTTCAAGCAGGCGCTGACCCGCGCGGTCAACGATTACGCAAAGCGCGCCAATCTCTTCAAGGAGAAGGACGGCTCGCTGTCCGGCGAGGACATCCGCGAAGGCCTCACGGCGGTCATCTCGGTCAAGCTGCAGGAGCCGCAGTTCGAGGGCCAGACCAAAACGAAGCTCGGCAACGCCGATATCCGTCCGCTGGTCAGTAATACGGTCTACAAGGGCCTGTCGGAGTTTCTGGACGAGAATCCGCCGATCGGCCGCATGATCGTCGACAAGTGCCTGATGGCGTCGCGTGCGCGTGAGGCGGCGAGAAAGGCGAGGGATCTGACCCGCAGAAAGACGGCGCTGGATTCCACCGCGCTGCCCGGAAAGCTATCCGACTGCACCGAAAAGGACGCGTCGCTCTGCGAGATCTTCCTGGTCGAGGGCGATTCCGCGGGCGGCTCCGCGAAGATGGGCAGAAATCCGAAGTATCAGGCGATCCTGCCGCTGCGCGGAAAGATCCTGAACGTCGAAAAGGCGCGGCTTGACCGGATGCTGTCGAGCGATGCGATCAAGTACATGATCACCGCGTTCGGCGCGGGCATCGACACCGAGTTCGACATCTCAAAGCTGCGCTATCACAAGATCATCTGCATGACCGATGCGGACGTCGACGGCAGCCATATCCGGATCCTGCTTCTGACCTTCTTCTATCGGCACATGCGTCCGCTGGTCGACGAGGGCTATGTCTACATCGCGCAGCCGCCGCTGTACCGCGTCAAGCGCGGCAAGCAGCAGTGGTACGTGTATTCGGACGAGGAGCTTGACGCGAAGCTCAAGGAGATCGGTCCCGACCCGAAGCCGGAGATCCAGCGCTACAAGGGTCTCGGCGAAATGAATCCGGAGCAGCTGTGGGAAACGACGATGGACCCGGATCAGCGTCTGATGCTGAAGGTCACGGTCGAGGATGCGGTCGAGGCGGACCGGCTCTTCACACTGCTGATGGGCGACAAGGTCGAGCCGCGGCGCGAGTTCATCGAGCAGAACGCAAAGCTCGTCACCGATCTGGACATCTGATGAGGTAAGACTATGGACGAAATGACAACGAATACCGGCCGCATCCGGCCGATCAATCTGGAACGCGAGATGCAAAAGAGCTTCATCGCTTACGCCATGTCGGTCATCACGAGCCGCGCGCTCCCCGACGTGCGCGACGGCATGAAGCCGGTGCACCGCCGCATCATGCACTCGATGGAAGAG
>JAEEGF010978587.1_pt1 | contig 20071 bp, 12 predicted proteins | sample 9134171 | NCBI WGS metagenome assembly JAEEGF01 (sample SAMN16246542, study PRJNA631951) | gut metagenome | biome: gut microbiome; feature: rumen; material: AP-attached | host: Bos | place: Iran: Karaj | collected 2018-10
GTATCTTCATCGTTTATGAGCTTATAGCAGGCCTCACTGTCATTCATGTAGTTATCATGTGACTCAACCCAGGTGATGAGCTTGTTGCTGTTTGCGATATATTCTCCGTCATCAGACAGATCATAGCTCTCAAGATTTGAAACTGAGAGATTATTGGATGAAAGCGCTGTACGAAGCTTGCTTCCGTAATTACTTGCTGTTGTACCGCCCAGCATATCCTGGTAAGCAGCCAGTCTTGCTGTGCTGCCCTGAAGAACTTCGCCGTATACAAAAAGGTCATCGTAGTCTTTTTTGCCGGACTCTGATGAGTACTCATCAATGGCAGCCTTCATGTTGGGGTAGAAATTGTTTCTGCTCTCTTCGCCTGCATAGGATGAAGGAACTCCGTCATCGGGAAGTGCAATGTGCTTGGCTGTATCGATACGGAATCCGTCTGCACCGCAGTTGATGCAGTCCATAAGGTATGCATAGAAGTATTCCTGGAAGTCTGCATTCTCGGTATCAACATCGGGAAGTCCGCCCATAACGTCATAGGTTACGCTGACACGGTTGTTGTAGTCCATGTTTCCGGCGCCCTTATGATAGAGGTTGGACTCACCGCCTACAGCGTCCATCAGATAGCTTGATATCTGGGACTTGGTAGGTGTTGTGTGGTTGGGAAGAATATCAACGATAACGCCGATTCCTCTCTCATTGGCAGCCTGGCAGAGTCTGATGAATCCGTCTCTGTCGCCCAGCTGATAGTTACCGATGGTCCAGTCTGTGGGCTGGTAGTGATAATACCAATAGCCGTTTCCGTAAAGTGTCATGGCAGTATTGGTTGCTATAACTTCATTTATTGGAGATGTCTGGATTGCAGTAAAGCCCGCATCTGCAATAGCATCCATATTCTCAACAATGGTGTCAAAGCTCCAGCAGAATGCGTGAAGGATCGCACCGTCATGAATTGACTGTCTTGTTACGTTGTCATCCCCAATGAAAATTGTGTCATCAAGGAACTGCTGCTGTCTGTCCATGGCCGCCTTCTTGCTGTCAGATACAGGATCTGATGCTTCAACAGCCATAAGAGTGGCTGTAAGATCTTCCTCTATGAGGATCTCTTCCTCTTCCTCTTCTTCTGCCTCTTCTGCATCTTCCTCTGTTTCTTCTGCATCTTCTTCCTGCTCAGAAACTTCTTCCGTTTCCTCTTCAGGATCTTCAGATGCTTTCTCATCCTGTTCCTCTAAGGCAGGCTCTTCCTCCTGTGCTCCGCCTACAACCTCTTTAGGAGCATCAGGCTCAACAAGGATTTCTTCCTCAGTGTCCTCATCCTCAGGAACCGGAACGCCGTCCTCCTCAGTGGTGACAAGGTCCTCCTTAGGCTCTTCATCAAGCTCTGTAGCAAGTTCTAGAGCCTCATTTGTGGTAGCATAGGCACTTACGCCCGGCACTCCCACAAGAACGGCAAGACTAAGTCCTGCGGCGGCGAATCGCTTAACCCATTCATTCCTCTTTTTCATATCATCCTCCGACTATCTCTTTTAGTTACAATTGGTAAAGCGCTTAACTTAACGAAAACATTATATGGTTTTGAACAAAAGATAGTCAATTGGTCATTATTTTAGTTTTTTCTTGGTAAAATTTGTAACTTTATTACAAAAAAAGAGTAAGCATTGAAAAATGCTTACTCCGATACCTTACTAAGTCTGATCTTAAATGATATCTTGCGTGGCGTCTCTATGCCGTCAAACTTAATGAGATAGCTCTCCTCCTCGCTGTCGTAATCAAGGATCGTGCCAAGTCCCAATATGGCGTGGCTGATACGTTGCCCCTTCTCAAGGAGATCAAGCTTTCGGGCTCCCTTTAAATGCCTTGATTCGTTTTCTATAAAGCGCCTGGTGGCAGTGATCATCCTCTCATCCGGCTCCTCAGTAAACTCAAGAAGCTCCGGATCAATGTCCATGATAAATCTTGAAGGGTATCTTGGTATGCCCTCAAAGGTACTGCCTCCGGCCTCTGATATAAACAGCCTCTTCTGTGCCCTTGTCATGGCAACAAAGGCAAGTCTCCTCTCTTCCTCCATGCCCTCTAAGGTGTGGACCTTCCTGGACGGGAAGATGCCTTCATTCATGCCGCAGAGAAATACATAAGGAAATTCAAGGCCCTTGGCAGCATGCACGGTCATGAGCCTGACCTTGTCCTCCTGCCCTGAATCAGAATCCGCATTGGTAAAAAGAGCTATGTGTTTAAGGTAGTCCTCAAGTCCCACCTCCTCACCACAGGTAGTCTCATACTCAAATACAGACTGCTTGAGTTCTGCCAGATTATCAAGTCTGTCCTGGGCGCCTTCTGTGCGAAGCATCTGCTCGTATCCGCTCTCATCAAGGATCTTGGACAAGACCTCGGAAACAGGAAGTCCCTCATAGCTCTCCGCAAACCTCTCTATAAGCTCCACAAAGCGGGAGCCTCCGGTTCCCTTTATGAGCTCATGCTCAAGATTTTCATAAAGTGCCTGATATAAGGTGCAGCGGTTATTCTGCGCATACTGCTCCAAAAAGGCCATGCGCTTTTTACCAAGATTTCTCTTGGGAACATTGGCGATACGCCTGAAGGAAATATCATCTCTGTACACCAGCATCCTCAGGTAACACAGAGCATCCTTGATCTCCATTCTGCCAAAGAATTGAACTCCGGAATAAATGGTGTAGGGAATCTTCTCCTTCATAAGGCCCTCTTCAATGGTCCTGGTGACATAGTGAGCCCTGTATAAAACAGTCATATCTCTATAGGGTATGCCAAAGCCCTTAAGAGCCAAAATCTCACCGGTGATCCAGTCTGCCTCAGCGGCAGTATCCGGAGCCAGATGACACAGGACACTCTCACCGTCAGGCAATACCGGCGTAAGGTCCTTTTTGATCCTGTATGTATTCTTGTCTATAAGAGAGTTTACGGCCTTTAATATCTGCGGTGTGGACCTGTAATTGTCATTCATAAGAATGGTCTTAACATCCGGATAGTTCCGGTCAAAATCAAGAAGGTACTTGGTATTGGCTCCTCTCCAGGTGTAGATGGTCTGATCGGGATCTCCCACAATAAAGAGATTCTTGTGATAGCCCGCCAGCACATCCATAAGCTCATACTGAAGAGAATCAATGTCCTGAAACTCATCGATCATTATGTACTCAAGACGCTTCTGCCACTTGAGCCTGATATCGGGATTCTCTTTGAATATATAGAGTGTGAATTTGATAAGGTCGTTGTAATCAAGGCCAAAGCATTTCTTCTGCTGGTATAGATATCCGTAGAACAAAATATCCCTAACCTCATTGGCCGAGTCATATTTTTCCTTGAGGGCATCAAGAGACATCTGCAGCATATCAAGGTAATATTCTGGTTCCTCAAAGATCTTTCTGATCTCGAACATATCCCTTGCTGAGCTAAAAGTCATATCACGCAGAGAAAGTCCTCTCTCCTCGTAAATAATCTTGAGCATATCATCGATATCAGAGTTGTCGAGGACGAGAAAGTTCTTGGGGTATTGGACCGCATGGGAATCCTCCTGGAGCACCGATACGCAAAATCCGTGGAAGGTATTGATATACCCGGTATCATTGTCACCGGTGAGGCGATGGATCCTCTGTCTCATCTCATTGGCTGATTTATTGGTGAAGGTAACACATAGAATATGGCCCGGCATAATGCCAAGACCATTTACAAGATACGCAAAGCGGCTGGACAGAGCGCGGGTCTTGCCGCTCCCTGCCCCGGCGATGACTCTGATAAATCCCTCTGTGGAAGTCACCGCTTCACGCTGCGCTATATTAAGCTGATCCAGCAGTTCCTGCATCTGAATTCTCCCATAACCTGATAAACACACAAACATTTGTTCTTGTTATCATTATACGAACGGGTGTTTATAAATGCAAGAGCTGTCTTTAAGACTCTTTGGAATTTAGTACCTTGTGTATTTCACGGGTATAGAGCTTGGTGCCGTAGAAATCCTTTCTTGAGCAGCCCGCTCTTCCGCCACCGGCGCAGGCACATGCACAAGCACAGGCACAGGCGCATCCTCCGCCTCCTCCTGTGCTACCGTGTCTGCCGGAACCTGAAGAGTTGTGAAGTCCCATATAATGGTAATGATGCGCACCAAGGCCTCTATTCTCAGAATATTCATCCTTACCAAGCCTAATGTGTTTTAATGCGACGATAAAGACTAAAAGCACTGAAGCAAGGGGAATCACAAACAACAGCATCGCAACTTTCTTCATGTCTTCGCTGTTATAGCCGGCATAGTCCCTGGATACATTGCCCTCAAGGTAATCAAACTGATCCAGGGTATATGTCACAGTGACTTTCTTTCTGATATTGTAGCCGCCCTCTTCCTCAGACCAGACATAGTAGTCATTTCTAAACCCGGGGTCGCCCGTAACCTCAAGAACATGTTCGGCATTCCACCTTATTTCAAGGTATTCAACCGGGGTATCCGCAAACCATCCGGGAGTAAATGAATAAGTTACATCATCGCTTCCCATGGTAAAGAGATTCTTCTGGTGAAAAGAAAAATCAAGCACCACCAGATCCCCGGCATAGTATTTTTTATCAAGGTCAAGGCGAACATAATCCCCGCCATCACTGTAATACTTAATTTTCTTAATGTTGTCCGAAATAGCCTTAAACTCATCAGCATATTCATTGGCTATTCCAACCTTTATCCAGGTGAGAGGCCCCTCAGAGGTGCTGTCTAAAACTTCCCACTCAATGTGGTAAGTAAGATCGGCGGAACCGTCATCTCTAATATCCACCTGAACCTCATAATCATGGATAACATCAAGAGGATTTCTGGCTGCCACCCTTTGAGGCACGGCCAAAAGCCCAAGGCAAATCAAAAATACAGATAATACTGTCTTAAGTCTCTTACTCATCTTTGGTCTCCGATTGATTTTTATTGCGAAGTGGGCATATCTGCTCAGCCTTGGCTGACTCTGCCCTTATACTTTTACACCTGCTGCTGTTCCAGATTTTCTTAAAGGAGTCCGTAAGCATATTGCCAAGGGAATCCGAAGAAAGCCAGCTCTGGCAGGGAATAACCCTTCCGTCGGGTGTAATTGCCATATTACTGAGGCAGGCTCCGCAGCTTGGAACAACCATCTTAAGTCCCATCAGTCTCTCTTCAGATATCCATCCGGGAGATGTAAAATCAATTTCCATGTCGTGACTGTCAGTATATTCCTTGGCAGCACGAACAATTTCATAAATCTCATCCTTGGAGAGCTGAGTCTGTATGGAGTCATCCAGAGTGGCATTACCTGTAACGATCAGTCCTGAACAGGTAACATATCTGACGCCAAGCTCATGAAGGAATTCAAGCATTCCCGGGTAGTCCTTGTTAAGAGAACAAAGCGGAGTGTTAACGCTAAGATTAAGTCCTGCCTCGAGAGCATTTTTAATACCTTGTATTGTATCCTTGAAATGACAAGAACCCACAAGCTTGTTGTGGACCTCTTCAAGATGCGAGTAAAGAGTTACCTGTACGCTGTCAAGCTCGGCATCCACCAGTTCCCGCACCAGCTCCTTGGTCAGAAGTATTCCGTTTGTATTAAGCCTTGTAACAAACCATCTCGAATGACGGATCAGCTCGGGAAGGTCCTTTCTGAGGGTAGGTTCTCCCCCTGTAAAGGTAAGCTGAGAAATTCTTGCATCTTTGCAGCGGTCGATGATCGTCTTCCACTCATCGGTGCTAATCTCTTTGGTCTCTGCATATTCCTGGCCTGCGGCATAGCAGTGAACACAGTGCTGATTACAAGCCCAGTGTCCGTCCTTGGCCATGGCGGACACCATAAGGTCCATTCTGTGAGGTGCCGTCATATAGGGCGCATATTCAGATAGGCTCATGGGCCCGATGTCTTCAACCGGGATCCGGTTTACGGCTATATCCTCAAAGATCCCCACCATGCTGTCAAGATCATCCCTCAGCATGTTCTCATCCACATTAGGATAAACTTCTCTAACCCTGTGAAAAGCTCCGGAAACGATCATCTCCAGGCTCTTTTCATCCATCTGTCCATCACCAAATTCATTGACGCCTCTTACAAATTCCGTAAGAAGGATAGCCCATGCCTCATTTATGGGAAGCACGTCCTGTCCGTTTAATATGACCACGGAGGGTACAAACTTAAACAGCTTAAACTTCGGTGGTATCATATGGATCCTCACGACACCGGGGCCGCCGGGATTCCAGGTTGTATGTACAACCCCCTTCCAGTTTCTTAATTCATACAGCTTTTCTCTAATCATATTTATCTCTCTTTATGCCATTATATCTATGTACTGTAAAAAATAATTTAATGCAAATACAAGGATCAGATAAACGTATCCCCAATAAGGTTTGAAAACTCCAAGCCCTCTGTCGCGTACAAGCCCCGTCCTATCCGGCAGATCCTTTCTTATTTTCATTTCATTTTTGTAGTGGTAATAAGCTCCCTTAAGAAGGAAGTAAAATGCAAATGACTCAACGATCCCGCAAATTACAGCTGCGACTATCACGCTCTGACTGTCGTACTTATCAAAGACTGTATAAAAGAAAACCATGTTACAGATAAGTACCAGCAGCTGATTTCTGCGGCTCCTGTGATAAAAGAATCTCTTATCCAAAAGATCAGTATTTTCTTTGGTAAGGATTGGCAGAACACTGTCAAGCTCAGAATCCTGATCTAAAAGATGCTTTCTGAAGCGCTCATAGCTGATCTCAGTTTTTCTTCTTTCATTCAAACTTCCCACGTTATAGAAAAAGGTCAGCTTTTCAAATCCGAGGCGAAATTCAAAGCCTCGTCTCCCTATATTAAAATGTCCTCTCCTTACGGAGTCAGCCCACTGCTCATAGCTGTGCCTTCTTTGGATGCCGAAGGGCCACTGATAAAGCACTTCGTTTGTAAGCAATTTGTGGGGAGTTTTAAGTCTGTGTTTTCTGATAAAATATCGGATTAGGGTTACATATAAACCCCAGGCAGAATAAGCTGTCATCCAATATACTTTTGGTTGCTGCAAAATCCCTTCATCCAACATCAGGAGCCATATGAACGGCAGAGTGAGTAATATTATTGATCCGTATGAATTCCAATAAAGGAAAGACTCTCCTGCATCAAATTGTTCTCTTGTTACATCTCTGTCGAAATTTCTTTGGATATTGTCTGTTCTAAGTTTATTCTTTCTACGTTTTTTACTCATACTTCTCTTATGGTGCCGGCTTAAAAGCCACAGCTTCCTTCTTCATAAACTGTTCACTTTGCTCGGGAGCAAAACGAGTAATTCCGTTTTCATCAACTACTGTCATCCCGACATCTTCCTGTGCCTGAATGGTCTGTTTTAGCTCTCTTACAAATTCAATCTCATAACTGATGTTCTTGGCAAGATAAAGGATCCCCGCAAGCCTTACCACATCACCTCTCTTATAGGCATCACCGGCCCTCTCCTCGATGATGGGGCTGAGCTTACTTACAGGAACCTGGGAAAGCACATCGATTGCAGGCATGAAATAGGCCTCATCCACATCCTTGAGGCAGTCAAATAGAAAATCCAGTCCTATTTCATTTTCAGGGTATTTAAGTTCCCCAAGAACCTTCACTCCGTTACACACGCAGTATTCATTTACATATTCATTAAAGCCTATGATTCTCTCAACAGGAATGTCCCCGCTTCTAAAGGCGTCAGCAGTTAGCTGCAATTCTCTTAAAGACAATGTTCTTGTGAAAAACTCACGATTCAGCTTGCCGGCCTTAACCGGCTTATATATGTTTGCGTAAGCCTTTTTTGTCTTTCTGATATAGGTATCCTTGGCAATTTCACTCTCCCACTCGTAGCGAAGACGTGCCCAGTCTACTTTTTCAAATTCCTTGATCCCATTTGCAACAATCTTATCAAAACTTTTCTTTGAAACGGAAGGAAGATTGTCATAGTTAAATCCCCTCTGTTCAAAGAAAGCGTCAATCTCCCGATCGTACAAACTGGCCCATCCGGGAAGCTTTTTAACATAGCCGTCGATAAAATACAGCTCATTATTCTTTTTGTCATAACCGCAAATGAGATCCAGAGGATAGTATTCCCAAAAGATTCTCACCCATTTATCATTTTCACTGACCTTGATATAATCCACATTTTCTCTATAAGGATGGAATTTCTGACTCCTTATGACCTTAATCCTCTCGCGGCGACTTATATATCTGCCAAGATGAGGTGTGGTTCCCAAATAAGAGTCACACCACTCGGAAACATTCTCTCTGATCCCGGAAAAAATATCCCCAAGAGATGTTTTTCTTTTACTCTGCCTTCTTTTCTTTGCTTTTTTAAATAAATAGTTTTTTATCTCTCCCCAGAAGCAGTCAACAAGCAATGGGACAACCAACCAGGGATAAAGAATTATATATGCCAAAAAATCAGGAAGCTCGGATTCAAAAAGAGTTGGTATGAACGCCCACAGAGCATAGACGATCACGCCTCCCAAAAAAACATCCAATATAATGACGCCAAATAACAGAAAGCCCAGAATCACTTTGCCAAAAGGGCCGGCTTCATTATGCATTTTCATAAGTTTTGGTAACATAAAAAACTCCTTCAAAAGTAACAAAACTTTCAAAGGAGTATTTTATATTGAAATGCCATAATTATCAATGTTTTAAGCGTTCAAAAACAGGAATATCAGAAAGTGGAGCAGGGGCAGTGATCACACAGCCTCCTTCATATATTTCTTCAGAGATCCTGCTCCTCCATTTACATCCTTTTGGAAGGTAAACCTTTCTTTCCCTTTCCCCCGGATGAAAAACGGGAGCCACAAGATATCTGTCTCCGAACATGTACTCATCCTCAGTCTCCCAGGCTTTTTGGTCCTCCGGAAATTCATAGAAAAGAGTCCTCATGACGGGGGTTCCCGTTTCATGGGCTTCCTTCATCAGCTCTCGTATATATTCCCTCATTGAATCCCTTATGAGGATATGCTTTTTACAGATTTCATAGACCTCATCGCCATAGCTCCAGATCTCGTTAGGAGCTCCGGACCTGCAGGTTGCACCGCCGGTTTCTCCCACCTGCGGCTGTCTGGGTTCTCTGTCGCCGTGAAGCCTCATGACAGGCAGATATGTCCCCCACTGAAACCATCTTACAAACAGCTCCCTGAAATCCGGATCGTCGGGGTTTCCTCCGTGAAAGCCCCCAATATCCGTTGTCCACCAGGGTATACCGGCAATTCCCATGTTAAGTCCCGCAGAGAGCTGATTTCTGAGGCTCTCAAAGCTCGATGCAATATCTCCCGACCACACCAGTGCTCCGTACTTTTGACTTCCTGCCCAGGCACATCTTAAGAGGTTTACTATATTCTCCTGTCCCTCTTTACTCATTCCGTCAAAAAAGGTTCTGGCATAATCCACGGGATAGACATTGCCTATCTCAAGATCTGTTCCCAGGTAGTATCTGTAATTGTCAAAATCATAGGCCGTATATTCAGGCTCTGCCTCATCAAGCCAGAAGGTCTTTATCCCAAGCTCATAATAATTCTTCCTGACCTTGTTCCAGACATATTCACGGGCCTTTGGATTGGTTGAGTCAAAATGGATCGTTGACCCCTGGAAATTAAGCCCTGTCCTAAAGCCTCGCTCTGTCCTTATGAGGTAGCCCTTTTCCAGCATCTCCTCATAGTTCTCGCTCTCTCTGTCAACGGTGGGCCATATGGAGACCATAAGCTCCGTCCCCATTTCCTTAAGCTCCTCTACCATTTTCCCGGGATCAGGCCAATAGGTCCTGTCAAACTTCCACTCTCCCTGTTTGGGCCAGTGGAAGAAATCCACCACGATCATATCAAGAGGGATGTTTCTTCTGTGATATTCCCTTGCCACTTGAAGAAGCTCCTCCTGAGTCTGATATCTTAACTTACACTGCCAAAAGCCAAGGCCGTATTCCGGCATCATGGGAACCGTACCGGTGACAGAGGCATAGGCCTTAACGATCTCCGCGGGCGTATCTCCTACCACAAACCAGTAATCAAGACACTTGGTTGAGTAGGCTTCAAAGCTCATGACATTCTTGCCAAAGACAGCCCTTCCCACCGCAGGATTATTCCACAAAAATCCATAGCCAAGGGATGATACCGCAAAGGGAACGCTGGCCTGAGAATTTCTGTGGGCAAGCTCAAGATCGCACCCCTTAAGCTCCAGGGTCTTTTGCTGATATTGGCCCATTCCGTATATCTTTTCCCGGCTATCAAGCGACTCAAGCCGCAGGGTCAGGTGATAGTCCCCTGCAATATTGGGCTTAAACTCTCTGCCTTCAACCTCAATGGCGCTGCAGTTTGGATCGGTGACATCTCTTCTGTTTCGCCAATATTCCTCCAGCACCTTAGTTCCGCCGGACTTATAAACAGTTATCTTTCCGGCCTTGGATATTGTAAGCTTAAGCTTACCGTTTTCCAAAACTCCGCCGTCCTCAGTAAGCCTTGCTTCTCCGGACTTTTTAACGGGGATACTAAGAGCCCAGTCGGTCTCCGGCATATTGCAGCACTTGGTAGCACGGACCCTGACTGCGTTTTCTCCCCAGCCCTCTATCCATAATTCTTCTGCGTCATAGTGAAAAATAAGTCTGTTGCCATCTGCCTTGAGCATAAGCATCACTCCTTCTCATAAAGCCACACACGCATCTCATTACGCCCTCTGTTGGCCCAGGCGTAATAGGGGATCATCCTTATCCTCTGCTTCTCTTGGGATACTGCTTCCTCGCTTCTGTAAAGCCCGGAGCCTCCCGCATCTTTAAATCTTATGCCCTCAGCCTCGATAACAGCCACTCCTCCAAGAAGCTCATCATCCCAGGTACATTCAAGGTCAGAAGTCTTTGGAAGAGACAGAAGGTGAAGGTCCTCTCCGTTATCAACGCCCTCTGCGCAGAACACCTGAGGTCCCCTGCTTACGCATACCTTGTGTACGTCCTCGGAAACCAGCGGATTGGCATACCATCTCTTAGGTGTCATATCAAGCTTAAGTGTAACCTTGGTCTCTCCGGCCCCGGCCTCCACATACCAAAAGCCCTTATCCGCCTTTACGTCCAGCTCCTTCCCGTTTACGCTTCCCAAAGCCTTCCCGGCCCATCCGGGTATTCTTATTCCGATCCTGACAGGCTTATTTCCTGTATTATTTATGGCAAAAGAAATATCTCCACTCCTGGGGTAATCGGCATCGGTTTCCAGTATCAGCTTGCCGCCTTCAAAGTTCTTTTCCATCCTTGACTTGATGAAGAGGTTTACCAGGATTTCTTTTCCCTTGTCCGTATAAATGTAGTCCTCAACGGAGGCTATAAGCCTTGCCAGATTAGGCGGGCAGCAGGCACAGCCAAGCCAGTCGGGACGAACGATCTTAACATGACTCTTGGTGGGATCCTTCTCTGATTTGGCAGGCACCACCTCCAGAGGATTAACGTAAAAGAAATGTCTTCCGTCAAGGGCCATACCGGCAAGAGCCGTGTTATAAAGAGCCCTCTCCATCACATCGCCGTATTCTCCGTCTGAAGATATCCTCAGCATCTGCCTTGCAAAGAATATAAGGCCGATGGAGGCACAGGTCTCGCAGTACATGGTGTCATTGGGAAGATCGTAGTCAAGAGTAAAGGACTCACCGTTTACGGTAGACCCGATTCCTCCTGTTATAAACATCCTCTTATCTGCAATGTTTCTCCAGATCCTGCGGCACACCTCATAGAGCTCGACGCTCCCCGTGGAAGCCGCAACATCAGCAAGAGCCGTGCACATATAGACAAGTCTTACGGCATGACCCTCAGCAGTATCCTGCTCAAGGAGCGGCGCATGTATCTGGAAATATGAAAGAGGAGCATTGTAAAGGCCTCCAATAGCAGGCTTACCGGTGTCCTCTTCAAGCTGTCTTTTAAAGAACTCAGGGTCCTGTCCCCTCTGAAGAAGGAAGTATCTTGAAAGCTCAAGATAGCGCTCCTGTCCTGTAAGATGATAGAGCTTCATAAGACCTATCTCTATTTCCTCATGACCATCCATTCCGTGGATCTTGCCTTCTTCAGGGCCAAAGCAGGAATCAATATGGTCAGCGAGCTTTTGGGCAATATCAAGAGCCTTGGTACTGCCGGTGATCTCGTAGTATGCAACGGCAGCCTCGATAAAGTGCCCCGCACAGTACAGCTCATGGCTTTCCCCGAGACGTCTGTATTTATGATCGGGCTCCATGATCGTATAGTAGGTATTTAAATAGCCGCTCTCCTCCTGGGCCTCCGCAATGAGATCCACCACGCTGTCGGTGATCTTCTTAAGCTCTTCATCAGGGTGATCCCTTAAAGTAAAGGCAGCTGCCTCCAGCCACTTATAGACATCACTGTCCTGGAACACCCAGCCGTAGTGTTCTCCACGGCTCCGTCCTGCAGCTATTTTAAAGTTCTCGATGGCATGGCTCTTTTCACTCGGAATAGATGCATCATTTCTTTCTTTTTCAATTGTGATATCAATGTTGTCGTTTAGAACGTTCCACTGATATGGGATCATCCGGGTCCTTACAAGCTCCTTGTATCTGTTCCAGAATGAATCGCTAACCTTGGTCTTCATAAAGACTCCCCTCTTCTTTTTTATAAAATTATATTAAAGTTCGGGCAGAGATGTCTCTCTGCCCGAAAAAATCATAGACTATTAAGCTCCTCCCACATTCATAGGTTAGTTGCCCAATATGGAATCGATGGTTGCCTGTGCTTCTGCAGCGGCTTCCTCTGAAGTAGCTTCGCCTGTGATAACCTTGTTGAATGCCAGTGAAATTGCATCTGAGATGTCAGGCCACTCAGGAAGAGGTCCTCTTGCGTTTGCGTACTTCATCTCATCAACGAATACCTGGTAAACCTCATCGCCCTGGAACTGAGTCTCGGCGATCTTGGAATCTGAAGAAATGTATCCCATGTGATCCATCATGTAAAGACAAGTCTCTCCGCTTGTAGCATACTGAAGGAATGCAATTGCAGCTTCCTCGTTGCCGCCTGCGATAACTGCGTAGTTCTCGCCGCCAAGGCCTGATGCCTGCTGTACGTCCTGAGGAATGGGTGCTACGTTCCAGTTAAGATCCGGAACTTCTTCACGCATTGTAGGGATCTGCCATGTTCCGTTGATCATCATTGCAAGGTTTCCTGAAATGAACTGGTTCATGGTATCGCCCTGTGTCCAGTTGATGGCTTCCTTAGGGAATGCGCCTGACTCTACAAGGCTCTTCTCAAATTCCAAAGCCTTGATTCCGCCGGGAGAATTGATCTCGTAAGAGGTCTGGCCTGTTGACCATACCCAAGGCAGGAAGTTGAAGGTTCCCTCTTCGTTCTGAAGCGCGCAATGAGCGAAACCGTATACATTTCCTTTGGTTGTCTTTTTAGCTACGTCCAAAAGCTCGTCCCAGGTCTTGGGCACTTCACATCCGGCTTCCTTGAGCATATCCTCGTTGTAGAACAGAACAAGGTCGTTGCTTCCGAAAGGTACACCGTAAAGTCTGCCGTCAAGTGTGCAGGAATTAACAGGTCCCGGATAATATGTGCTCACATCGAATCTGTCTGTAATGTCTGCGAAAATTCCCATAGCCGCATAGGATGCGTGATCGGGGTTATCAAGAATAACAAGATCGGGAAGCTCTCCTGCCGATGCTCCGATTGAGAGCTGCTTCTTGAAATCGGCAAAAGGAACGTACTTGGCCTGAACTGTGATCTTATCCTGCTGATTGTTGAACTCCTGGATAATGTGATCCAGTGACTGCTGATGACCTGCTGTCTCCCAGTAATACCAGATTGTCACATCACCTGAAGCCTCATCGGATGCAGGTATGGGATCTGTAGTTGCAGGTGCTTCCGCCATGGTCTCTTCGGTCCGTGTCTCGCCTTTAACCCCCTGCTCGGATGCAGTTGAACCGCATCCTGCTATCATGGCAACCACCATTACAGCACTTAAAACTGTAGACAATAACTTCTTTCTCATGTGTCCCTCCTTGTGTTCAATACATTATAAGTTTTGCTTACAATGGCATTATCCCCTATAAAGGAGGAGTAAAAAACTCAACAAAACTTAAAAAGGATGAATTTTCTAATCTGTTTTTTTCTTAAGTGGTATTTCGATAATGATGCAGGTACCCCTCTCCATATCCTCGCGGGCTCTCATGCTGCCCTTCTTGCCGTAGTACATCAAAAGCCTCGTTACCACATTCTTGATTCCTATGTTGGTGCTGTTTTTAAGGGCGTCGTACTCCCCGACATTTATGAGATTTATTATGTCCTCATCCATGCCCTTTCCGTTATCCTCGATGGAGATCTGAAGAAGATCGTCTGCGCATGTTACGGAGATAAACAGCCGTGCATCCTCCTGCTCCGGAGTAAATCCATGCTTGATGGCATTCTCAACAAAGGGCTGCAACAGGAGCTTGTGCACAATGGCATCCTGCGCATCAGGCGCCACAAAGGCTGAATATTCAAAACTGTTTTTGACCCTGTACTGCTGAAGATAGATATATTTCTTTAGCCATTCCATCTCATCTCTTATGGTCACTTCACCGTTACTGTTTACGATGGCATACCTGAGAATATTGGCAAGTGCGCTGATGGCATTACTGATGTCATATTCATCCTTATCAATGGCCATCCAGTTGATGGTATCAAGAGTATTATACAAAAAGTGCGGATTGATCTGAGCTTCCAGAGCGGCTATCTGGGCTTCCTGCTGATTCTTAAGAGCCACATTAAGCTTTTCCATCATGTCGTTAAAGCTGTCTGCGATGGTCTCTATCTCCTGTGGCATCTCTTTATCCTTCTGCGCCCTGACAGTGAGATCTCCGTTTCTGGCCTTCTTCATTCTTCCTGTGAGGTAGCTTACGGATTTGACAAGATTGGTGGTAAGACCTGTCGACAAAAGAACTACCGCCACCAGCACCAGAACTCCCACAACCGCTATGAGATTGAGCTGTCTCCTCTGAAGTCCTGCAAGTTCCCTTAAGCTGGTCACATTGACTATGTCCCAGCCAAGCCCCTCATCATGATAAAGAAATACCGAGGCCTTCCTGGCAAGATGCGGATAATCTTTCTTAAGAAAAGCCTCATAATCTGAAAGTCTCTTTTCTTCAGGCTCTCCCATATCAGTTATCCCGGTGCCTATTATAGAAGACTCCTCTCCAAAGGTGACCAGCCTTCCCGATTCATCGGTTATGAAGTTAAAAAGCCTGTTGTCATCAGTGGAATTCATGCAGATCTCTTTTAGAAAATCCTCATCCACACTTATGATGACCACGCCGCAGTCCTTGGTAAGACTCTTGTAATCGATTATCCTGTGGGCCAGATGGAACAGATAATAATCCTTCTGGGCAAAGTGAGTTCCATATTCCGTGGGATAAACATGAACACCGTTGCCGGTGGAAATATCCTCATAGAGTTCTTCGGGAGTCATGCTAAAAGCCTCTATCCATGAGCTTTTGTAGGTGGCCGGAGTCATCTGCTCGTAAGTGACAAACTCTCCCCCGGGAGTAATGACAGATACAGCTCTTATATAGTCCTTGGAATAAAGAAGCGCACTCATAAAGCGCCTCATCTGATTTATTGCCACAGCCTCATTGGTACCCTCATCAATGTCCGATACCCATTTCACCATGTCGTCCGCTGTGTAGAGCTGGTAGAGAATATCCTCATAGGCATCAAGGGATATGTTCAGATTGTTATCCAGCTGCTTTAAGCTGCTCATGGTCATCAGCTGCGTATTGTCGCTAAGTGTCCGGGAAATATTAAAATAAGAAAAGAAGCCCAGGATCAAGATCGGCAGCATGCTCGTCAGAATGAACATGCCGATCAGCCTGTTTCTAAGACTTGTTTTTTTCATACCCTTCTCCACCCCAAATGAAAAATCAGAGGAAAAATAATCTCCTCTGATTATCATATATTTCTTGGGGGATGCTTTCAAGGATTAACCTTTAACCGCACCGTTTGTCATACCGCTTATGATGTAATTCTGCATAAAGATAAAGATAAGTGTTACGGGGATGATAGCCACGATGGCAAAGGCCGTCAGGTAGCTCCACTTGGTTCCGTACTGTCCCATGAAGTTAAAGATTCCGGCGGTGATGGGTCTCTTTTCCTGATCCAGGATAAAGGTCATGCCGTAGGCCAGATCTCCCCATGCATAGAGGAAAGAAAAGATGGCACAGACTATAACTCCGGGCTTAGCCACAGGTACCAGTATCTTCATAAAGGCCATCATTCTGGTGCAACCGTCAATGTAGGCTGCCTCCTCCAAAGCCTTTGGAATGGAGGCAAAGTAGTTTTTGAGGATCAGTACTGAGAAGGGAATACCGATGGTTGCATCAGCAAGTACCGGTGACCACCAGGTGTTGTAAATGTTCATGTTCCTGAACATGATGAACATTGGTGTCAGGAGAACAGATACCGGCAGCATCTGTGTTACGAGAAAGCCCAGGAGCATGGCCTTTCTTCCGACAAATCTGTATCTTGCTATGGCATAGGATGCAGGGACCGCCAGAATTACCGCGATCAGCATTGCCCCTATAGAAATCACAAAGCTGTTAAAGAACGACTTGAACATATTAAAATCGCCGTTTTCTATCTGTGCTGCGTAAGACTTGGTATTAAGTTCGTGGGGATACCATGTGGGTGGTATCATGAATATTTCTTTTTCTGTTTTAAAGGATGTGATCAGTGTCCAAAATAACGGAAAGAGTAACAGCACCAGTATCAGAACAGATACTGCACATAAGAGCACATTACTTTTCCCTGTGATCTTCTTCTCGTCCATCAGTCTTCCTCCCCCTGCATAGTAATCTTCAGATATAAAAGTCCCACAAGGAACAGTATCAGGAACAATACGTTGGCAACCGTAGATCCTTTACTATACTGGAACAGATCAAAGGATAACTTGTAGGAATAGGTAGAAAGAAGATGCGTGGAATTAACAGGTCCTCCCTCTGTCATAACGTATACAAGGTCGTAAACCTTGAAGGTATAGATGAATCCCAGAACCAGCACAGACTCAATAGTAGGTCTCAGCAGCGGCAGCGTTATCTTGATAAGCTGTTGCCATCCGTTTGCGCCGTCCACGGAAGCACTCTCATAGAGCTCCTGCGGGATGGTTGTAAGTCCCGTTGCCAGAAGGATGGTATTAAAAGGAATTCCGATCCATACATTGGCTGCCACCACCGCTATCATGGCGGTGCCGGGCGTCGTAAGCCACTCCACATTATTCTGGATAATATGAAGAGACTTAAGGATATAGTTTATAATTCCTACATCTGTGGAGAACATAAACTTGAACATCAGCGCCGTAACCGTCATGGGCATCATCCACGGGATCATGGTAAGACCTCTTACAGTCTTGGCAAAGCTGAAGTTTTTGTTAAACAGAAGGGCCAGCAAGAACCCTATAAGGAACTGGAATAAAAGACAATAGATTGTGAACTTTAAGGTATTACCCATTGCCTTTAAGAACACCTCATCCTTAAATATCTGAATGTAGTTATCAAAGGCAATAAAATGCTTCTGCCCGTGGACCAGGTTCTTAACGGAAACGTCCTGGAAGCTCAGTATCAGATTACTGAGGATCGGGTATCCAACAAACACCAGCATATACAAAAATGCAGGAAGGATAAACAAGAGTCCTGCATTTTCATATCGAAAAAAATCTTTTACTTTTTTCATTTTCTTCCCCTCTTCAACCTTTCTTTTTCATTATGATACAAGGGAAAAAGAGACATCAAAACACGAGAAATCTGAAAAAGGTAGAAAAATCTAAGGTGGTTTTCTTTTTTATTTTAGGGACTTTCTGTACTCCGCAGGGAGCTTGCCGGTGACATCCCTAAAGACCTTGCTGAAATACTTGGGATCGGAATATCCCACCCTCTCTGCTATTTCGTAGAGCTTCATGCCGGTGCCCACCAGGAGCTCCTTGGCCTTGCCGATCCTGTAATTGCGGATATAGGTACTGAAGTTCTCGCCGGTCTCCTTGTGGAACTGAGTTCCCAGATACTCGGGAGTGATGCCAAGCCTCTCAGCTATCTCATCAAGGGTGATACCGGTGTGATAAAACTCATGTATCATGCTCTTGGCGCGCCTTACGGTCAGGGTCTCGCTGTCTGATACCTTCTCGCTGACCTTAAGCATGTCAAGGATGTTGTCGCACACAGCGGACAGCTCAGACTTAAGCTTGGCGTTCATGATGCTGTCAAGAAGCTTTTGCTGTTGAAGGTCATTGACCTTGCTGTTCCCAACGTCCTTGGCAATCTCGATTATGGACCAGATAAAGCGGACAAAGCACTCCTTGATCTCTCTTGGATCATAGACCCTTCCGTCATGGAATTTATCTTCAAATTCCTCCATGAGCTTTTGTTCCTGAACATAGTCGGAGGCACAGATCGCCGTCTTCATTGAAGCTTCAAGATCCTGAGGATAAACGCACAAAGAGGTCTGCACGTGGGTTATCTTGGGATAAGAGATCAGAACATCCCTTTCAAAAGAAATATTCCAGTCCATATAGGGATAGAGATCGTTTATACCAAGACTTAGAGCCTCCAGGCCACTGCACTGAGTAAATCCCATGGCAGAGCTCCCTGCAAGCTTATGTAAGAGCTGATACTGTATCCATCTCTCAAAATCAGAAGCATTGGAATATTTATAGACAATGACTATGAGCGATTTCCTGTACTCCATATCAAGGATCAGAAACTTTATATCCTCGTAAAAAGAAAGGGAACTCTCAAGTTCTCTTTTCTCCTTCTGAAGCTGACTCTCATAGCGGTTTCCGAGATAGTCGCACAGAACAATAAAGTTCTGCTCACGGCTGATCCCGTAATTATTCTTAAGATATCTTATAACCTCATCATCCGCAGACAGTCTTCCGCCGATGATGTCTCTCATAACCTGATCGAGAGTTCCTACGGCCACAGGCTTTTTTCTTCTGTCCTCTTCAAGCTGATGCCTAATGGACTCAAGAGCCCTTGAAAAATCAGAGATGTTTACGGGCTTTAAAAGATACTCCGTAACTCCCAGTCTCATGGCAGTTCTTGCATATTCAAATTCAGAAAAAGCACTAAGGACAATGGCCTTTATATCAAGCCCCTCGTCATAGATGGCCTGCAGCATCTGAAGGCCGTCCATCTCCGGCATCTGAACATCGGTGATAACAAGATCGGGCTTAACCTCTCTGCAAAGCTCAAGGCCTTCCCTTCCGTTTATCGCTTCGCCGGCGATCTCGTACTCATCGCCAAGCTTACTTAAAAGCTTATAAAGCCCCTCTCTGATCCTGACCTCATCCTCAACTATTACAATCCTCATAACCCCACCCTGAAATACATTAGTAATACTCTTTCTATAATTATTATTTAGCCTTTTCGTACAGGGACTCCAAAAGTTCTTTTGAAATGGATCCCACCTGATTATAAACCACCTTGCCGCTTCGATTTATGACTATGGTCTGAGGAAGGGCAAGGGATCCGTTTACAGTCTTAAATATGGTCTCGTCATCATCATCAATGGTAAACAGAATGTCCCAGTCTCTGCCTGATAAGTACTCTCCCACATCCTCGGTCACAAGATTTGGGTGCACCGCAATGGATGTGACGTCCCCTTCATGTTCATGGGTAAACTCAACAATATAAGGCATCTCCTTGACGCAGGGTCCGCAGTAGGTGGCCCATAGGTTAATTACTACAACCTTACCTCTGTTCTCCGAAAGCTTAAATACGCTTCCGTCCATACACGTAGCTTCAAAGTCCCGGAGTACCTCTCCGACCTCGTACCCGGTCTCGGTCACGCTTATATTCTGTGCTTCGGGATCCTCAGCCCTTACCGACGGGTCAAAGAAATTAAACCAGATAAGTGCTGCTCCCAGAATGACTCCTGCAAGTATATAGACGATTCTCTCACGTGTCCTTGAGCTTCTATCAGGTACAGTACCCTGTCCTTTAGTTTTCCCCACAAGAACCTTCTGTCCTGCCTTCAGAGTAATAACACTCTTGGGGCAATGCTGTATGCACTGACCGCAATGGATGCATTCATGGTCTCCAACATACTTAACTTCCATCTTGCAGTTGCT
>JAEEGF010372918.1_pt1 | contig 20064 bp, 15 predicted proteins | sample 9134171 | NCBI WGS metagenome assembly JAEEGF01 (sample SAMN16246542, study PRJNA631951) | gut metagenome | biome: gut microbiome; feature: rumen; material: AP-attached | host: Bos | place: Iran: Karaj | collected 2018-10
CCACGCCGCTGACGCTGGAAATATTCGTGACACCGGCGAGCACGCCCTTGCCGCTGTTGTCGCGCAGGCCGCGCTTGACGTCGTACTCTTCGACGCGGGCGGGGTCGATATAGTCGCTGTCAACAATCAGTTGGCTGTAGCGTTGCATTAAATCTTGTGACATGTCTTGTTCCTCCGGGATATAGTGGGAATAGTGTACCATAGCCGCGAAGGGAATGCAAGTCGCCAAATGTGAACAATCTTTCAATAAAGAACACGGCTCCCAAGAGCCGCGCCTTATTTCGTCAGGATTCGCAGAATGACCGCCGTGCGCACGACCGTGTAGCCGACAAGCAGCGCCGTGACGGTGCGTTTGGCCGCGAGCGCGGCGCGATAGGCCTTGCTCACCCCCGAGAGCGCCTTGGCGGCGGCGAGGGTTTTATCCGTTCCGTTCATTGTTTCACCCCGCAGTCAGCAATACGGCGTGCGCGATGCCCGGCACCGTTTCGCCCTGAAGCGTCGTGGTCGGTGACAAGAGCGCCCCCGTGCCCACGAAAAGGACGTTCGGCAGTTCGCCGTTTTGCAGCCGTTTGAAAATATGGGAACAGACGACGGCCGCGCTGCACCCCGCGCCCGAGCCGCCGCTGTGGACGTCCTGCCGCGCCGCGTCAAAGAGAAGGCAGCCGCAGTCGGCGTGAACGGCCGAGAGGTCAAGCCCCGCCTCGGCGCGCAGAATTTCGAGCAGCAGCGCGCTCCCCGTCGCGCCGAGATCGCCCGTCAGAATCATGCCGTAATCGCCCGGTTTGGTGCCCGTGTCGCGCAAAAAGCACTCGATGGTTTGCGCCGCGGCGGGCGCCATGGCGGCGCCCATGTTGGCCCCGTCGGTCACGCCGAGGTCGGTGATCGTGCCGAAATGCAGGTGGGTGATCCGCGGGTTGCCGGGGCCGCCGTTTGCGGCAAGGATGGCCGCCCCCGCGCCCGTGACCGTCCACTGCGCCGTGGGGGCGCGCTGGCCGCCGTATTCCAGCGGCTTGCGGAACTGCCGCTCCGCCGTGCAGAAATGCGACCCCGTGACTGCGGCGGCGGCGCGGAACGCGCCGGCTTCCACCGAAAGCGCGGCCATGGCCAGCGTGAGCGCCATGGTGGAGCACGCGCCATAAAGGCCGCAGAAGGGCAGGCCGCTTTCTTTGAAGGCAAAGGACGAGGCCGTGCACTGGTTCTGCAGATCGCCCGCAAAGATCGCCTCGGGCTGCGGGCAGGTCCGCGGCAGCTTTCCGGCCGCCAGCGTCAGCGCGTTCTGCAGCAGCGTTTGCTCCGCCTGCTCCCAGGTCTTTTTGCCGAAGCGCGCGTCTTCAAAGGTTTTGTCAAAGCAGGCGCCCAGCGGACCCTCGCGCTCCTTTTTGCCCGCAAGGCCCGCGTGCGCCGCCACGGCGGGCGGGCGCTCCAGCCGGACGGTATGCGCGCCGATTCTCTGCGCCATCTCAGCCACCCGCCTTCTTCCAGAGAAAATAGACGAGGCCCCAGACGGCGGCGCTGCCGCAGCCGAAGACGATCACCGGCCCCGCGATCGAAAACATCTGCGCCGCCGTGCCCAGCACGAAGCCCTCGCTTTTCGATTCCAGCGCGGGGGAGACCACTGCGTTGGCAAACCCCGTGATCGGCACGGCCGTGCCCGCGCCCGCGTGCTTGGCCAGCTTGTCAAAGACGCCCAGCGCGGTGCAGACCGCGGTGCCGGCGATGAGGCCGATCATGACGAGCAGGCGGCCGGTTTCCTCGTCGGCGCCCGCCTGCTGCAGCAGCGCCAGCGCCAGCTGCGAAAGCGCGCAGATGGTTCCGCCGCAAAGAAACGCCGCGGCGCAGTCCTTCCAAAGCGGCGACGGCGGCGCATACCGCCGCGCCAGCGCCGCGTAGTCCTCTTTTGAGATCGCCATCGCTTTCTCTCCCTTCCTGCGTTCTTTTCTCATTGTTCACAAAAAATTAGGTTTTATACATTCCCCGCGCGGTTGACAAAAGCGGGACGACCGATTACAATGGAACCATCAATTTGAACGGAGGGATGGAGATGGCTGTTTTTCTGCCGTTTCGCGCCGTAAGACCCGGCCCCGCATATGCCTTTGACGTGGCTGCGCTGCCGTATGACGTGATGAACAGCGAGGAGGCGCGCGCTCTGGCCGCCGACAAGCCGTTGTCGTTTTTGCACGTGGACAAGGCGGAGATCGATCTGCCGCGCGACGTGGACCCCTATGACAGGCGCGTCTATGAGACCGCGCGCGACAATCTGCGCAAATTGCAGCGCGACGGGATTTTGGCCCAGGACGACACGCCCTGCTTCTATATCTATCGCCAGATCATGAACGGCCGCGCCCAGACGGGTCTTGTCGGCTGCGCTTCCATCGACGATTATCTGAACGACGTGATCAAAAAGCACGAGTTCACCCGCGCCGACAAGGAAGAGGACCGCGTGAACCACGTGGACTTCTGCGACGCCAACACCGGCCCCATCTTTCTGGCCTACCGCGGCAGCGACACGGTGCAGCGGCTCGTCGCCGCCTGGCAGAACAGCCACGATCCGGTCTATGACTTCGTTTCGGCCGACGGAATCGGCAACACCGTGTGGGTGATTGACGACGCGGCGGTCTGCGCGGAACTGCAGCAGGCGTTTGCCGACGCCGGATGCCTCTATATCGCGGACGGCCACCACCGCTGCGCTTCGGCGGTGCGCGTGGGCAAAAAGCGCCGCGCGCAGTTCCCGGATTATGACGGCAGCGAGGCGTTCAACTATTTCCTCGCCGTCGCCTTTCCCAAGGACGAGCTGGCAATCATGGACTATAACCGCGTGATCCGCGACCTCGGCGACATGACGCCGGAAACGCTGCTGCAAAAGCTCGGCGGCGCGTTCACCGTGGAGCCCGCGCCGTTTGCGCCCTACCGCCCCGAAGCGCGCCACACCTTCGGCCTTCTGCTCGACGGCAAGTGGTATAAGCTGACGGCGAAGGCCGGCACCTTTGACGAAGCCGACCCCGTGGCGTCGCTGGACGTTTCGATTCTGCAAAGCAACTGCATTGCGCCGCTGTTCGGCATTGAGGACCCGCGCACCGACAAGCGGATCGATTTCGTGGGCGGCATCCGCGGCCTCGGCGAACTGGAGCGCCGGTGCCAAAGCGACATGCGCCTTGCGTTTTCGATGTATCCCACTTCGCTGGAGGAACTGATGGCGATCGCCGACGCCGGCCGCGTCATGCCTCCGAAATCCACCTGGTTTGAACCCAAGCTGCTCAGCGGACTGTTCATCCACCCGCTGTCCTGACCCCGAAAGGAAGATGCAAGATGAAACATAACATGAAAACGATGCTGACCGTGCTCCTTGCCGCGCTGCTTCTCTTTGCGGCGGTCACGCCCGCCCTGGCGGCGGACGATCTGCCCAAGGGCGCCCTGCTGCTGCAGGATTCCGACTTCATGAAAGTGAACGAAGTCACGGTCATCGCCCACCGCGGCCTTTCGGCCTGCGCGCCCGAAAACACGCTTGCCGCCATGAAGCTGGCCGGCCGCTGCGGCTGCGACGGCTGCGAGATCGACGTGCAGCCCACGCTGGACCAGCGCTGGGTCTGCTTCTCCGATCTGAACCTGAGCGCTTCCACCGACGGCGTCGGCCTGATCAGCGCGCTGCCCTATGACAAGATTTCGGAATACCACATCACCCGCGGCGGCAACGTGGACAAGTATCCGAACGAAAAGGTGCCCACGCTGGAGGAGGCCGTGGCGGTCTGCCAGCTCTACGGCATGAAGGTCGTGCTCACCGTGCGCAACGGCTCGGCCGATCAGATCGATTCCCTGATCCTCGTGATGAAGACGCTCGGCGTGATGAAGACCGCAACGGTCATCTCCGCCAACCGCGACATCCTGAACAAGATTCAGCAGAACGGCGGCCGCGCGGTGTATAACGCGACCCCGGTGATCACCCACCTGAGCATCGACATTGCGCAGCAGAACGGCTACGTCGGTCTTGCCACGTCCACGGTGCTGCCCGGAGCGACGCTGATGGCCCGTGTGCTGAACAACAATCTGGAGCTGTATCCGTTCGACGTCGATTCCGTGCAGAAGGCGGAGCACATGTATAACGCCGGCGTGAAGACGATCATTTCCAACTGTCTGGTCAAGCACGCGCCCACACCGGAGAACGTTTCGGCCAACGTGCTGACCCGGTTCACCCGCCTGTTCAACGACATCTTCAATTTCTTTGCCAAGATCTTCCGCAAGATCTCGCTTCAGATGCTGTTTGAAAGCGCCAAGAGCTCGTTCGGTCTTTGATTCTTGCAACAACAAAGGGCTGCCCGGGGGCGCACTCCGCAAGGAAGAGCCGCCCCGACGGCAGCCTTTTTTTAAGGAGTAACGAATATGACGACACATCTGGATCCGCTGCGTTACGCAACGCTGTCGTTTGACTGTGAAGTAAAAAGCCTTTACACATTGGAGGACGGCCTGCTGGGGGTCGTTCTGGACCGTACCGCCTTCTTTCCGCAGGGCGGCGGGCAGACCGGCGACCGCGGAACCCTGGGAGACTGCATTGTGGAAAATGTGGAAATCCGTCCCCAGGGCACGCTTCACCTTGTGAAAAACTGCGAGGAAACTGTGCAAAAGCTGGCCCCTGGGACGCATTTGCACGCCGAAATCGACCGGGACAAGCGGTTTTCCGACGTGCAGCAGCATTCCGGCGAGCATATTTTGTCGGGCGTCGTCCATCGGCTGTTTGGCTATCGCAACGTCGGGTTTCATCTGTCGGATCAGGAGGTTACGGTCGATTTTGACGGGATTCTGACGGAAAATGACATCTGTAAAGTGGAAGACCTTGTCAATGAAGCGATCTGGAAGAACCTGCCGATCCGCCCGTTTTTCCCCACGGAAGAAGAAAAAGACCGCCTGTGCTACCGCAGCAAGAAGGACGTGGAAGGGCCGCTGCGGCTGGTGGAGATCGAAGGGGTCGATCTTTGCGCCTGCTGCGCCCCGCACGCGGCGCGGACCGGCGAGATCGGCGCGCTGCGCGTGATCAGAAGCGAAAAGAACAAGGGCGGCACCCGCCTGTGGATCCTGTGCGGCCGGCGGCTGCTTGCCGACACGCGGCAAAAGCTGGAGCAGAACCGTCTGGTCAGCACGCTGCTTTCAGCAAAGCAGACCGAAACGGCGGCGTACGTGCAGAAGCTCAGGGACGAGCACCTTGCGCTGCAGTATGAGGCGACCGGTCTGCGGCGGCGAATGCTGCAGGCCGAGGCCGACGCCGCGCCGGTGCGGCCGGTGCAGTTTGCCGCGGTCGACACCGACCCGGATACGCTGCTGTTCTTTGCCGACCGCCTTGCCGCAAAAGCGGAACGCTTCGCGTTTTGCTGCACGGCGGGGGACGACAGGCGGTTCATTCTGCTGACCAAGACGGACTTCGATCTGCAGCCCGTGATGCAGCGCTTGCGCGAACGCTGCGGCGCACGCGGCGGCGGCCGGGGCGGCGTGATGCAGGGCTCGCTCAAGGCGACGGAAGCGGCGCTGCGGGCGGCGCTGGAGCTTTGACAACAAAAAACTGCGCGGGGGTTTGAACTCCTGCGCAGTTTTTCTTTTTTTGTTTATCGGCAATCAGAAGCCGATCGCGGGCGGAATCTCCGGTTCCTCTGCCTGCGGCGTTTGCAGCGCGTACCGCTGCTCCACGTCGGTCAGTCTGCCTTCATAGAAATTCATGCCGCGGAACACGACCTCGTCGTCATAGACCTCCAGCAGATAGCCGAGGCCGGTTTTGTCGTTCGCTTCGCCGTTCTCGTCCATCATCGACAGACAGGGCACCCAGATCTCCGGCGTGACGTGCGCGCCGTACAGACGGCCGAAGCGGATGTAGTAATGCATATGGCCCACAATGACGAAGGTGTTGGGATATTTCGTCACCAGCGCCGCATAGCGGTCGTGTCCCTGCCCGATACGGGAAGCGGGATAGTGGTTGAACACGAAGATCGGCTTGCCGGTTTCGGCCGCCGCGTCCAACTGCGCTTCCAGCCAGTCGAGCTGCTTGTCAGACAAGGTGCGCGCGGCGCTTTCTTCGCTGTCCGGCGCCGGAATAATCAGGCTGTAGCCGTTCACGGTTTTGCTGTAATACAGTTCCTCCAGATCTTTGTCCACAAAGGCTTGCAGATAACCGAGCTGCCGCTCGCGCAGCTTTTCGAACGAGCCGTTGCTTTCGTCGCCGTTGCCCACGTCGTGGTTGCCCATCGCCGTGTAATAGGGCTTTATGGGGTTGACCGTTTCCAGCATACCGTAGCACAGCAGGCTTTCTCCGGCCTGGCCGTTCATCGTGTTGTCGCCCAGCAGCACCAGCGCGTCGGTGACGTCCTTGACGCTGCCGAGGTTCTTGAGCGACCGCGCGTTGATTTTGAAGCGCGGAATGTTGTTCCCCTCGGTGTGGATGTCCGAGATCACCGTCAGGTGCAGCCGCAGGCACTCCTCGTCCAGCGGCGCAATGTTGTCGCTCCGGACGGAGAGTGTGGCCAAAAAGAAATAAAAAGTCAGAAAGATTGCAATCACTTTGCGCAGCGGAATCAGCAGTTGTTTCATAAGTATTCCTCCCCGGCGGTCGCTGTGCTTCCATTATAATCCCATTCCTCCGGCAAGTCAACCGGCTGCACGGCATAGAGATCGTCGAACGACAGCGTTCGTTTGTCCAGCGTCAGCGTGCGGGCCACGGGCTCCACGCGCCGCACCGTGCCGCTGCAGGTGCGGTAGAACCCGTCTTCATAAAAGGTGACGCGGATGCGCATGCCGCGCCGCAGCGCGTTCACCTGCCGCGAAAGCAGCTCGTTTTCCTCGTCGCTGCGCGCGCGCCGCCGGTCATAGACCTGCGTCTGTTTTTTGACCAGTTCTTCAAAGCCGACCAGCGCCGCATAGGGCAAAAAGAGCCGGCCGCGGTCTTTTTCATCCACCGTTATGGCCTCCGATCAGTTTGTTGCGCACCCGCGCCGTGCCCGCCTCGGTGTAGCTCAGACCTTTGAGCAGGGCGTTTTTGCCGAACCTGTTTTTGATGCCGATCCGCGCCGTCTGCAGGTCGCGTTCCCTTTGCCGCTCCGGCAGATCGTCGAACAGCGTCAGTTGCAGGTTCGCGCCCGACGTGAGCTCCTGCAGCGCAATGCCGACCCGCCGGATCGGCAGATCCCGCACCGTGCGCGTATAGATGCCGTCAAACGCCGCCATGATCGTCCGGAACGAGTCGGTGGGCTTTTCCAGCCGATGGCTGCCGCCCGCGGCGGGCAGACGGTCGCCGCTGTAGCCCACCGAAAGCGCGACAGAGCCCGCCAGCAGGCCCTGCTCCACCAGCTTGAGCACCAGCGCGTCCACCATTTCGCGCAGCACCACATAAGCGTCGGCGCGCGTGTAATCGGAAAAGAGAATCTGACTGTTCGACAGCGAGTGCGATTTCGGCTTGTAGGCGTGGATCTGCGCAATGGTGCCCGACTCCCGGCCGTGGGCGTGGTCGATCAGCACCTGCGCGTTGACGCCGAATTCCCGGTAGAGCACTTGCTCCGGCAGCTCGGTCACGCCGTGCAGGTCATAGACGCCGAGCAAAGCGAGCCGCCGCGCCGTGCCGCGGCCGATGCCCCAGATATCCGTGATGGGCCGGTGGCGCCAAAGCTGACGGCGAAAGCCCGCCTCGTCCAGCACGCCGATATGGTCATCCGCGTGCTTGGCGGTGATGTCGAGCGCGAGCTTGCACAAAAACAGGTTGGTGCCGATTCCCGCCGTGGCGCAGATGCCGGTCTTTTGAAAAACGGCGTCCATCAGCATCTGGGCGAACGCCCGGGGCGTCTGGCGATAGAGCCGCAGATAGGGCGCGGCGTCGATGAAGCATTCGTCAATGGAATAGACGTGGAGATCGTCGGGCGACACGTACTGCTGATAGAGCGCCACGATGCCGGCGGAGACCTCCATATAGCGGCGCATATGCGGCAGGGCGATGATATAGTCGATTCCGGCGGGAATCTCGAACAGCCGGCAGCGGTTCTTGACGCCCAGCGCCTTCATGGCGGGCGACACAGCCAGGCAGATGGCGCCCCGGCCGCGCGCCTCGTCGGCCACGACCAGGTTCGCCCGGAACGGGTCCAGCCCCCGGTCGACGCATTCGACGGAGGCGAAGAAGCTTTTGAGATCGATGCAGATATAGCAGGACATGGGGCACCTTCTTTGAGAATGGAGAATGGAGAATTAGAGTGCGCAGGGGACAGGGAACAGGGGACAGGGAACAGGGGACAGGGAACAGGGAACAGGGGACAGGGAACAGGGGACAGGGAACAGTAGCGCCGCGCTCCGCGCGGCCGGGTCCCGATTCGCTGCAGCAAGTCGCGCGGAGCGCGACGCTACGCCAACGTGCGGCTTGGCTCCCCCGCCTTTTGATTCCAATTCGGAAATATGGCAACTTTTCACACCCAAAAACACGCTGTTCACTCCAAAAAGGTTCCAAACGGCAAAAACTGTGTTATAATGAAAAAGGAAAAAAGATTTCCGGTTTTTGCAAAGGAGATGTGCGAACATGAAGAAAACAATATCCGTTCTGCTCGCCCTTTTGCTGCTGCTCGGCGCGGTGCCGTTCGTGCCGTTTGCCGCGGCAGAAGAGAGCGCTTTTGCCGCGGGCGACATTCTGGAATACGGCACCTATCCGCAGTCGCTCGTGACGGACGAAGCGCTGCTTGCGGCGCTGCCGCAGCTTCCCGGCGAGCAAAAGACATTTCGCTATTACGGCAACGAGATCGGCACCGGCGCGGACGTCGGGGTTTGCCTGCCCTTTGACGGCATGAGCTATATTGACGTTGTGTTTCAAAACGTCAAATACAGAGGCGTCACCATTGACGAAAGCCGGCCCAACACCACGCCGGACGGGCAGGAAAGCGGGTATCAGGCGCAAAACGGCTATCCGGCGGGGAACACCTACTGGTTTCGTTTTGAGCCCCTGCGCTGGTGCGTGATCGACCCCGACAGCGGCCTTGTTGTGTGCACCGCCCTGATCGACAGTCAGCCGTTTGCCGTTTACCGGAACGCGCTTGCGTCTTCGTTCTATACGGGCGAATACGGCAGCATTACCGACAGCAACCATTCCGGCGGCTGGTGGGAAACCATCAGCGTGTGGCTCAACGAGCATTTTTTGACAACTGCCTTCAGCGCGGCGCAGCAGGAAAACATTCTGGCGGAACCGCTTACGAACGATTACTGGTATGTCGGCAGCGGGGCCGGCGGAAACGGTGCGCACCGGTATGACGCGCCCGCAACCGCAGACAAAATCTTTTTGCCCGCCTGGGATGATCTTTGCAGCGCAGACGCCGGCTTCAACACGAACGGCAGAAGCGCCGACGCCGCAAGAGCGCTGGCCGGCACGGATTACGCAAAGGCGCAGGGCCTTGGCGGTTCCGGCGCAGAGACCGCCGCGTGGTGGACCCGCACCGTGAGCAAATATTTTAATATGAACTACGACTGCGCAGTCAACCAAAGCGGCGCCATGAGCTCCGCCCCCGCCAATCTCAAAGACACCAACGCTTACTACGGCGTTTGCCCGGCCATGCGGCTGGAAACGCTCAGAAACGACGCCGGCGGCGATGCGCTGCTGCATGTCGGCGATCTTGTCCATTTCGGAAGCTATCCGCAAAGCAAAGAGACGGACGAAGCCGTGATCGCCGCGCTGAACGAACGGCTGCCCCTTGCGCCGCAGCGCAACCTGACAATCAGTGAATACCGCTGGAACTTTGATGCGGATTATTACACGGATTATGCGGATCTGATCCAAAACGGTCAAAAATACAGAGCAAAGATTGAATACACCGTTATGATCCGGGAGGACACAAGCACCTCCGTGAATGCGCCGAAGCCGAAGGTCTATGCCGGCTATGATTACAGCTTCACCGACGGAGCGCTTGTGAAATATGTCTGGTATTATAAGTTTGAGCCTTTGACCTGGCGCATTCTGGACCCCGAAAACGGGCTGCTGATGTGCAACGAGATCATGGAATCTCTTGTTTATCAGCGCGGCAACTATTATGATGATTATTGGGACAATGACGGCTGGGCGGACGAGGCGCGGACCCATTACGCCACCGATTACACGGTCAGCCACATCCGCGACTTTTTGATCAACGATTTTTGGAATACCGCCTTCAACGACGCGCAGCGGGCAAAGATCAGGACGACCGAGCAGGACAACCGGGGCATGATGACCCTGCGCGGCACAGCCGGGTATGAGCGATATGACTGGGAGACCACCGACGATCCGGTGTTCTTGCTTTCGTCGGCGCAGGCGCTGAACGCCGGCTACGGCTTTGACGCCGAAACAAGAAAGCTGCAATTCACTCCCTATGCTTTGGAAAACCGCAGTGCTTCGGACAACTATTGGGTGCTGCGCAATGCCGCCGACAACTTTTTCGGCAGACGCCCCTGCGGGGTCTTCCCCGGCGGCGCTGTGGGCTTCACGTCGGCCTGGTCCAACGATATGCACGGCGTGGTCCCCGCCGTTTATGTGACGGAAATTGAAAACGAGGTTTCGGGCGGCTCCGCGGTCTGCAGCACGCACGAAGCGACCGTTGTGCCCGTTGTTCCGGCCACCTGCACCGCGCCCGGCAGCGGCAAAGCGGTCTGCGCCCTGTGCGGCGAGGTGCTGAATGAAAGCGTTGTAATTCCGGCCCTCGGGCACGACAAGGTGCAGCACGAAGGCCGGGCGCCCACCTGCGGCGAAAGCGGCTGGGCGGCGTATGAGACCTGCACGCGCTGCGATTACACGACCTACGCGGCGCTGGCGCCGACCGGCGCGCACAGCTGGGTGTGGATCACCGACACGGCGCCCACCTGCAGCGCGGCGGGCGCGGGGCACGAAGCGTGCTCCGTCTGCGGCGCGGTGCGCGGCCAGAACACAACGATCGACCCGACCGGCGTTCACGTCTATACGGCCGCAGCGGTGAAAGAGGCGGCGCTGAAATCTGCTGCTGCCTGCGCAAAGAATGCGGTCTACTATTATTCCTGCAAAGACTGCGGCGCTGTGGAAGGGAACGACAGCCATACCTTTGAAGCAGAAGGCACCGCGCTGCGCCACGTTTCCTCCGGCTGGATCACCGACACACCGGCCACCTGCAAGCGCGCCGGCAGCAAGCATACCGAGTGTACCGTTTGCGGGGCCGTGCTTGAAACGGCGGAGATCGGGCGTTTGCCCCACATGCCGAAAACCGTGCCCGGCAAAGCGGCCACCTGCACGCAGACCGGCCTGACCGACGGCAGCGTGTGTGATGCTTGCGGCGAAGTCCTGAAAGCCCAGACGGTCATTCCCAAGGCGGAGCACAGCTGGAACGCCGGCGTTGTGACCACGCAGCCGACCTGCACGGCGGCGGGCGTGAAGACCTTCACCTGCGTCAACTGCCCCGCAACCAGAACCGAGCAGGTGCCGGCCAAAGGCCACGCCTGGGGCGGCTGGGTTGTCACCAAGCAGCCCACCTGCACCGCCGAAGGGCAGCAGACCCGCACCTGCACCCGCGACGGCAGCCACAAGGAGACGCAGAGCGTTGCAAAGAAACCCCACACCGACAACGGCAGCGGCTATTGCCGCGACTGCGGCGCCGACCTCAAAGCTTCGCAGCGCTGCAAATACTGCGGCGAGATCCACACCGGCCCGTTCGCGTGGCTGATCAGGTTCTTCCACAACATCCTTGCGATTTTCAAGCGCTGACACGGTTGAACCGTGCACCCGCTCTCTTCCGGGAGCGGGTGCCGCTTTTTCTCAACGGCTAAATCGAACATTTGTTCGATAACATCATACGCCCTCCGCGGCCGTTTGTCAAGAGGAAAAAACAGGAAAGTCAGCCGCTTTGCGCTAAGGACGAAAAAACGGACGCCCCTTTCAGGACGTCCGTTGCGTTTGTATGCGGTTATACCAGCTTGCACAGATAGTCGAAATTGTCCACCCAGTTGTGCATGTAATAGTTCCGGCAGCGGAAGAGCACCGCGCTTTCACTGATCTCCATGAAGAAGCCCAGCCCGTTGACCGCGTAATCCACCGGCCAGTTCGGCATCAGATAGGACGGCAGATTCAGGTAATGCACGCCGTTGACGCAGGTATAGGTCGGCGTGTCGATCTTGTTGGAAAGCCCCTTGTGCAGATGGCCGCTCAGGCAGAACACGTTTTTGTGCGCTTCCAGCGCAGTCTGAATCCGGCTGCTCCAGGGCTCCTCCGTGCCGCCGTCGGGATAGAAGTTCTCTTCGCCGTGAACGCCCGCAAGCGGCACGTGCAGCAGCACGAACACCGGCTTGCCGCTGCCGTCATATTTTGTCAGCTCGTCCTCCAGAAAGCGCAGCGCGTCGTCGCTGTATTCCGGGCGGTCCCAGTTGTCGGCGCTCTCGTCGTTGAGGCAGATGAACGGGTAACCGTTCACTTCAATCGTGTAATAGGGATGCTCAAGGCCGTAATCCAGATAGCGGTTGCAGCAGTCCACAAAGTCCGCCAGCGCCTCGGGGTTCATCCGTTCGCCGTCGGCCTCCTTCGCGTGGCCGATGTCGTGGTTGCCGGCAATGACGACCGTGCCGACGTCCGCCGGGATCGTATCCCGCGTGATTTCAAAGAACCGTTCCAGCGTCGCCTTGTCGCCGTAGTTGGTCAGGTCGCCGAGCACGGCGATGCCGTCGGGCGAAAGCGAAAGCATGTCCTTGTAGCAGTTTTGCAGCGCCAGCTGGCCGGCCGGCAGACGGCGGTCGATATGCACGTCGGACACGATGGCCACCTTGCAGACCGCGTCGCCCGGATCCTTGGGCTTTTTGCCGTTCGCGAACGGCAGAAACGCCAGAAAGAACGCCAGCACCGCCGAAACGAACCGCTGCAGCAGAATTTTGACATTATTCATGAGTCATGTTCCTTTCTTTGGAAAGATCGCCTTTTATGATACAACGAAACGTACGGCTTGTCAATCTTCGGCGCGGGACTTTTTACTGCGCCGTGCAGGCCGCCAGCGTGATGTTGCTGCCGCACAGCAGACGGCAGGTGACCTCCAGCTCGCTGCTGCCGTCGGCTTCGATTGTCACTTCGCGGTAGTAGTTGCCGTCCGTGTTGCCGAAGGAAACGGTCTGCACGTTGCCGCTGCGGTCGCGCACGGTCAGCGCGCTCAGGCTCCGGAACCCGCCGACGTAAAGCCGGAACGTTTCCCTGCCGCTCGCGTGCAGCGTCAGCGTGAAGCTGCGGTTCGAAACCAGGCCGCAAGTCGTGCTGCCGCGGTTCTGCGTGTCGCCGCCGGTCCAGCCGATGGAATAGTTGTCGTCAAAGAGGTTCTTTTCTCCGCCGACGGTCGCTTCGCCCACGGATCCGTCGCCGTTCCGCTTGCGCACCGCGGTGAAATCGCGGTCGGCGGCAAACACGGCAAAGTCGCGGCAGCCGTCATCGATCGTGAAGGCGGCGCTTTGCTTTTCCAGCCTGCGCACCGAGAGCGACAACTCCGCCCGGCTGCGGTCATAGTCCTTGTTCGTGCCGTCCCGCGGCGCCTGTTCAAACGTGAACGCGAGCGTCTGCGCCTCGCCGACCGGCGCGGTGAAGGTCAGCTCATACACCGTGCCGTCGCGCGCGCCGCCGGTGACGGCCAGCGGGTCGGCGTCCTTGTCTTGCGCAACCGTTTTCCATGCGGCCGGCTTGCCGTTCCGCGTTGCGGAAAGCAGCTTGCCCCAGCCGGCGCGGCCGTGGACGCGCACCGTCCAGCTGCGGACGGAAAAGGCCCGGCTGCCCTTGAAGTGGCCTTCGGCGGGCGCGATCGTCAGCGTCTGGGTTTTGCCGCCGGAAAGGGAGATCTCCGTGGTGCGGAACGCGCCGTCCTTGTAGGCGACGGTGGTCACGTCGTCTTCATAGAGCGTGGTCTTGCCGCCGCGGTCGGCGCCCGGATAAACGTCGAGCGTCAGGCGGCGCCAGTCTTTTTCGCTCGTGTTTTTCATGTTGTCCGCCAGAACCAGCACGCCGCCCATGCGCACGAAGAGGGGAGAGGTCGCAAGCCCGTGGCGGACGGTGACCGTTTTCGGGCCGACAAAGGTTTCGCCCGTCCAGACGTCCATCCACGCGCCGTCGGGCAAAAAGACGTCGCGCGAGACGTCGCCGGTGGTGAACAGCGACACGAACACGTGGGCGTGGTTGTTGCCGTCGCGGAATTCGATCTTGATCGAATGGCGGCTGTTCGCGGGAATGTAATCGGTGGTGAACAGGGTGTTGAAGGTATCCCAGCCGTCAACGATCTTTTCGCCGTCCAGCCAGATGCGGATGCCGTCGTCGGCATAGGCGGTCAGGCGCACGGGCTTTGCACCCACGGCCAGCTCGCCCGTCCAGCGCACCGAGAAGTAATCGGAGACCGAAAGGCCCTGCGGCGCGCTGTAGCCCCAGTCGAAATACACGGTTTTGTCCTGGCGCACCACCTCCGGCTCGCCGGAGAAGGTGTCGTTGGCAAAGTATTCGCCTTTGAGGCCCTCCTTGCCGCCGCAGGTGAAGCTGTAATCCTCGGCAAGCGGCTCGCTTTCGCTCAGCGGGGCCACCAGCAGACTGTCGCCGAGCAGATATTCGTCGTTGCGGTCGGCTTCCGCATACTGCGGATAGGCCGTGTCCAGCCGCCGCAGCAGCGGCAGACCGGTTTCATAGTTTTCGTGCGCCAGCGCGTAATAGAGCGGCAGCAGCCGGTAGCGGAGATCCGTGTAGGTGTGCGTCACGCGCTCGGCGGTTTCGCCGAACAGCCACGGCATCCGCGAATAGGGCTTGGTGCAGTGCACGCGCATGATCGGCGAGAGCGCGCCGTACTGGATCCAGCGGATATACATTTCGGGCGTCACGTCGGACGTGTGGCCGCCGAGGTCGGAGCTGGTGTAGGGCAGGGCGAGTTCGTTGCCCAGCAGGACCATGTTTTCGATCTCCTGCGCCAGCGACCGGTTGTCGGTGCCGATGTCGCCCGTCCACTGCAGCGCGTAGCGGTGGGCGGCCAGTTCGCTCGGGTATTCCAGCGTGCCGTTGCCCACGCCGTCCACGTTGGCCATGATGATCGGCCGGCGGGCGCTTTCGCCCTTGCACGCGGCGCGGTCGTAATAGTCCTTTGTGATCCAGTGGTAGGCGTACATGCCCGTGGTGTAGATGGAAAGGTCGTCGTGAACGGGCTTCAGGCTGGTCCACCAGTTGCGGTCGTACCACCAGTAGTCGAGCCCTTTTTTGAGGATCTTCTGCAGGTTCGTCGTGCGGTAGAACATCTCGTATTTATCCAGCAGATTCTCGCAGCCGCGGGTCGGCTCCGGGTGGTCGTTGAACACGAGCGACACGCCCTGCCTGTGCGTTTCGCGGGCAAACTGCTCGAACGCGGGGAACAACAGACGGTTGATGTTGTAGCCCGTGCCGCCGGCGGAAATGCGCCAGTCGGTGTCGATCACCAGAACGTCCAGCGGATAGCCCTTGTCATAGTAGTCGCGGATCTGCTGCCGGGCGGTTTTCTGGTTGTATTCATAGTAGCGCGAATCCCAGTAGCCGAACAGGTTCAGCGGCAGCAGCTCGGTCTTGCCGCACAGGTCGGTGAAATCCTGCAGGAAGGTCTTGTAGCTGCCGCCGGGCAAAAAGACGAACACGTCCTGCGCGTCGTTCCTGAGATCCCAGCCGTTGTTTTCATAAAAGTTTTTTGCCACGCTGTAGCCGTCGGACGAGGGGATCACGCGCGGCGTGTCGGTGAACGACCAGCTTTGCAGCGCGTCGGAGGCGGAGGGCAGGAAGACGTTGCTGTCGGTGTCGCTTTCAAACTGCCAAAGGCGCTTCCCCTGCGGGTCGGTGATGAAGCAGCCCGCCGCCGACTGCGCGCCCAGCGGCACGTGGACCGTGTAATGCGCGGTTTCGATCAGCCGATAGCCGTTTTCGCTTTTCTCGGTGAAGGCGACGTCGTTCCAGCCGGTCCGCTTTTCCACGGTGAACGAGGGCCGGTTTTCAAACCCGCGCGGGCCTTTTGTTTCCAGACGCACCAGACTGTCGCGCAGCAGCTCCACGCGGAGGCTGCCCTCCGTCACAGACTGCGGCTGTCCGGCGGCGTAATCGGCGGGGTCATAGGGCGCCGGGCCCGGCTTGCCGAACGCGAAGACCAGCAGGGTCAGCACGGTCCAGAACAGCGCGAGAATCTTGATCATAACACGCATCTCCCTTCCTTATGCTTGTAGTTTACATCAATCCGCGGGACTTGTCAATGCATACAAAAACGCGGCGGATTTCGGCGCCTTCTTTGGCCGTTTTTCCCCCAACAAAAAATGAACAAGATTTATTCACAAAGAGTTCACCGGAAATGTTCTTATTTTTCTGAAATAGAAAAATAAAAGCGAAAAACTGTATTATCATTGGGTATACTATGACTTGAAGCAGATTGTTTTCTGCGTTCTCCTGCCATAGACCGGAAGTTCAAATCACTTGGAAGGTGTTACCAGTATGATGGGATACGGACGTTATACCCGCGGCGGCCCGCCCGCCACGGAGAAGTTCGACATGACCAAACCCGCCACGGCGCAGGACGCCTTTGTGCAGCCGCTGATCTACGGCTTTTCCACCATCCGCCGCAAGATCCATAACGGCAAGATCACAAAGATCGGCATGGAGGGCGTCAAGCCGCCGTATATCCTGCTTTGCAACCACAACGCTTTTTATGATTTTTACGTGATGATGTCGGCCATCTATCCCGACCGGGGCGTGTTCCCCGCGGCGGTGGACGACTATATCGGCCGCGAGTTCTTTTTGCGTCGCTTCGGCGGCGTGCCCAAGCGCAAATACACCGCCGACGTCGGCCTGCTGCGGACCTGCCGCAAGGCGATCAAGGACGGGCTGGTGTTCGGCATCTATGCCGAAGCGCGCTATTCGCTGTGCGGCGTGACGGAAGTGATTCCCGACGCGATCGGCCAGCTTTGCAAGCACATGAAGGTGCCCGTGGTCACGTTCGTTTGCCGCGGCCACCACATCTACGACCCGTTCTGGGGCGACCATTCCATCGCGCGCAAGCTGCAGGTGCGGCCTGTGGAAGCCGAGCTGCGGCTGGCCTTCACGCCCGAGCAGCTGGAAAGCGCCTCGGTGGACGAGATCAACGAAAAGGTCCGCACCCTGCTGCAGAACGACGACTGGCGCTGGCAGAGCGAGCGTCACATCCGCGTCAGCTATCCGAAGCGCGCGGAGGGGCTCAACAAGGTCCTTTACCAGTGCCCGCACTGCATGACGGAATACAAGATGCGCTCGAAGGGCGACAAGATCTACTGCGAAAACTGCGGCAAGAGCTGGACGCTGACGGAATACGGCGAGCTGCAGGCCAACAGCGGCGAGACCGAGTTCCGCTTCCCCGGCGACTGGTATCTCTGGGAGCGCGAGCAGGTCAAAAAAGAAGTGCAGAACAACGAATACCGCTTTGAAAGCCGGGTCGACGTCAACGATCTGCCGAATTCCAAGGGCTTTGTCCACATGGGTCACGGCACATTGGTGCACGACATGGGCGGTTTCCATCTGCAGGGCGTGCGCGATTACGACGGCAAGCCGTTTTCAATGGAGATCCCCGCCGCCGGCCAATATGCCGCGCACGTGGAATATCACTACCGCTTCGGCAAGAAGCGCGACTGTCTGGATCTGAACACGCTGGACGACACGTGGTACGTGTTCCCCGAATGCAGCGACTTTTCCGTGACAAAAATTTCGCTCGCCGTGGAAGAAATCTATAACGAAATCTGGCGCAGACGCCGGGAAGAGAAAGAAAAATCGAAGGAGTAAGAGCATGGACATTCAAAAAAAACTGCTGGAGATTTTAAGCGATTACACCGACGGCCGCATCACCACGGCCAAGGCGGACGACGTGCTGACCTCCGATTTCGGTCTGAACTCGTTTGAGCTGTTCGACCTGGTCTGTATCGTGGAAGAAACCTTCGACATCTCGATCCCCGACCGGATGCTGCCGCAGCTGCTCACCGTGGGCGACTTTGTGCACTATCTGGATCAGGAAGTCAATCATTAAAAAAACGCCCTGCGGGGCGTTTTTCAGTTTGCAGTGTGCAGTTTGCAGTGACGCGGGGGAAAGGACAAAAAAGGCAAAGCATCTTCCGCAAAGTAAGCTGCGTTTAGGATCGGACGGATTTCTCCATAATAACAAAAGCAGGCGTCGATGCCTGCTTCTTTTTTCGGTTGCATCCATAACTGTTGACTGACGACTGTCGACTGTCAACTGTCGACTGATTCCACCGGCACCGACACGTCGAAGTCGCGCGACCAGTTGGAAAGGAAGAAGTTGCGGCCCTTGAACTGCACGTGGTCGTCAAAAACGTACATCACGAGCCCATGGCCGAAGACGCTGGTGCCGCCCTCCAGAAAGGTGCCGTAGCCGTAGCAGGGGAGGTTGACGCTCGTGATATGCTGCCCCACGCGCTCCACCGTGACGAAGCCGACGTCGTTGTCCGCCGCGTCAAGCGACAGCGGATAGTGCTGGTGGCCGGAGATATAGATCACGTTCGGACACCGGTCGAGGATCGCCTGCAGGCGGTCGCTCGTCTGCTGCGAATCAAAGCCGTTGCCGCCTTCGTCCGCGCCCACCGCGTGGGTGAAGTTCATCGGCTGGTGGTTGATGACGAACACGGGCTTGCCGTCCGCTTTTTCTGCGGCCGCGGCAAGCGTTGCTTCCAGCCAGCTCAGCTGGCGGTCGGTCATGACGCAGTCGGTGGAAGCGGCCTCGGAGCCGAGCACGAGAAAGCTGTAGCCGCCGATCTCGCGCAGGAAAAAGACGTCGTCCGGCGTTTCGCCCATGATGGCGCCGCCGTATTGCAGAAAGTTCGCTTTTGCTTCGTCATAGACCTTTTCGCCGTCATAGCTCGTCCAGCAGTCATGGTTGCCCACCGCAAGGATCGTGTTCGGAACGTCCGCGTTCTTTTGAAACAGGGTTTGCAGCGTCGTCCAGTTCGCCTCGTTGCCGTTGTCGGTGCAGTCGCCGGCCAGAACCAGCACGTCGGGCTTCACCCGGCGCGAAATGTCGCGCAGGCCCGGCGGCAGCGAGAGCTGGCGATAGAACGCGTCGCCCACGTGCGTGTCGGAAATCAGCGCCGCCGTCAGCCGGACGTCGGGCGCTTTTTTGATGAACAGGTTGTTGCCCACGCTCAGCGTGGTCAGCGCGAGAAAGATGGCCGTCAAAAACGGGCCCGCTTTTTTGAGTAAGGCTTTCAGGGTGTCCATGGTTTGCCGCCTCCTGTTTTGAATGGTCGGTTTCATTATAGCAAGTTGAAACGAAAAAAACAAGAGGGAACAGGGGACAGGGGACAGGGGACAGGGACGCGGGGAAGGCTGTATCAAAAGGCGAAAGACTGCCCGCGAAGAATGGAGAATGGCACAACGGTGCAGCTTCAGCGAACGCCAGCGCGTGAACAGCCGCCGCCGTCCGCCGGCAGCCAAACCCTTCCGCCCACTTTACCTGCTCCCTGCTCCCTGTTCCCTGCTCCCTGTTCCCTGTCCCCTCGTTTTCTATTATTTTCTTTTCATAAACCCTTTACATCCCTTTTGATTCATGATACAATAATAAAGTTGATAATCGGTCAATCCGGCCTGTTGTCAGCGTGCAATTTGTTTCACATTTGCAATCACATAAAGGAGGATATCCAAATGGCAAGAAAAATGAAAACCATGGACGGCAACAACGCTGCCGCGTACGTATCCTATGCGTTCACGGAAGTGGCGGGCATTTACCCGATTACCCCGTCCAGCCCGATGGCCGACTATGTGGACCAGTGGTCGGCGCAGGGCATGAAGAACATCTTCGGCACGACCGTCAAGGTTTCCGAAATGCAGTCGGAAGCCGGTGCGGCAGGTACGGTGCACGGCTCGCTGGCCGCGGGCGCGCTGACCACGACCTACACCGCGTCGCAGGGTCTTTTGCTGATGATCCCCAACATGTATAAAATCGCCGGCGAGCTGCTTCCGTCGGTGTTCCACGTGTCCGCGCGCTGCGTCGCGTCTCACGCGCTGAACATCTTCGGCGACCACTCCGACGTTTACGCCTGCCGCCAGACGGGCTTTGCCATGCTGGCCGAAACCAATCCCCAGGAGGT
>JAEEGF011586666.1_pt1 | contig 20056 bp, 20 predicted proteins | sample 9134171 | NCBI WGS metagenome assembly JAEEGF01 (sample SAMN16246542, study PRJNA631951) | gut metagenome | biome: gut microbiome; feature: rumen; material: AP-attached | host: Bos | place: Iran: Karaj | collected 2018-10
TCTTCGTTCTCCATCGGGCGGAAATAGTTTGCAAAGATGCGACAGATGCCGTTATGGGCCACCACCAAAGCGTCCTCGTTCCTCTCTTTCAGTCGCTCGATGAAAGGGTAGATTCTGGCGGCCACGTCGAGGTACGACTCACCGCCCTCATAGCGTTTGAAGTATTGACGTTTCTCTTGCTGGTATTTTGCGTCGGTGCGAAGAGTACCTTCGAATATGCCGAAATTCATCTCATTCAGGCACTCGCAGACCTCCAGACGGCAAGCCTTGTGTCTGTCGGCCACCAGTTTGCCCGTGACAAGCGCCCTCTGCAGCTGCGAGGTGTACACCACATCCAAATGCACATCGGACATCTCCGCCGCCAGACGCTCCGCTTGACGCATTCCAACCTCGTTCAGCGGTATATCCGTCCTCCCCTGAACCCAATCTTTCAGATTCCATGCCGTTTCCCCATGCCGTGTTAGATAGATTTTCATTTTCGTTTTCGCAATTATACTTTCTTGTTTTATTACATTCAGTAATACTCTATCTCACGGATGCAGGTGTAACTTTTCTTGCCGTCCAGATAATAATTGAGCCGTGTCCAGTTGCCTTGCGTATCGTAGGTGAAATCGTAGGTAAGGTGCCTGAGGGTGCGCTTTTTCATCCACCGCTTTGTGCGCTTGTTGTATCGGCTGTGCTCGCACAGCATCACATCGTCGGTAATCATCCCGTGGGCATCCACTTGCTGGATGCGATAATCCATCCATTTCTCCCCCACTCCTTTCCTGACGGAGACGAACACTCTGCCCCCGTCCTTGTAGGTGGTGCGATTCGCATGGTAGACCGCTCCTCCGGAATAGTAGCGATAGGTTTTGCTGCGCAGCGTGCCTTGGGCATCGTATTCCATCAGTATCGTGTAGAAGGGGCCTAGATCGGGTTGTTCGACCTCTGTCCGGACCAATCGCCCCTGCGTGTCGTAATGGTAGTTTTCCCTAAGGGTGCACACGAAACGGCCTTCGTCGCCCGAATCCTTGGGGTGCACATATCCCTCTTCTTTTGTGGCGAGCCGGCCCGACTTATATCTAAACATTGTGCGACAGGGACCGTCCTGTTCCCATACAGGCTGCCCTTGTGCGTCGTACTCCGTCAGCAAGGTGTACGATATGCCATTCTTGCGGTACCGGTCCTCTCGGTTCACCATCTGAGAGCCGTCGTAGGTGTAGCGCACCTTGTGCTCCTCCACCTTTGTCTCGACCTCATGCCGTTGGCTGCCCATTCGTTGTCTGGTGGTGTATTCGGAGTGCGAGTGGACAAGGTTGTGGTGCTTGTCGAACTTGGCCGTATAGCTGCCGCAGATGTAACGGCGGCCGCCACGGGAATAGTCGTATACTGTCGCCTCCTTGCATTCGCCCCAAGGGGTGAGGAGGATGTCCGCACTCTCCGGACTGTCGACGAACGCCGCTACAGCCCGTACGGGCACCGCCTTTGCCTCGCGGCCGGCTGTTTTGGGCTGTGTGTATCGCACCACCCAAGTCTCCACTTTCCGTGGATTACCTTTCAAGTTTTTCAAATTATATGGTAGAAACATGCTGCAAAGATACGAATATTTCCCGACATACACCCATACACCAGAAATTATTTTTCAGCATGTATTCCCCTGTGACAGGCGCCCATCCCTAGCACACTAGTGCATCAGATCTTTATTGGCCGAGAGTACTGCAATGGCTCGTTTGAGTATTCTAACTTGGTTATCAAACGATAATGACCATCTTCTTGCAATTCCAGTATTACCAAATCACAATTCTTCGGAGCCAGCATTCGTTCAAACTCCTCCACCGTAAGGTGGAAGAAGCGCATGATGAAAAGCCTGATGGCCAATCCATGCGTCACAAGTACACAGTTCTCAGGAAAGCCTTCTTTCGAGAAATCTCTGTAGAGGCTTCCCAACAAATCGTTTATACGGTCGTAGACATCGGACCCCGCCTCACCGCCGGGTATGCGGTAATAGAAAGTGCCATATTCGCGCCTCTCACGACATATCTTGTCGAAATCCTCCTGACAACGCAAATATCCCCACTCCTGCTCCCTCAACCGAGGCTCCTCACTATATTTGAATTGTTCTTTCGGGAATACAGATGCCACTCCTTCGAATGTCGACCGAGCCCGCCAGAAAGGAGAGACATAGAAATAAACACTCTCGTCCTTCACCAGTTCCTTCAATCGCCGTCCAGCCTTCGTCGCCTGCTCACGCCCCATTTCAGTCAGTTCAATCGTATAATCGGGCACCCTTCCAAACAAGTACCTATCCACATTCGCCTGTGACTCTCCGTGACGGATGAGAATAATTCGCTTGGGTTTCATATAGCCTCATTTATCTTTTATCCTCTTAAACGTAGATATAGCATCAACCACAAAGAACTTCTCTCCGATGAGGATGGTGCCTATTAGACGACCTTCCAATAAAGAGGGACGACCGTTACCCTCGTTCTCCCTCACGTGATAGAACTCATTGCCACTGAACTCATTGGCATAGTTCTTATTATCAGCCCACCATATTTTTCCGTTGAACGACCAACGTACCTCATGCTCATCATACGAAATAGGATTGGACTGCCAGTTTACCTGTGATTTCCTCGCGCACTTTTCGTCATTTGGCGTTTCTGTATTGGCAAAATCAATCTTCAATTCAAAGATATTCTGTGACCAATTACTGACACCATGCTCTTCGAACCCTTCCATATTCTCCTTGCAGCGCTTATATTCCTCTGATCCGTCATCCATCGACTGCATTCTAAACGTCGTCTTGTACTCCCAATTGCCAGCATACTGCATCTTAGGATCAATAACATCCTCGTCTATTTTCAACTCCGTAAACTTTTTCCTACCCAGCAATGCAGCCACTGGCAATGTGACACCAATAGAAACCACTGTGATAAGGATATTAAGTTGGCCATTTGAAAGAAACGTTATCAAACGTTTGCCAGTATCTTCGCTGTCATCTGGCAAATAATAGTTAGTCAGAAAAAGGATCAACAAGTTAATCGCAATAGCCCCAATAGTAATAAACTTCTGTCGGCTTGCAACCTTGTCGATGATTTGCTGAACATTTTTGTTATGCTCTTCTATCTTTCGCTGGAGTCTAACCAGCATGGGGTTGTATTGTGCCATAGTCAAAACTTAAGATAAAATAATCAGCTCTTCATCTCTCCTCGTATGGCTTGTGCAATAGCTAAGACCACTCCAATTATCGAAAGCATAAATCCGACCTCCAGCCTTCCCAACACCAACGATATAAATATTGCCACCAAACAGATTACGATGATGATGGCCCACAGAATTTTTACAGACTTGGGCATCTTCCGTCTTGTAGGTTTCAAGTAGGTGGTCGGTTGTGTTAGACTTTTGCCAACATATTTATAAATGCGTGCATTGCATTTGGCAAGGTCAAAATCATCCTCTGCCAATGTTTTGGCTACTGCAGCCAAAAGAGCATCACCACATCCGCTGGAAGAAACAACCTCAGCGACAGATGGCGCAGGATAATACAACCGTTTTCCGTCACAAAATAGATAATGTCCCCTTTCCGCCAGTGTCACAAAACAGTATTTAAGATTCGAGGGGACATCTTCCGGTGCGATTGAGTCCACATCATTTGTATTGAAAAACACTTTTGCTTCAACCTCATTCATCGTAACAGCATCTATTGGCATCACATCCAGAATCGGTTTTATACGGCTGACTTTACTATCAGACGTCGCGGCAAATAGAATCTTCAGACCATTACGCTTACACGCCTGGACAATAGTAAATATCTGGTGCGTTTCAAAATTACAATCTATTATGGCGAGGCTATTCTCTTTAGCAACCTTATTTATCTTTTTTTCGCTGATTTCGGCTTTTGAAAGGTAAGATGATGTAACCGCTCTCTCTAATTGTCCATTATTTCTAATCGCCACAAATCCATTTTCAGAGAAAGTGTCTTTATTTATCTGGAATTTTGTCCTTATTTTGGTAGATGCCAACTCTCTCTTTATCCAGATAGTATTATAACTATTGGCATTTAAAACAGAATAAAATGTTGTCCGCACATCGTGTTTTGATAGCACATAGGCAATATTGTACCCTGTACCTCCAATAGAGTACAACAGATTTCCTATCTGGTCAAGTTTATCCTTGTACTGCGGATCATAATCTGCCCAAATATCAATATGAACACCTCCAAATACAGCAACTTTGGGTTTCATCTTTCCTCTATTGGTATTATTTCTTGAATACAGCTTTTACATTACCGAACGATGACGTCCAGATAGATACTGGCGTATACCCGACTTTTGCGAACAACTCCTGCAACTCTTCTTTATAGTACAGACACACGGGCTCTAATATCCCATGCTTTTGAGCCATCTGCGGTTCCAATTTCGAGAATCTCTCTTCTATCGTTTTTCCAGCATCATATCCATTCGACAACTCCGAACTCATACCTGAGGCCGAAATAAATACCTGCCCTCCCTTTTCTGTATGCTGATACAGCTTTTCAGCCAACCTAAAGGCCTCTTTATAGGACAAATAATGGATAAACCTCTGAGAATAGATTACATTGTATGTCTTGTCACATCTATCCATAAAAGAGCATATATCCGTCTTCCTGAAGTCTACAGCGTCAGTCTTCATCCCCAATAACGCAAGATGGTCGCTGATGGTGTGCCTCGAATCCACTATATCTACAGCCGTAACTTTTGCTCCCAACAGAGCAAACCTTACCGACTGCGCACCAAGTCCACATCCTATATCCAACACATTTACCTCCAACTCTTGACAGGCCTGCTTCAACGACATCCTGTCCAACTCATCCATTCTCTGCGACGCAATGTCCGACCCATGTGTTCCCGACGTCTTGGTAAAAACGTCGCCATAAAGATTCAGCTTTCCCATATCAGTACACTTGATTATCTTGCGTTTAGTCATATCTTATTTACGGAAGGGTAATACTGCACAAACAGGGCTTCATGGAACCTGCAAGGAAATAGAATTTACCATTTCCAGCAGCATAGGAAGGGGCATACAAGATGGCTTTACGCTCTTTCTCGAGCATCTGCTTGGCCCCCTGTCCGTCGGGGGTGAACCAATAAAGGGACAGGGCCGCATTGGCCATCAAAAGGCTCTTGCTGTGCTGGGCAGGCTGGCCGGGTGTATACTCGTCGGTCTCATGTTTGGACTCATTGGTAAGCACATACACCTTACCGTTGTGCGGAAACACGTCGGCCCCCACTTTAGGCCAGTCGGCGTTCTGGTTGTTCTGCGGGATGCGGTTTATCGTAAGCACCCCTTGCATATCGGCCTGCACCATCAAGATACCCATGCTGTGGACCGTTTCACTTGTGGTCATGCCCGTCCTCGCGTTACGCGTCTCCACTTTCCAAGCCCGCTGGTAGAGCGCTGCACCTCCTTGCGGTGTGGTGCATTGGTCGAGCAGACGCACATAGTCGGTCTTATGGGACAGCATTTTTGTGCCGGCACTCTGGTTCTCAAAGAGGCACAAATCATCATCGGTAAAGGCATGACGGTTGCCGACAGTTATTCTTTGTGCATCGAGGTCGAACACCAAGCCCCACACTCCAGTGTAAGAGCGGGTACCCAGCGAGCCGATACGGAGCACCCCGTAACCGCCCTTGCCTTCCAAGGCCACAGCCAGAACATTATGTCCGTCGGTGTTCATCAGCGCCATATCGCTCACATCGGCATCCAGTACAAACTCACCGTGTTTCTCACCGTCGGCATTGGCAAGGTTGATACGGAATGCAGTGAGGTCTTTGTTATCCTCAATCATACCGAGACGAGAGGTGGCGATTGTAGCGTTGTCACAGACAACGACATTAAGTATGTCACTATATGCCAACTCACGTTCCCAGAGTTTATTCATATCTTTGTCGTACAACATAGCCACCGCCGTCGACTGTTCTTTTTTGTTCCATACGACATACACCACGCCGTGGTACAGTCCGTTGGGAGAATCGGCAGTCCACACAGCGCCCTCATCACCTTTTTGCAGAGTCACGTCGACCAAAGCATTGTCTGTCACGATATCGAGACTCTGTGCGTCAAAGACCACATGCCGCAGTTTGAGGATTTTCTTGTCACTATGGCTAACCAATACATGCAGGCGATTGTCCGAACGGAAAGCCTTCTGTATCACATCACCTTTGGTGTCATCGAGAGTCACCTTCTTTACGTCTTTCCATTCCATGTCGCACAACCGTACCGACACAGCCTTCACGGGATTCGTCAATGGACCGGTGACAGCCTTCAGTTCAGGTTCCACTATGAGTAACTGGCCTTCCTGCACACCTTCCGCAATCTGAATCATGGTCGGCGCATAGGCCTTATTGTTGCTATTGTCGCCCATGTGGAAATCGATACGTTGGGCGGAGAGCGCTCCTGTAATTGTAAGGACGAATAAAGATAAAAACAGCTTTTTCATCGTATAGTTTTTTATTAATTGATTACATCGACCAACAAACCCGCCGCCTCGGCCACCATTTCGCCGCAGGGTTTCTTGCCTTGTGCCAGGAGGCGGCCGCAGACGATATCGCCGTTGCTCTCGCGGAAACGTTCTATTAAGGTGCGGGTATCGGCCGTGTGGCCGGTGAGTCCGCATACCATCGCCATGCCGCTTACGCAGCCGCAGACCTCGCGGGTGCCGGCGAGGCCGCGACCGAAGGGAGCGGCCACATTCATGGCGTCCTTGGCCCCTATCGGAAACCTGTCGGCCCATGCCATCACCACCGACTGACAGCAGTTGCAGCCCTGCTTGTGCAAGGCTCGCGCCTTCTCCATTCTCTCTTCCTTGGTCATAACTCTTAACTTTTAACTCTTAACTGTTTGAACATCTCCCATATCACGATAGCGGCGGCGCAGCTGACGTTGAGCGAGTGCTTGGTTCCCGCCTGGGGTATCTCCAGAAAACCGTCACAGAGTTCCATCACCGATTCCTGCACGCCATCTATCTCGTTGCCCAACACAAGCACCACCGGCTTGTCGGTAGCCACAGTGTCCGTGCCGAGCTTCAGACTATCGTGCGCCAACTCGACGGCATAGACCCGGTAACCTTTCTCCTTAAGGGCACGCACACATTCAACCGTGTCTTCGTGGTAACTCCACTCCACACTCTCCTCGGCACCAAGAGCGGTTTTGTGTATCTCACGGTGCGGCGGAGTGGCAGTGATGCCACAGAGGGCTATATGCTCCACCCGGAAAGCGTCAGAAGTGCGAAACACGGAGCCTATATTATTCAAACTCCGCACATTGTCGAGCACCACCGTCAGCGGGAGCTTCTCGCTGGCGCGAAACTCCTCCACCGTCAAACGGCCCATCTCTTCTGTACTTAACTTATGTGTCATCCTTAAAAATAATGTGCAAAAATACACTTTTTTCCGCACATGGGAAAATAAAGTTCTTTTTATTTCCTATCTTTGCAGTGACGAAGAATCATCGTCCATCAATATATAACATTTATATATAGGAATTTATGCCCTTGAAATATGACCTGACAGCCACCTGCGGCGACGCCCGCGCGGGTGTAATCCATACCGACCACGGCGACATCCAGACGCCCATCTTCATGCCTGTCGGCACCGCCGGCACCGTCAAAGCCGTCCACCAACACGAACTGCGCGACGACATAGGTGCCCAGATTATCCTTGGCAACACCTACCACCTCTACCTGCGCCCCGGATGCGACATCCTTCGGCAGGCCGGGGGCCTGCACCGCTTCAACGGATGGGACCGTCCCCTGCTGACCGACAGCGGCGGCTTCCAAGTCTTCTCCCTGGCCGAGAATAGGAAAATCAAGGAAGAAGGCTGCACCTTCCGCAGCCATATCGACGGCAGCCGCCACCTCTTCACTCCGGAGAAGGTGATGGACATCCAGCGCGTTATCGGAGCCGACATCATCATGGCCTTCGACGAATGCTGCCCGGGAGATGCCGACAAAGGCTATGCGAAACGTTCAATGGAGCTTACACACCGTTGGCTCGACCGTTGCTTCACTCGCTTCAACGAGACCGAGCCCCTCTACGGACACCACCAGGCGCTCTTCCCCATCGTGCAGGGCTGCCAATATGCCGACCTGAGGCGGGTGTCGGCCGAATATATCGCCTCGAAGGAACCCGAGGGATGCGCCATCGGCGGTCTGGCGGTCGGCGAACCCACCGAGGTGATGTACGAGATGATTGAAGTCGTCAACGCCATACTGCCCAAAGACCGGCCACGCTACCTGATGGGCGTCGGCACTCCACAGAACCTCTTGGAAGCCATCGAACGCGGAGTCGACATGTTCGACTGCGTGATGCCTACCCGCAACGGCCGCAACGGACTCCTCTTCACCGCGGAAGGCACCATCAACATCAAAAACAAGAAGTGGGAGAGCTGCTTCGAAACCATCTACAAAGACTACACCCTCGCCTACCTGCACCACCTGATTCGTGCAGAAGAAATACTTGGTTTACAGATTTGTTCCATAATCAACCTGAAGTTTTACCTCAACCTGGTCGGCGAAGCCCGCAAACACATTATTGAAGGCGACTATACCGCTTGGCGAGCCTCTATGACCCCCCGCTTGGGACGCCGCCTCTAGAGAGGTTCCAACTCCTTGTTTTCGTACACCAAACCTCAGGCGTTCTACTTACGTTCTACTCGAAATCGAGAAGAACGTCAGTAGAACGCCTGTATAAAACGCTGGTTTTATGCGGATTTGAATATCCCCTTACGCCATGTTGTGGAAGACGTTGACCACGTCGTCGTCGTTCTCCAGACGCTCGATGAGGCCGTTGACATCCTCCTGCTCTTCGGGCGACAGTTCGCGCATGGTGAGCGGGATGCGCTCGAACTTGAAACTCTTGATCTCAAGACCTTTGTCTTCCAAAAACTTGGAGATGGGGCCATAGTTCTTGAAGTCGGCATAGATGAGTATCTCGTCCTCGTCGCGGAAGACCTCGTCGATGTCGCAGTCGATGAGTTCGAGTTCTAGCTCGTCCATGTCAATGTCGTCGCGCCAGGCGACGACGAAGGAGCATTTGCGCTCGAAGAGGAAGTCGTTCATGCCCATGGTGCCCAACTCGCCCTTGCCACGCACGAAGGCGGCACGGATGTTGGCCACGGTGCGCGTGGGGTTGTCGGTGGCCGTCTCCACCACGAAGGCGGTGCCGTGAGGACCTTTGCCGTCGTAGACAACCTCTTTGTAGGCCGACTTGTCTTTCTCGGTGGCGCGCTTAATGGCGCGTTCCACGTTCTCCTTGGGCATGGACTCGCTCTTGGCGGTCTGCATCAGCAGACGCAGGCGCAGGTTGCTCGCAGGGTCGGGACCGCCGGCGATGACGGCGAGTTCGATTTCCTTACCAATCTTGGTGAATGTACGGGCCATGTGGCCCCACCGTTTCAGCTTGCGCGCTTTACGGTATTCAAATGCTCTTCCCATTGTATTATTTGTTTTCTAATTGATTACGCAGATATTCGGTGCATTCCTCGAATGTCTTGAAGGTGTGCTCTTCGGGGACGACGCCGGGGATGACCTTGTGGGTGGTCAGCATGTACATCGGCTGAGGCTGGATGATGGTCATAAGCACCTGAGTGCCGTGCGACTGTATGTCCTTGATGGCCTCCTCCATGGCGTAGAGACCGCTCTGATCCATGAAGCTCACCAGGCGCATACGGATGATGACAATCTTCGCGTCGGCGGGCACATCGGTCATGACCTGCTTGAACTTGTTGATGGTGCCGAAGAAGATGGGGCCGTTCAGGCGCTGGATGTAGATTTTGTGCGCCACGGTATCGGGCATGCCGCCCTCGTCGCTCCAGGGGCTTTCCTTGTCGAATCCCGTCATCTCCTGGCTGCTGTAGCCACCTTCGACCAGGTCGGAAGCACGTTTCATAAAGAGTACGCATGCAATGACCATACCGATGCCCACGGCGGTGAGCAGGTCGACGAAAACAGTGACCAGGAACACCACGATAAGCACCACGGCGTCGGCACGCGGTATCTTGGGCAGGTCTTTGAATCCGCGGAAGTCGATGATGCCCCAGCCCACGGTTATCAGAATGCCAGCCAGTACGGACAGGGGTACATATTTCACCACCGAACCGAGGCCCAGCATAATGGCCAGCAAGAAGAGGGCGTGCACCATGCCGCTGAGCTGGGTGCGTCCACCGCTCTTCACGTTGACGACGGTGCGCATGGTGGCACCGGCACCGGGAAGGCCGCAGAAGAGACCGGCGACGGCGTTGCCGATGCCCTGTCCTATCAGCTCCCGGTTGCTGTTATGCTTGGTCTTGGTGATGTTGTCGGCCACCACCGAGGTGAGCAGCGTGTCGATGGAACCCAGGCCGGCCAGCGTCAGGCCGGGGATAAGGGCGGCGACAACGATATCGCCCCACGGCAACCCGGCGAGACTCACCTTGTCGTTGGCGAAGAACGGCATCGGCAACCCCGACGGTATTTCACCTATGGTGGGGACACCCTCCATGTCGATGAAGAGCGACACAACGGTCATCACAATGAGCGCCACCAGTGTGGAAGGGACTTTCTTGGTCACAAGGGGGAACAGGTAGATGATGGCCACCGTGCCCAGACCGAGCAGCAGTGCGGTGAGCGAAGTGGCGGCCACAGCGGAAGGCAGTCCCGCCAGCAGGTCGATCATCGAGCCGCCCTTGCTCTGTCCAATCAAGGGATAGAGCTGCTGCAGGATAATGATCACACCGATACCGCTCATGAAACCGCTCAGCACAGGATACGGGATGTAGCGTACATACTTGCCTATCTTGATGACGCCGAACAGAATCTGGAAAAGGCCGCAGAAGATGGCCGCCATCGCCATGGAGACCAAGACGGTGGAGAGGCTGCCCCCCGAGGCGGTGAAGGCTCCGGTAACCAAAGTGGCAGTGATGACGGTCATGGGACCCGTAGGGCCGCTAATCTGGCTGTGTGTGCCGCCGAAGAGGGCGGCGAAGAAACCGAGCAGTGTGGCACCCACCAGACCAGCGTAGGCACCGATGGGGGCACCTTCGGCACCCATTCCGCTGAAAGCCTGTATGCCGAAAGCAAGGGCCAACGGCAATGCGACGATACCGGCAGTCACGCCGCCGAAAAGGTCGCCTTTGATATTGTTTGTCTTTATCATAGCATGTTGTTTATTTTCCATATAGCCAATAGGTGAAGCTCACCGTAAGAAGAGCGGCACCGACACCACCCAGCACGTCGCTGGGCCAGTGACGGCTGTTGTAGACCCGCATCACGCCGACCAGCACCGCCACACCGTAGCCAGCAACGGCAATCCACGGATACTGGGCACCGAATTCGCGACGTATGATGTCGGCTCCGGTGAATGCCATAATTGTGTGTCCACTGGGAAAACTGGTAAACGACCTGCCATCGGGCCGCTCGACTTGGTACAGGCGCTTGGCACTCTCGACTGCGGCAAAGCTGACGAGGCTGGCTGTGGCCGACAAAAGGGCAATCTCACCGATGGAGTGCTTGCTCTCCAGACCTGCCAGTTTCAGCGCCAACGGTGTGGCAATGGGTACAAACTGCAGCACATCGTCGAACGGCTGCTGTGGCACCCCGGCCAGTTCCAAATGGTCATGAAGGCTGATTTCATATTGATGCAACTCGGGCTGGATAGAGACCAGTGTGGCACCCGAGAAAATCACCGACCCAACCAACGGCTCGGTGCGCAGGTGAAGCGTATCACGCTGGGCATGTGACACCAGCGGCAACAGAAGCATCAGTATGATCGGCAGCCGTTTCATAGGGTCAACAATCCGTTTTTCAGCACCGGTACCACCGGGCAGGTGTCCTGACGGAAGGCAAATTCGACGTCGGCCGCCGCTCCCATCCGTTCGAGGCGGTGCACATGGGTGGCCTTCCTGCAATAGTCGAAAGGATTCTCCTTGGCCATCTGCCACAGCGCCAACGCCATGTTGGCGGCATCGCCGCAGGGTTCAGCGACAGCGGCCATACGCTCAATGACGGCGCCAGCCACCAGCGTATCCTCCAGACAGAAGTCGTTTTTCCATCCCGAACAGAGCAGCACAACATCCATCGCCTCGCGTCGCAGACGGTCGCAGAGGGCGTTGAGGTTGGCGAACGAGCCGACCAACGAGAGAGTGGCGTCAGCCGAGCGGAGTATGCTGATGGTTCCGTTGGTGGTGCTGTAAGCCAGGCGGGTACCACGCATATCGTGCCGCAGGTACTCCGTCGGCGAGTTGCCGTATTCGGCATTCCCCACCTTCGCGCCGTTGCGCTCGGCGGCGACGGCATAGCCTAGTGCACGGAACCGGTCGATACCCTCCAGCGTATCCAACGGCACGATGGCCTCGCAGCCCGCTTGGAAAGCGGCACACACCGCCGTGGTGGCACGCAGCACATCGATGGCCACCGTCACATGCGGAGTGGCAAGGGTACGGCAGGGATACAGGAGCGGAGTGAGCGATACTTCTATCTTCATTGTTCTTCGTCGTCCGGGACAATCATCACACTCCCGTCGGGATTAATCTGCAAATTGTAGTATTCGGCATGGGTGGGCACATAACGCTCGATGCTGACCGGCCGCGCGCGGTTACCTGCGGGAAGGTCTTTCAGCACAAACTGGTTCAGCGTCTCCACCAGACGGCAGCGCTGGGCCGTCTCAAGGTCACACCCATATTTCTCGGCAAAGGCACGGTCTTCGCCCAATGGCAACGGCCGTCCCTTGAAGTCGGTGGGCAGCAGCTTGGTGGCCTTTACCACAGTGTGCATCACCTCGCTGCCGGTACGGGTGGAGCGCAGGGTATACTCCACCTCCACCGTCCAACTGTTGTGGGTCGAACTCCAACTGTTGACGGTAAGGAAGAGCACCGCGTCGATGCCCAAGTCATCATAGTAGTCGTTGATATTCTCGTTGCGCAGCTGCTTGACGGTGCGATTCTCGGTGGCAGCCAGCTGAGCCGACGCCATGGGTCCGAGGACATAATATCCATTGAAGACCAACGGATTGGAGGCCGTTAGATACAACTGCTTGACGGCGGCATTGGTAGCGGCATTATAAACCGAGTCCTCTATTGAACGTACGGCACGCCGTTCCGACTTGTCAACCACAGGAGCAATATAGAGGGTCGCCGGACGCTCACGATACATCTCGCCGTACTGAGTCATCCTCTTCTCGCCCTTGCAACCGGCCAATAGCAACGGGAGCAACAGCAATACATACCTTGATTTCATTCCTCACCTCCTTTCTCCTGCTCGCGCTGTGCTTTGCGTTCGGCGGCTTCCTTCTCACGTTGTGCTTTCCTCTCGGCGGCTTCCTGTTCACGCTGGGCTTTCTTTTCGGCAGCCTCCTGTTCACGCTGGGCTTTTTTCTCGGCGGCTTCCTGTTCTCGCTGCTTCTGCTTCGCTATGGCTTCCTGCTCTTTCTGTTTCTTCTTCTCAGCGGCCAGACGTTCCTGTTCTTTTTTCTTCTCAGCCAGTTGTTTCTCCTTCTCTTTCTGCTTCTGCTTCTCGAGCTGCTTCTTCTCCTTGTCGGCCTTTGCCTTGTCCTTCTCCTTCTGTTTCTTGGCTTTTTCTTTCTCCATCTTGGCTTGCATGCGGGCGTCTATCTTGGCTTGTTTGGCGGCAGCAACCGAGTCGGCATAGGCTTGGCGCGCGCGGGCAGCGGCGGACTGTTGCTCTTCGAGCAACTCACGCTTCTGGTTTGCCGTGAGGCGTATCTCGCGCTGCACCGAGTCGACGGGCGTCTGCTTGCGTATCCAGGCGGTGTCGGAGCTGTCGACAATCGAAGCCACCCACGGCAAGGGTCTCAAAGCCGTCAGTGAGTCGTAAGCCCAGCCCATCAGTTGACCGATATTGGCAGTGTCATGCAACTGCGCCAGCGTGTCGTCCATCATGTCGGGCAACAGGTGTTGCTTGATGCGACGCACCATGCCGCGACTTTCGGGGAAAGCGCGCACCTCGGCGTTGAACATGCGGCATGCGGTGCCTCGATGTCCCATCAAGGCCAGCGTCACCCCGTAGTCGGCATACATGCCTGGATGCAACGTATCCTCTTTAACGGCAGCGTTGATGCTCTCGGCATAGGCCACCGCCAGAGCGTGCAACTCGCCATAGGTGGCGTGGGTCTGGTAGGCCAGCACCTCCTCGCGAGGCATGCCTTTGTACTGGCCCGAGCAACCCGTCACGAAGGCCATAAGCACCGTCGCGACAACTATCAAACTATTTGTCTTCATTCTCATAACGGTCATAACAAAAAGCGAAGGTCTGTAAGCCGGGTTCTGTCGTGTCCTATCATTAATCTAGGGCCGCCGTCACCGACGGTCTCAATCAACCTACCCTCCGGCATCTCTACTCAGGCGAGCCTGCCTTTAAATACTGCCGGTATACATGGTCTTTCAGCCCATGAGGCTTGCCATCACGCCTGTCACCAGGCTGTGTCGTGGGCTCTTACCCCGCGTTTTCACCCTTACCCTGTGTTGAGTGTTGAGTGTGAAGTTTCAACTTTCAACTCTCAACTTTCCACTCCCATAGGGCGGTATCTTTTCTGTGGCGCTCTCTGTCACCCCACTGACGCATTAACGCATTAACACATTCAGTACGATGCCTTCCCGTTAGGAAGCATGGTGGCTCGTGCTGCCCGGACTTTCCTCTCAGTCTCCGACAAGACAAGTGTTAAGTGTTAAGTGTTGAGTGTTAAGTTTTGAGTTTTAAGTGCTCTTCGACTTATTGACTCAGCCACCCAGTCACCCAGACACTGACACTTCATCATGTCGCCGAGGCCGAGCGATAGAACGGCCTTCGCTATTTTGGGTGCAAAAGTACAAATATTTTTACGATATATAAAAAATATATTGCAACGGACAGTTTTACAATCCGTTGCAATATACCTTTCTGGCGCAGAAACGGTCAGCGCACCACCGTGACGGTGCCTTTCTCCTGCCGGATGGAGCCGGCACTGTCGCGGAAACGGGCAATCCACACATAGGTGCCCTGCGGCACCAGGGAACCGTCGCGACGGGCATCCCAGCCCTGGTCGATGTCGTTCGAACTGAATACCGGGCGGCCGTCACGGCTGTATACGACCATGCGGAAATTGCTCACCGCGCTGGTCGACTTCACCTTGAACACGCGGTTCTCCTCCGCATCGGCCATCGGCATTATGATGTTGGGAGCCCACAGCACATTGTCGTAGTGAGGCGGAACGGGAGCGGCACCGCCGTCCTTGGCTGTCGCCACAATCGCCGTGTCGTCCTCCATCGTTTCGACAACGAAGTCATCGAACGTCACATTTTCAGACTTCACCGTGGCGGGTGGAAGTACGGCCGGTGCGAGGTCGGAGGAAGGTGTCAAGTGTTTAGTGGTAAGTGGTAAGTGTTTAGTGGTAAGTGGTAAGTTTTGAGTGTTAAGTGGTAAGTGGTAAGTGTTAAGTGTTAAGTGTTGAGTGTTAAGTGCTTTTTGACTTTTTGACTTTTCGACTCTTTGGCTCTTCGAGTCCTCGACTGTTGGCTTGACGGTGGACGCAGGAGCCACAACCCTCTGTGACGCAGCATCCGACACCTCGCGGACTTCGCCGGAAGACTGCATGGCGAGAAGCTGGTGGTCGGAGGAAGGTGTCATGTGTTTAGTGTTAAGTGGTAAGTACTCTTCGACTCTTTGACTCTTCGACTTTTCGACTTTTCGACTCTTCGACTCATCGACTCCTTGTGACAGCAGCCAGACGGCACCCGCCGCCAACACGACGACAGCAGCCATCACACCTCCCAGACGTGTCCAACGGCGCAGGCGCACACGGCGCTCAATCTTCTCAAACAACCCTTCGTCGGGCATCTCACGGTAATCTCTCAAATCCATATATCTTATCTTTTGCTTTTTAATTCATCAAGTCACTGAGTATCTGAGTCTCTGAGTCTTTGAGTCTATGAGTCTTTGAGTCCAATTCTTAATTCTTAATTCTTAATTCTTAATTCTTAACTCTTAATTCTTAACTCTTAACTCTTAACTCTTAATTCTTAACTCTTAACCAACTCTTCTCTCAGACGCTCTTTTGCGCGGCACAGCAGCGCTCTCACGTTCACTTCGCTGCACTTCATCTTCTGCGCCGCCTCTTCATAGGTGTAGCCCTCCACCTCGACCAGGTTGAAGGCCAGCCGCTGTGCCGTTGTCAGCCGCTGCAATGCCGCCACCACCTCCTCGGTGCCGAAAGGGTCGAGCGGCAACTGCACACTGTCAATCAGTCCATCATCGGTATATTGCACCGGCATCTTTTTGCGACATTGCCGCAGACACTCGTTGAGCATAAGCCGATAGATCCAAGCCCCCAGTCGCTCGGGGTCGCGCACACGACCAATGTTTTCAAACACCCTTACAAAGCCGTCCTGCATCAGGTCCTGTGCCGCATCGCGGTCGCTGGCATAACGCATGCACACCCCCATGGCCATAGGCGCGAATGTTTCATACAAAGCTCGTTGCGCCCGTCGGTCGTGTCGGCGGCATCCCTCGATGATATGTGCATAGTCTGCAGCCATTCGACTAGATAGATACAAACGGGGTGGTTTTTGTTGTTACATTAACAACATTTAACATTCACAATCTCCAAACAATCATCTGACACCCTGAAGCAGACATTCCAGCGTCCGAAGGTCATGGTGTAGACTCGTTGTGGGTCGTGCTGGTAATGCGGCCGTGGGTCCTGACGCAGTGCCTCTTCGAGCGTTCTACGCTGTTCTTCCGGCAGTTGCAACAACAGACCATGATCGTCGACCATCTTCAACAACGGCTGTGGGGCATGCTGGGCGAAACCGCCACGCGCATCGGGATGACTGTCAGCATAAGGAATGTAGGGCTTGATGTCGAGGATGGGTGTGCCATCCACCAAGTCGGCACCGGACACCACCAGCACCGGTCCCGGTTCGATGCAGAGCAGACGTACGCTGGAGAGGCCGATGGCGTTGGGGCGGAAGGGGCTGCGGGTGGCAAAGACCCCCACCCTCTTGTTACCCCCCAGACGTGGCGGACGCACTGTCGGGCTCCACTCCTCACGCCCGGTCAGATGAAATTGCCAGATGAGCCAGATATAATCGAACTCCTCCAGTCCACGCACTGCCTCAGCCACACGGTACTCCGGTTCGAAGACCACACGAGCCTCGTAGTCGACCAATCCCGCCTGCCGCGGAACACCAAACTTCTCCTTGAAAGGAGTCTCAATATGGGCTATCTGCTTCATAGACTGCAAGTCTGTGAGTCTGTGAGTGACTGAGTGACAGAGTGGAAGAGTAGAAGAGTGGAAGAGTCAAAGAGTCGAAGAGACGAAAAGCACTTCAAACTTAAAACTCAACACTCAACACTCAACACTTAACACTCAACACTTAACACTCAACACTTAACACTTAACACTAAACACTCAACACTCTCCCCTTTCCGCCCACACTCGGTCGAAGTCGGCTTTGTTCTTCACCAGCGTGTTGGGGATGTCCAGTCCGTACGGGCAGCGGGTCTTGAAGAGGTCGCAGTGCACGCAGTCGTCTATCTTGTCCATCTCTCTCCGCCACTCCTCGGTGACATAGACGCTGTGGGGCGCCCTAGTCAGGAAGAGACTCATGCGGTTGCAGTCCTGAATCTGGATGCCGACGGTGCAGGGCTGGCAGTAGCCGCAACCGCGGCAGAAGTCGCCGCTCAGCTCCCGGCGATCCTTCTCAATCTGCGCCCGCATCACGTCGTCGAGCACCGGCGGGTTGTCCTGATAGCTCAGCCATTCGTCCAGCTCGCTCTCTTTCTGTATACCCCAGATGGGTGCCACCTCATACTGCGCCAGCCAGGCATAGGCAATGGCCGAGTGGGTGATGAGGCCGCCGCTGAGGCCTTTCATGCAGATGAAGCCCATGTCCGCTTCCAGCGTGCGGCGCACAATGTCGAGGTCGACATCCGAGGCCAGATAGCTGAAGGGATACTGCAGCGTCTCGTAGAGACCGCTCTCGATGGCCTCCAGCGCCACCCGCTGGCGGTGGTTGGTGATGCCCACGTGCAGCACTTTCCCCTGTCGCACAGCCTCCTGCATGGCCTCGTAAAGGCCGCTCCCGTCACCCGGTTTGGGACAGAACGAGGGGTTGTGGAACTGGTAGAGGTCGACATAGTCGGTCTTCAGCAACCGCAGGCTGGTGTCGAGGTCTTTCCAGAAGCCTTCGGCCGTGGTGGCACCCGTCTTGGTGCTGATGATCACTTCGTTACGACACCCATCGAGGGCCACCCCCAGCTTTTCCTCACTGTCGGTGTAGAAGCGGGCGGTGTCGAAATAATACATGCCGCCATCCAAAGCACGACGAATGAGTTTCACGGCATCGACCTGGCTGATGCGCTGTATGGGCAAAGCCCCGAATCCGTTGCGCGGCACCACAAGGCCGCTACGTCCCAATGTCACTTTCTGCATAGTTCTTCCTTTAAAGCTTTGACAAACGAGTGAATATCCTCCTCGGTGGTGTCGAACGAGCACATCCAGCGCACCACATCGGCGTCCTCGTCCCAGTCGTAGAAGAAGTAGCGTTCCTGCAGACGTTTCCACACCTCGCGGGGCAGCTGGGCGAACACACTGTTCACCTGCACCGGATACACAATCCTGAGGTCGGAAGTCGGAAACCGGAGGTTCTCCACCTCCTGTCTCAACAGCTGAGCCATCCGGTTGCTGTGCTCGGCATTGCGACGCCAGATGCCGCTCTCGAGGTAGCAGATCATCTGCGCCGCCATGAAGCGCATCTTGCTCCCCAGCTGCGTCATCTGCTTGCGGCGGTATTTCATATCGATATCAAGGGCGGGATTCAAGAGCACACAGCTCTCCCCCATCAGCAGGCCGTTTTTGGTGCCGCCGAAACTGAGGGCATCCACGCCGCAGTTGGTGGTCATCTCCTTGAAGGTACAACCCAACGCCACCGCCGCATTGGCCAGTCGCGCTCCGTCGACATGCAGATACATATTGTGCTCGTGCGCCAGTTCGGCCAAGGCTTCTATCTCCTCCAAAGTATAAAGGGTACCCAGTTCGGTGGGCTGGCTGATGCTGATGGCCTTGGGCTGCGAATGGTGCTCGAATCCGAAGCCATGCAGGCGCGTCTTCACCAACGCAGGGGTAAGTTTACCGTCCGCGGTGTCCACCGTCAGCAGGCGGCAGCCCACCACCCTCTGCGGCGCACCGCACTCGTCCACGTTAATATGCGCCGTCTCAGCACACACCACCGCCTCGTGGCTCCGGCACATCGCGTCGATGCTCAGCACGTTGGCTCCCGTGCCGTTGAAGACCAGGTATATCCTCGCCCCCTCGCCGAAGGTCGCCTTGATGAGCGCCTCCAAACGCTGCGTGTATTCGTCGTCGCCGTAAGCCAGCGCATGCTCGCTGTTGGCCATTGCAATAGCCTCCAGCACCTCGGGGCTGATGCCCGAATGGTTGTCGCTTCCAAATCCTCTTTTCATCTGTCAATGAGTTGTATATAAACAAAAAGCGCGTACATTCGCTTTTGCAAATATACGCACTTTTTGGTAACCGGACAAATTATTGCTTGTCCTTCGGGTTGTAGAAGACGAACTGGCCGTCGATGACGTCGATGATGATGGTCTCGTTGCTGTGTATCTTGCCTTCCAGCAGCTGACGGCTCATCTCGTTCAGTATCTCGCGCTGGATGACACGCTTCACCGGGCGGGCACCCATGGCGGGGTCGTAGCCCACCGCGGCCAGACGGCTGACCGCCTCGTCGGTCGCCGAGATGGTGATCTCGTTCTGCTCCAGCATCTTGACCACCGTGCGCAACTGTATACGCACTATGTCCTTAATCTGGTTCTGCGTCAGCGGCTGGAACATGACGATCTCGTCGATACGGTTCAGGAACTCGGGACGTATCCGCTGCTTCAGCAGCTCCATCACGGCCTGCTTCGTCTCGTCCAGCTCATACTGCGAGGGCACTCCGTTCTCCAGCTTCTCGCGGATGATGTCGCTGCCCATGTTCGAGGTCATGATGATGATGGTGTTCTTGAAATCGCACGTGCGCCCCTTGTTGTCGGTGAGGCGGCCGTCTTCGA
>JAEEGF011349747.1_pt1 | contig 20053 bp, 6 predicted proteins | sample 9134171 | NCBI WGS metagenome assembly JAEEGF01 (sample SAMN16246542, study PRJNA631951) | gut metagenome | biome: gut microbiome; feature: rumen; material: AP-attached | host: Bos | place: Iran: Karaj | collected 2018-10
CTAGACAGATAGAAAAAGTGCTAAAACCCAACTCATTAGGGGGCTGTGTCATAATTCATTTGTTGCAAATTGAGTCGCGCTTCGCGCGAGAAATTAAGCAAAAATTTGTATAAAAAATTAAGCAAAATACATTTTTATTTTAATTTTATTAATAATTTAATTTCTCGGCCGTCAGGCCGATTAAAAATCACGAGGTGAATTATGACACAGCCTCTTGCAGACGCCGAATGTGTTGACATCTAGAGTTTGCTTTCATCGTGTGCCTATGATAAAAACCATTAGGGTTCGGGGAAAATCTAGTTTTTCATAATAACGGTCTCGGCATAAGCTAATTGGATGGAATGATGAGATAATGGGCTTACTTTAAGGGCGTGTAATAGGCGAGAGTTACTTCTGTTCGGATCCGAGGGGACGGTTCCTGAGTCCAAAATGCAAGGCATTTTATTACACAGAAACCGTCCCCGAGTAGTTGCCCAAAGGGCAACTTTTGGACACTCACATTAAACCTACTTGTTTTCCTCGGATAGTAATGAATAAAAACAGGACCTTGAAACCAAGGCCCTGTTTTTAGTTAGTTAAACTGTGATGGATTAGTTAGCCCAAACACCGCTGAGCAGATAGTTGATCAGAGCGGTTACATCACCGATCTTCACATCACCACTGTTGTCACAGTCGGCATTAGCAAGGTTGACGCTGGTAGCATCACCGCTGAGCAGGTAGTTGATCAGAGCGGTTACGTCACCGATCTTCACATCACCGCTGTTGTCAACGTCACCACGCAGAACATCAGAAGCAACCTCGGTCATCTCGGTAATGTAAATCTGAGCTTCACCGTAGTAGATGGTAACAATACCGGTCACGTCATAGGTCTTGCCTTCCTCGATGGCGGGCAGGGTTACATTGAAGTTGTTGAACAATACCAGGCTGTCGGCAGCGTTGTAGAAGCGCTTGTTGTTAGTAGTATCGGTCAGCAAGGTGAGACCCTTGAGGATCACGTACTCGTTCACATTACCGGTGGTGATGTTGGTGCGCTCGAAGGGAGAAGCGTCACGGGTGTCGCCGCTGGCTTGGATGCCCTCGGGATTAATGAACTCGGGAGTGATTTCGTTGAACAACTGGTAGATTGCGCTCCAACCATCGCTCAGTACGTCACCATTCTCGAAGGTGGCGTCTTCACCAAGTGCACCGTAGATAAGGCCGCTGGTGCCCTCGGTGTCGCGAACCCAGAGGCGGTTGCCCTTCTGATAGGTAACAACAACGTCGTTATACATGTTGATCTTGGTGTTGTTGTCGAGAGCGTAGGCCTCGTTGAAGTTGTTCACGTCAACAACAACGGGCTCAGGAGTTTCAGCACCTTCGATATTGAGGATGTAGAGCTGGATCTGGTCGGTCTGACCCTTGGTATACCTACCAACAGCACCAGTAACGGTGTAGTCACCTTCCTCGGTGGGAATGTTGGTGATCACGGTGTTGAACTGGTTGTACATCACCATGGTGCTACCATCGCTGAGGTTAGCGGTAACGTTCCTGCCGTCAACAGTGAAGCTGGTGATGTTCTTAACTACAACATAAGCGTTGATCAAGTTTTCGTTGAGCTCGGTGATTTCCTGAGGTTTAGCAAGCTCAGTGTCGGTGTTCTCGCTTTTGCTGACGTTAGCAGCATTCTTGAACTCGGGCAGACCATTGTAAACGGTCTTGGTAGCAGTCCAGTTCGGGTTCAGTACCTCGCCATTGTTGAATTCGAGATTCTCTTGACCATTGATCTGGCCGTAGATCAGACCATAGCCGGTGGCATCGCGCAGCCACAGGTAAGCACCCTGCTGAGCGGTAACAACAGCGTTTCCACCAAAGGTGAAGTCAACGTTGCCCATTTGGCTAACTTCGGCAAGGGTCATGATGGCCTGTGCAGGCTCAACCTTGGTGTAGGTAGCGCTAACGGTAGTGCTCTCATATTCGCCCTTAACGGCCTTAGCGTGAACCGTGGTGGTCTCGGTGATGTTCAGGGCCTGAGTGTACTCAGTGAATTCACCATCATTGAGGGCATACATGAGGGTAGCGTCTTCCTCGTTGTTAATGATCTCAACGCTCAAGCTCTCCTCAAATTCCTGAGAAGCGGGCAGCGTGGGAGCAGCAACAGTGACTGCAGGCAGTTCACCGTCAACATAGACGCGGATCTCGGTGCAACGAACCTGATTGGTGCTAGCGGTGAAGGTTACGTTTTCAGCGCTACCAATCCAAGTACCCAACTTGCCTTCATAGCTATAGTTGCCATTGTTGTCATTAACGGTCAAGCAACCAGGACCATACTGAGAGGTGCCGTTGGCAGTGCAGTCAAACTCGATGCGAACGATGTTACCAGCGGTCGAGGTAAAGGCAATGGTGTGGTTTTTGTAGATGCGGTAGTGACCCTTAATCACACCATTTGAAACGGTGAAGGATGCACCAGGACGAGAAACAGTGTACTCCTTAGCATCCTCAAAGGACTCGTCATCAGCATAGTTGAAGGTGATGCAGGTGCCGCTAACGGGCTCGAGCTTGGTGTAGGTAGCACTTACTACGTTGCTCTCGATACTGTTCTTAGCAGCCTTGGCATAAACCGTGGTGGTCTCATTGATGGTGAAGGGTTCAGTGTAAGTTTCCCAAGTCAGGCCATTGGTGCTGTAGGAGATAGTTGCATCTGCGGTACCACAGGTCAAGGTGATCTCCTGGCTATCGACGAACGATGTGCCATCACCAGGGGTAAACACAGGGTCAAGAACGGTTTCAACAACCTCGCCGCCCAGAGTGATTTCCATCTTCTGGATACGGGTTTGACCTGAAGTGACTCGGGTGAAGGTGATTTCCTGAGCTGAACCAGTCCAGGTTCCATCTGAATAGGAACCAGTACTCCAAGTATCCTGGTTACCCCAGTAGTAGTTATTACTGCAAGTGAAAACAATCTTGGTGATTGCTTCGCTGGCTGCAACTTTCAAAGTGTTGCCAGTGTAGATACGGGCATTGGTGCCACTGGTGTAATACTTAGGGGCGTTTGTGCCTGTACCTTGGTCAAAGGTCAAAGTCACGCCATCAACCGTGAGTGTGGTGAGGTCTTCAGCGTTAGCGTAATTCTGTGCGCTGAAGTCGATTTCCACAGTGTTAGCAGCCCAAGCCGACATGGTCAGCAGGGCAAGCGTGAGGAGAGAAAACAATTTCTTCATAAAAGCTTGTAATGAATTAAGAAGTTAATGAAATATGTTAATAAACAAAAAGTGTTCATTCTTAGCGCTTTAGACAAGCGAGGTCCATTTCACGATGCAAAGGTAAGCATATAAATGGTATTTTGCAATTATTTAATGGAAAAAGTGAGATGACCCAAATCTATAGGTCATCTCACCTTTCTCGATAGTCAGTAGTCAGTCTGCTGATGCAAACTCCTGACTTCTAACTCTTGAGACGCTAGATTTTGCGTCTCTACACCTTCTTGTTAGCGAACCATCTTGGTGGTCTTGGTTGAACCGTCGCTGTAGCGGGTGATGACGATGTTCATGCCATCGAAGGGCTTGTTACTCATTACACCCTGGGCGTTGATGTAGGTCACGCTCTCAACACCTGCAACATTCAACTCGTGGACGCTGGTCGTGATTTCTGTCCAGTCTAAGATGTTTTCTACAACATAGTACAGCGGTGCTGCTTCCTCGCCACGCATATTGTTCACACCACTCTTCTTGTAGTAGAAGCGAACGCGGAACTGGATCTTGGCGTCCTGCTTGGCACCGAAGCCATAAGGATTAACATCCCATTCGCCACCTTCGTTCTCAATGCCATCCTCGGTGGTCAGCTGCTCAAAGATGAGCTTGCTGGGTGAACGGTCTGCTGCCGGGTCGTTCACGGGCTTGCCATTCTCACCGAAGTAGTAGCCACGGATGTCTTCGCAATCTCTCCAGACGCGGAACATGAACGGTTCATAGGTTACGCTAGCATCCTCGGGCACATAGCCATACACACTGAAGGTCGGGTAGTAGATCCAGCATGACTCGTTGTTCTCATCTTTCCATACACCGGTTTCGCCTTCGGTGTGAACACCTGTAGCCTGGACCTCGGTACTGGCGACGCCAGTCTTCCAGATGGGGCTACCATAGCTGTTCTCGCCGTCGGCCTTCACGCGATCCTCGCCGAAGGTCCAGATCACGGGCTGATAGCTCATGTAGTCGGTGGGAACGCCGGTGATGATGTTGTTGTCCAGACGGTCAACGATGCCGGGATTCACAACAGTGTTATAGTACTGCGGCAGCACATTCAGCATCTCCAGATAGGTGCCATCGGTGCGGCGCTGCAGCTTGGAGATGGCTTCGTTGGGAGCAACGTTGCTGCCACGCTCCAGCGTGTAGTAATATACAGCGGGGTTGGGAGCCAGGGTCACCTCAACGTTAGCATTCTTCACGCCAGGGGTGAGGCTGTGGTCAACGTCGCCCATGATCTCGTCAAGCGTGTAGAAACCGTCGATGGTCGAGCTTGTCTTGAATACGGGCACCTCAACCGTGTTGGTGCTCTTGCTGTTGTCGTTCAGGACGAGCACGTAGGCATAACGCACGGGATGGTCATTGTTGGCGGTAATTGCGGTGAACTGGTCAACAAAGGTGATCGGGCTCAGGTCAATGGCCTCGCCAGCGCCAACGTTCAGGTTGCCGTTTAGGGTGATGGGCACGTTATAGTCAGCCAGGGGTTCCTGGTTCTCATAGGTGATTTCATAGCGTACACCATTGTTGGCGGTCAGTGTCAGTTGGGCAACGGGAACCATCACGTCAAGGTCGGCAGCATCCATGCGATAGAGGGTGAAGGCGTTCTCGCCGTCCTGTACGCGGGCAGGAGTCAGAGCGTTGACAGCGTCATCGTTCATCACGTTCAGGAAGTTGCGGTAGTAGTTCAACTCCTCGGTGGCCCTGTAGTCGCTCTCGTAGTGGTTCAGAGCGAGGTACAGGAAGTCATACCAGCCGGGGATGACAACGCTGGCCTGGTTGGACCAAGCCACGAACATGTCATGGTCGCCGTCGGAGGGCTTAGCAAAGACGATGTAGGTGAGCGTGTAGCTGTGCTCGTCCTGGGGTACCTCATAGGTGTAGCTGTTCTCACTGGTGGTAACAATCTCCTGGTGAACCTCATTGCCGTCCTCGTCGGTCAATACAAGGTAGAGGATGTAGGTTTGGGGCACGTCCTCACTTGCCAGGTCGTCGAGCGATGAGGTCCAGTCGAGCACTACATTATATACATGCTCGGTGGCGGTGGGCTCGGCAGCTGCCTCCAAGTTCACCAGATAGATACCCACGCGGGGTGCATAGTCCTGGTTGTAGGCAGCGAAGTTGGCAGTCACATAGCGGGGATCGGCGAACTCCTGACCGTCAACGGTCTTGTAGGGGTTCTGGGTGCGGCCGTCATACACGCCGTTGTGGGTTGTGGGGAACAACCAGCCAGTGGTCCAGGAGGTGTCCCTCTCCCAGTACATGAGGCGATAGTCGGGGATGAAGATGTTCATACCCGTCATCGACTTGTACTCGGTGCCGTTCTTGCCGGCCATGGAGAAGTCGTGCTCCTTGTCGATAACCGACATACAGTCGTGGATCACGGGATAGAGCTTGCCACCGACCATCTTGGAATAGAAGTCGGTGATCTGTGAACCCTCGCGGCCACTCGTGGGGCTGAACTCCTCGAACATGAACTTGAAGGGAACAGCCTCACCGGCGATGACGTTGTTGTTGTTCTCGTAGTTGGTTACCCAGCTGTCCTTCTGGCGGGCCTGGCCCTTACCGAGAACGAAGAAACGGTTGTACTCACCACTGATGTTGAACGTCGTACCGCTCATCATGCCGCTACCAACGCGCAGACCATCGGTCAGCAGCTGTACGGCAGCGATGTTGTTGTTGATGTAGTTGATCAGGTCGTTGGCGTTGGTGAAGAAATTGGAATTGTAAGTACTGCTCGACCAGCCGCTACCCTGGGGTGTATCGCCACCGTAGGTAGTGATGTGGTTGTTCAGAGCCACCATCAGGATGGTGTAACCCTCCTCGTAGGGGGGCGTCACGTCATTGGCGCTGATGTTCCAGCCGCCGCCCACGGCGCCGTAGTAAACCGGGCGCTCGCGGTTGCCGTCCTTGTCATAGGCACTGTACTTTGGACCCGGAATGTTGGGGTCGCAGTATACCTTCTTCAACAGGGCTACAATCTGATAGGGATCGGTGGCCTCTTCGGTGATGGCATTCTCGTGGGATACGCCGTTGGCGTCGGTCCACTGATAGGTAATGGCATCATAATAGGCCTTGTTGTGAACGACAGCCTGTGACTGGGCAGTCGTCACACCAAACATCACGAACATGGCTGTAATCATCAGCCCGAGAATGTTTCTAGTCTTCATAATGAATAAAATTTTAATAGTTAATAAAAAAATATAGTTAAAATGTTTCTAACCGTTGTTCTTATTTTCTATTTCTCTCAAGAACAGCGCATTATGGAGAATCTCTATGGGGTAGTGATCTCATGAGCTATTCAGAGAAACGTAATTATACGTGCTTCGGGGAACTATTACCCGACGCAAAGATAAATCTTTTTTTTAAAAGTCCCAATTTTCACTCATTTTTTTTTGAAAAAAATTACATTTCCTGTCAGCTGTATTGACAAATTCTCACACCCTCTTCCCCCCCCCTTGGTCCTCGTCGGGAGTAAAAACAGCCAGGGGCGCGCTATCAACAGCGAGCCCCTGGCATCATTTACTGTGGTTATGAAAAAATTCTTTAGACTTTCGTCTTGAATTTAGTCTTCATGTTTAACGAACCACCTTGGTGGTGCGGATCTTGCCGTCGCTGTAGCGGGTGACAACAATGTTCACACCGTCGAACGGCTGTTCGCTCTGCATACCCAGTGAGTTAACGTAGGTTACGCTAACCACCTCGCCGTTGTAGTTGATTTCCTTAACAGCGGTCTGGGGATCCGGAGACTTACCGGGAGACTCGGAACCGTTACCGGGACGGCTGCTGTCACCGTCACGACGTCCGCTGTGGACTTCATGATCATCGGCGCTGCCTTTTACGACGTAGTAGTAGCGTACGAAGATATTCAGGTCATCAGAGGTGATCTGGTTATAGATGGGATTGTGATTGTCATCATAGCCTGCGATTGCCAGAGCATCCACAGCAGCAAAGATGGCATTGGTCTCATCCTGATCCCATTCGCCGTCAGCATTGCTCCTGTCAACCTTGACCTTCTTGAAGGTTAAGGTGGGCTGAGCGTCACTACTGCTGCTGGTTGCACCAGGAGTGAATGTCTGACCTAAGCCTGGAGTTTCGGCGTCAGCGACATATCCGCTCCAAACGCAGATCGGTCCATAGGGGTCGCCAGCGATACCCTCGTAGTGTTCGCCGGTGGTGACACCGTCGCCGTCAACCTTCTGGAAGTGGCGCAGCAATCCGTTCTTACTTTCAACGAATACACGGAACATGTAAGGCTCGTACTCAACAGTTGCGACCTCGCTGTGCGGCAGCTTGCCGACAGCCTCGATGTTGTCGAGGATATACAGGCTGCAGGCCTGACCCTCATATTCCCAGTTCGTCGAACCGTTCTTGCCGGTCTGGAGCTCGGCAGTGGGCGTGCCCTTCATCTCTACCTCACCGGCACCGGTCTTCCAGATGGGAGCACCGTAGGTGTTGTCATAACCATCGTCCTCATAGTAGCGGCGTGAGATACCCCAGGTCGATACCGAGGGAGCATAGCTCATGTAGCTGCTGCCATAAGCACCCGTCTTGAGGTTTTCTTCTCCAACGAAGAAGTGATGCTCACCGTTGGGATACTCTGTACCCTTGTTGGGATTGCTTTCCTCCATCTCCACGTAGGTGAAGTTCTGGGTCTTCTGCAACTCGGTCAGGAAGTCTGCCTGATAACCGGGAACACGGTTCTCGGCACCTTGCAGCAGGTAAGCGTAGAGGATGTCATTGTCGTCCGACAGGTCATATTCCACGTCGGCCGAGATGGCATTCATCGTCATACCCAGGTTGTGCTTGATCGTCTGGGTATCGGGATCGTAGGCACCGATGTTCTTATCGTTGTCTACCTCGGTAAGGGTATAAGCACCCATTACCTCACAGTCAGCCTTCTGGATGTCGACCCTGACAGAACCACTTTCCTTGACACCTTCGCCCTGAGGACCGTTAGGCTCATACCTCAGTACGTAGCCGTAAGCATCGGGATGGCTGTTGTCGGCAGGAATTTCCTCCTTCATTTGGTCAACAATCAGCAGGTGCAGGCGCAGCAGACCACTCTCGGGATTAGTAGGAGTAGTGTTCAGTGCGGGGATGGTAACGTCCTTGGTAGCGGGACGGCTCTCGATCAGGTCGCCATCCTGTGCAGTGGCGGTAGCCGTTACGTTCTGATCCTCGAGCGATTTCACGATCGTGATAGAAGCAGAGCCTTCGCCAGTCACGGTCTGGCCGTCAACAGTCAGGGTCACGGTGCCATCACCAGTAGCGGTGATAACCACGTAGCCGTTCTGCTCATCGACGTCGATGACGGGCGTCGGGGTGCGGCCAGCCTCGGCAACGGTAACAATCTGCTCAGCGGTTTCGCTGATCAGCTTGCCTTCTTCCTGAGCGGTAGCGGTCACGGTATAAGCCATGTCACCGTCGGGGGAGGGCATGATGGTGTAAGGATTGGTTACCTCAACGCCGTCAACATAGAGATGTACAGTTCCGTCGCCCGTTGCAGTGATAGTCTTTGAACCGTCGGCATTGGCTACGACACTGATGGTCGGCATAGCCGTCCTGGCCATGATGTTGAACTGGGCGGGAACAGCTTCTGATTCAATGCCACCAGGATATACTGCGCTGACAGCGCACTCATGATCACCTACAGCCAAATTGCTGAAGTTATAGGTAAGGGCATTGTTAGCATTCACACTGCCTACCAGCTCGCCATCCAGATATACATTATAGGATACCGGTTCTATTTCAGAAATAGAGGCTTCGTAGGTAACATCGTCAATCATCACGCCGAAGATGTCATATGCGGTGTGGCGGATTGCAAAGTACTTGGTGCCTTCAGGCAGAGTGGCTGTGCGCTGGGTCCATGTTGTCGCACTGGAAGTGAAAGACTCCACTACTGAGAAACTTGCGGGATCGTTATCGGTTGACGAAGCGAGCACCTCATAAGTTTCATTACCATATTGGGTAGTGATGATTCGTTCCCAGAAACTAATGGTTTGGGCATTGCCGCTCAATTTAGGCGAAATCAGCCAGTGGTCGGTAGTTTGAATATTGTTGCCATTTTCGTCACCAGCGTCGCAGAAGGAAATCATGAACTGGCTTCCGCTATGAGGCGTATCAATATTCCAGCTTGCACTAGAGGGATTCATTACCGTCCAAGCTTGCGGATCGTTGTCATTTTCGTATGATACGTTTTGAGGACCATAAACATAGTCACTAGAAGGCGTATACACAGTCCAGCCGCCAATTGTACCCGTGTGCTGTGTGGCTGTGATGCCACCAATCGAGAACGAGGGGAACTTGCTGGTATCGTCAAAATTCTCGGTAACGGTTTCAATATTCGTCGGAACATTGGGAACATCCCAGGTCACGGTAGCGGTTTGGTTTTCACTGTCGGCAGTAGCCACTACGTTCTCGGGAGCCGGATAAACCAGCTTGTCAATCGTGAAGGTGTAATCGTTGGCGTTGATGCTGATGGTGTAAGTGCCACCCTCCGGGAAATAGATGGGATGATACTTGACGGGATAGTCGTTTCCTGCGTCGGTATCGAGATAACCCGAAGTGTTGTCGCCATAACCCCAGTCACCACCGTCGGTCGATGCACCGAAGAAGAGTCGGTTGTTATCGTCTTCCCAGTAATAGGTAAGCCCCGTTGTCCTACCAAAGAGGATGTGACTATTAGCGGGAATATTGTTAAGCGTAGCGGTATAGGTGCCGTCACCGTTATTGGTCATTGCTACGGCAGGATTGGCCGAGAAGTCCCAAGTGCTAGCACCATAGTCGCAGTAGATGTACAGATCAGGTACATAGGTCACATTGACCGTAGCACTGGTAAGGTTGTTGGCAGCAGTAACGGTTTCGGTAGCCGAGAGATCACGGCCACCATAGGTCACGGTCACTGTACCGCTTATCGAGCCATTGTTGTTGACGAATCCCCACCATTGGTCACTAGTGGTGGTCGAGAATGCACTGCCCTGAGGTACAGTTACACCCACATTGTCGTCACCCAAGTTGGTGCCTTGTACCGTAAAGGTGTTATTCGTACCGCTGTCGTTGATGGTCAGCGTCTCGGGTGAGACCTCAATCTTGGGCCCCGTTTCCTCAAAAGTAAAGGTTACCGCAGGCAGGATTGATGTAACGTTATTAGAGACACCATTATAACCCGTGTAAGAGTAATAGCCAACATTAGAGCCCATATTCATACCAGTGAACGAGGTGCTACTATAAGTGCCCGTTTGAGTATCAACTTGTATTAAAAGGTTGCCTCCGTTATAGGTGTATGGGTTCGTAAAGATGATGGTCCATTCGGTTTCGCCATTAGGCACAACTGTTGCGACTGCAGTAACATTGTCATTCAATGCCGTGGCACTGCTGAATGAAGATGTGTTTGTTTCGCCTATGGAGAATGTCACACTACCGCCTGAGAAACTGATTCCATTGGGAGCATAGAAGGTCATCGAGGTGATATTCTTGCCCACAAGACTGGTTAACTCGCTTGCAGGATAGATCATCTGGTTCTTCTGGCCAGTTGATGAATCATACCAATTACCATAAACGGGCAGGTAGGAACTCGACTCATCTCCGTCACAAATGGTCAAGTCTTGAGTGCACGCACCGTTTAGTGAGATGGTCACATCCTGGGCACCAGTACTGGACAGGGTAAGTGTCGCAGTGTGGGTGCCAACGGCAGTGGGCGAATAGGTAACGGTGAGGTTACCACCAGTAGTACCCAAGCTAGAGGGGCTCACGCTAAACAAACCCGCATTAGTGCCGCTAATTGTAGCGGTAATGTCAGTCGTCAGGTTCAGACCAGAAACGGCCACCGTCTGGGTAGAGGTGCCACCAGGTATGCTGTTCAAGGAAACGCTAGTGGTACTGGCCGAAATCTCAGGATCGTCGCTGCGCTCATAATCCAACTTGATTTTCGGCAAGAAATAGAAACGGTTGGTAGAACCATAAGAATTGCGGCTCTGGTAATTGGTTTGATCCTGGCCGTAAAAATAGGTCCTGCCGTAATTGCCGGATGTGGTAGCAACTTGGACTAATATGTTTTCACCCGTATAGGTGAACGGAGTGGTAAATGTAATAGTCCATGCTCCATTGCTAACAGGGTAAGAAGTAACACGTGCTACCTGTGTCGTAGAGACATTCAAAGCCGCATTACTTGAGAATTGGCTGATGGAAGTATTGCCTAAAGACAACGTTATGCTACCTCCTGAGAAGGCGATATTACCGTTGGGATAGAACGTCAATGAGGTGATTTTGTCACCAGCCTGAAGCCCATCAAGTTGTGCCGCCCTGTATATCATCTGATTCGTCTGAGCCTGCTCAAAATAATAGCCGTAAACAGGCAACCATTGATAACCCGTAGAGGTGGACGTTCCGTCCGCTGCGGTCACTGAACCGGTAGTAGTAGCGCGGCTAGGAGCCTTCATGCTGCCGTTTTCGGTTTGTGATTTCGGTTGAACCACATTACCGTTCTGGTCAACTTTCAGTTGCTGCGCATTAAGCGACAGAGTGAGCAGCGTGATGGCTGCCAGAATCATATATATCTTTTTCATCGCTTATCGTTTGTTAGAGTTGTGATTAATAACATTACTGTTGCTGTTACCCTTGTTTGTGTTGTTGGGCTTGCTGTTGGTCGTTGCCGAGGGGGTAACTTTTGGCGTGGAATTGCTTCCATTGTTGTCGCGCTTGGGAGCTGCATAGGGCGAGAGGGGATGCTCATTCAAGTCGTTGCCGCCCCATTTATAGGTGGCTGCAGTACCATTGGCGATGGTTTGCTGGCGATCGTTAACAGTAATTCTGGCTACTGAAGCACCATCACCATAAGCCACGATCTCAACCCTCAGGTTGTCATAGTTGCTGTTGTTGAGCATGTTGGGGATAGCGATGTAGCCACCACCTTCCATGTAACCGACCCTGTCACCGTTATTAACGAAGTTTTCCCACTCCGAGCCGGGCGAAACGATCCAGTTGCTGGGCAGGTTGTTCTGGGTATATTCCCAGCTTTGCAGCAAGGTATTGTTATTATAAATCTTGATGGACTTGAAGTTCACGTGATAACTGTTGGGCCAGATCACGATGTCACCATTGCCCTTCACGCGAACCACACCAGTGAGCGGAATATTCAGATGATTCTCATCAAGATTATACTTGGGAGTTTCCAGAAGCACCTGGTCATTCAGATAGGTTATGGTGTAAGGAACAGTACCGTTAGAGGGCGTGCCGAAGGTGATTCTGGCAATCGGGGTGCTGGGTTTTTCTGGATCAACATCACCTTCATAGCGGTAGAGGGTGAATGTGTTCATGCCAGCCTCAATCTTAGAAACGGTCAAGCCATTGTAGATGTCCTCGTTGACCACCTCCAGGAAGTTGCGGTAGTAGTTGGCCATATCACCGACCACAAAGTCACTCTCGTGGTGGTCGAGTTGCAGACCTACGAAGTCGTCCCAACCGGGGATGACCACGTTGTCACGGTTACTCCATGCCACAAAGTTGGGATGCTCGCTGTCATCAGGAGTTCCCATAACGATGTACTCGATAGTGTAACTGTGCTCTTCCTGATCAACCAGGTAAGAAACTGTCGTCAGACCGGTCTGGCCATTGGTGATACCTGTGGCAACGACATACTTCCTTTCGCCAGTCTTGGGATCCCAGTAATAAACGGTATAGGTCTGCTCTACGTCGTAACCCGCCATCTCGTTCAGCGACGATACCCAAGTGAGCGTCACAACGTAGTTCTGGTTGCCGGGCTCATGATTGGGATTCTCGGGATCGCCGACGAATGTGGCAACGGCACTCAAGGTAATCTTGTAGATACCCACCTTGGGAGCATAGTCGGGATTGTACTGGGCATAATTGGAGTAGTAAGGACTAACTGGCCTGAAGTTGCTGCCAGTAGTGGTGTAAATGGCATTCATGTCACGGCCATCCACGTCATAATAGGTGTACCCAGTGGATGAGCTGTAAGTACTGTCTTTGCCCACCCAATACTTCAGACGGTAGTCGGGGATAAAGAAGTTCATGCCCGTGAAGGGGAAATCGTCGGTTTGGTCCTCACCGGCCAGGGTGAACTCGTGCCTGTTCTGGATCACACCTGCACAGTCGTGAACCACACTATAGGTCTGACCTTCCATCATGCGGTCGTAGAAATCGACGACGGTAGAAGCGCCTTCGAGTTTACCCGTCGTGGGGCTGAATTCCTCGAACAAGGGCCAGAAGATGACGCACTCGCCAGTATAACCTGCCCAGTCACCAGAATTGATTTTGCTCTGCACCTCAGCACCCTTCTGGCGGGCCTTGCCCTTACCCAGGAAGAAGAACTTGTTGTAAGTACCATCGCAGTTGAATACGGTACCGGGAGCGTCACCGTCCTTGATGCGCAGACCGTCGGTCAGCAACTTCACAAACTCGATGTTCTTATCAATGTAGTTGATCACGCTGTCAGGGTCACTGTATCCAGTAGAGCCGCCAAGGCCTGGCTCAGCAGGAATATAGGGCGTGTCCTTCAGTGCCACAGCAATTGCGGTGTAACCCTCTTCGTTGGGCTTGTAAGTGCTGCTGTTATAGGTTTTGTGACTAACCCTGTTGAAGTTCCAGCTATAGTCCATATCAACATAAGCTCCTTCAATGGTCTGGGATTTTCCACCAACTGATATCGTGGCGGTAGCGGAACTAGCATAACTATAGCCAGCTGTGATAATCACCTCGATATTGTCGTAGCCGGAAGTCAGGCTTGCCGGGATAGTAATGGTGCCGCCACTACTGCTTTCGAAATACCGATAATAATAGGTGGTGCCGTTTACGGTAGTTGACTGCGCACTTGTTAATGACCCAGAATAATCCCATGGCAAGCTATTCCGTGGGTTCCAACTGGCGATGAGTTTGGTCCCAGAGGTAATTCTAATGCCGTAGATATTAATGGGGTAATAATAATTATAATCACTACCGTTATTGATGTTGATCGTCAGCGAGCCGATGGTTGAAGTTGTTCCGCCGGTATAAGTACCAGGGATGTTCCAACCATTGTCGCAGCCACCGTAAAAGACATCGTCCTCACGAGTGACTCCGTCGGCCTTATAGGCGCTCTGCCAGGGACCGGGGAGGTCCTTGTTCATGTAGACAGCCCTTAACAGGCCGTAGATCTGGTAGGCATCATGGACCTCTGGGGTCTCATACGCCTCCTTTTCCGCATTCCAGACAACGTAGTTGCTTGTCTGGGTCTGACCTTGGGCATTCTCCCAAGTGTACGTCCAGGTTGCCATGTCTGCTGCCTTGTAGGTAGCCGGCTGGGCATACGCACTACTGGTCCAGCCCACTGCCAGCAGGCCGAACATTAAATAAAGAAAAGCTTTTTTCATCTTCATAATGTTTAGATATAAACTTGTTATCTTTTTTATGAACACAGTATAAGCCCCGACTTCGCGGGACATGGTTTCTTTTACTATCAATCAAAATGCAGCGGCTTGAACACACACTTTCCACTATGAATAAGCAGTTCATCCTTGCATATACTTGAATCGCGGTCACAAATGTACAATTTTTTTGTAATGTACAATATTTTTGACTAAAAAAAAGGCATTTCAATACTGCAATATAACCGAAAACAATAAAACACCTCCATCTCATAAATTTTTTTTCAGATTTCTCGTCCCAGAGCCCAATCATCGTCCCCCAAGGGGCAAAATTTTTTGGGCCAACTGCTATATCGTTCCCATTTTTTGTCTCCTTTCGTGCGTCGCAACTAATGTACCTGCCTTGAGACGCAAGATCTTGTGTCGCCACATGCCTGGGTCGCTCCTGGCGGAGCTTTTTCGGGTGGGGGTATAAAAAACGGAGGGCGCGCTTCTAGCAGCGAGCCCTCCGCAGTGCTGTGGTTATGAAAAAAGATTTAATGAAAAAAATTATTACGTTTTTGTAATACGTTTTTGTTAATCTTCAGTTTCATGTTTTCCTCAGTCCCCTCAGCTGCCGGCCCGGTGTGGACCGGCAACTGACTGAACTGTGGAAGTCTCAACGGCCGTTAGCGAACCACCTTGGTGGTGCTGGTCGTGCCGTCGCTGTAGCGGGTGATCACGATGTTGATTCCGCTGAACGGCTGGTCGCTCTGCTGGCCCAGGGTGTTGACGTAGGTGCGGCTTACCACCTCACCGACATACTTCATCTCGTTGACAGCAGTCCAGGGCGAGGGATCTAACTCGGGAGACTCTGAACCGTTACCGGGACGGTTCACGCCGTCGCGAGTCTTCCAGCCATCCACCATGTAGTAGAAGCGTACGAATACCTTCAGGTCGTTCGGGTTGATCTGAGCATCATCCTGGTTGCCCGTGATCATGGCGCTCGGTGCACCGAAGACGGCATTGTTTGTCCAGTCGGAGGCATCCTTGTTCTTCTGCAAGGTAACACCCTTGCCGCCCTCGAAGGACAGAATCGGGTTGTTCTCGACGTTCTCCTCATACACGCTGATGGGGCCATTGTAGTTGGTGAAGTCGGGATCGTTAACCAAGTGGTGGCCAGGCAAGTTGGGATCCTCGCCTGCGGCTACCTCCTTGAAGCCACGCAGCTGGCCGCTCGGGCTCTCCACAAACACGCGGAACATGTAGGGCACATACTTGATGTTAGTAACGTCCTCCGAGGGCAGATAGCCATCGGCAACAATCTTGTCGAGCATGTACAGCGTGCAAGGCGTGCCGTTGTTGTCATTCCAGTTGATGGAAGAGCCGCTTTCCTGCTTCTCGACTCTAACACTGTTCATCACGGCCTTGCCGACACTGGTCTTCCAGATGGGACCACCATAGGTGTTGTCCAGACCGTCGTCCTCGTAGTAGCGACGATCGATACCCCAGGTCGATACCGAGGGAGCATAGGTGAAGTAGTCCTTGCCGCTATAGGTGCCGTGGTCAATTTGACTAGCATAGTAGTGGTGGATATCGGCGGGACAGGTCTGCTCAAACTTGGGCTCACTGAGTGCGCCATTGTACATCTCCATGTAGCTACCGCTGGTCATCTGCTGGAGCTGAGTGAGCCAGTCTTTATTAAGCTCGGGATCGCCATTGGCCTTACCCTGCATCTGGTAGTACAGGATATAAGGATCGCTCTCACGCAGGTCCATAGTGACGTCGGCGCTGATGATGTCCATGTCCAGATGGGCGTCACGGTCACCGGTGTCAATATCATCCTTGGTGTAGTTGCCGTAAACCTTCACCTGAGTCTTCTCGATGTCAACTTGAACGGTACCAGTCTTCTTGGTGCCCTCGCCATTGGGGCCGTTAGGCTCATAGCGGAGCACATAGTAGTAGCTGTCGGGATGGCTGTTGTCGTCGAGAATCGGCTCCTTGAGCTGATCGACGATGGGCAGGTTACCCAGGCGTAGGTTGTCGCCCTCGATAACGGGAACTTCGCCACCGGCAGGCCTCTCGTAGGTGATGTCATCAATCAACACGCCGAAGACGTCGTTAGAATAGTGACGGATAGCGAAGTACTTGGTGCCTGCAGGCAGGGTAGCCGAACGCTCTGTCCACGTCAACGTAGCGTCTTCAAAGGTCTTCACCGAGGTGAAGCTAGAGGGATTATTGTCGGTGGTCGAAGCAAGTACCTCATAGAGCTCGTTACCATACGTAGTAGACAATGTACGCTCCCAGAAAGTGATGGTCTGCTCATTGCCGCTCAACAGGGGCGAAATCAGCCAGTGGTCTGCAGGTCCATCAAATGTTCCTCCTTCTGATGTGGGTACCGGGCAAATGGACTCCAGATACTGGTCGCCGTTATGTGAATCAGTACCGGCTCCAGCAATAGTGGCGTTGAATACAAACCATGCGTGCGGTTGGCCCTCGTTGGTAAAGGTTGTACCATCGACGCCCCAAACTTCACCACCGGTAGAGTCGTAGAGCCTCCAGTCGCCAAATACACCATAATGATTCTCGGCGGTGATGCCACCGGTCGAGAACGGCGGGAAGAGGCTCTGGTCCTCAAAGCCCTCGGTAACGGTCTCTACTTCGCCAGCACGGCTTGCGCCACGGCCAGTCGAGACATTCCAGGTGTAAGTGCTGGGCGAGGTGGAGTTGTTGTCGAAGGTATTACTGTTGTCGTTGACAGCCACCTTAGCAACAGAGCTGCCGTCACCATAACCCACGATTTCCACAGTCACGTTGGTGTAGCTGCTGTTGTTCAGGATGCCGGGGATAGCGATGTAGCCACCACCCTCGAGGTAGTAGTCACCAGTGGGTGCATACTTCTCCCACAGCGAGCCGGGCGACAGAATCCAGTTGCTGGGCAGGCTAGTCTGTGAGGATGTCCAAGTGTTGCCGGTGATGACCGTACCGTTGTTCTTCACCCTGATGGACTTGAAGTTCACATGGTAGCCGTTGGGCTGGATGATGATGTCACCGTTGCCACGAACGCGCACGTCACCCTCATCGGGAATCTGCATGGCGCTGCGGGTGTACTTGTTGGCATTGCCCGCAGGTTTCAGGATTTGCTGATCTGCCAACTCCGCATTCTGTCCATTGTCGTCGTAGGTAATGGTGTAGTGAACCTTCTCGGCGGTGGCAGTGGCTCTGTCAAATGTCAGGACGGCGATTTTTTCCTCAGAAGCGTCCTTGCTGTTCGAGCGGTAGAGGTTGAACTCGTTCATGCCGCTTGTCACCTTGGTCAGGTTCAGGCCGTTGAACACGTCGTTATCTACGTGCAGGAAGTTGCGGTACCAGTTAGACTTGTCGTCGCCATTGATGACGAAGTCGCTCTCGTGGTGGTCGAGCTTCAGGATAAGGAAGTCGTCCCAACCAGGGATGGTCACGCCGTCCACGTTACTCCAGGCGATGAAGGCGGGATGCTCGGTGTCGTCGGGGGTACCCATGACGATGTAGTCGATGTTGTAGCTGTGCTCAAACTGCTCAACATAGTAAACGAGGGTGGTCAGACCAGTCTCACCATCGGTGTTGGTGTAACCCTCGACAACGAGTTTCTGCCTCTGGCCGTTCTCGTCATAGTAATAGACAGTGTAGGTCTGCGGCACGTTGTGGCCCGACATCTCGTTCAGCGACGATACCCAGGTCAAGGTCACCTTGTAGTTGCGGTTGTCAGGCTGGTAGTCATAGGCCACGGGTTCGGCCTCGGCATGCAGAGTGATCTTGTAGATACCCACCTTGGGGGCATACTTGGGATTGTACTGAGCATAATATGCTGACCATACACCAGCTCCACTAGAATAGGTCTGCTGTTGGCCACTGGTATTGTAGTATTGATAGGGCACGAAGCTGCGACCGTCCACATACTGGCGGTTGTATCCACCAATCGTGGCAGGATTCCACCACAGGGCCAGACGATAGTCGGGGATAAAGAAGTTCAGACCTGACATGGCGTAATAGGTCTCGCCAGTGTTACCCGACATCGAGAACTGGTGACCGTTCTGGATCACCGAAGCACAGTCGTGAACGATGTCATAGACGCTACCCTCCATCATCTTGCTGTAGAAGTTGTCAATCTGGTCACCAGCGCCACCAGTAGTGGGGCTGAACTCCTCAAACATCTGCTTGAAGGCGACTTCCTCACCGATATAACCAGGATAGTTACCGTTGTTGATCCAGGTGTTCACTTGGGTCGATTTCTTACGGGCCTGGCCCTTGCTGAGGAAGAAGAACTTGTTGTAACGTCCGTCGCAGTTAAACACCGTGCCACGGGTATAGTCGCCTTGAACACCGATGAGAAGACCGTCGGTGAGCAGCTTCACCTGGTCGATGGTCTTGCTGATCCACTCGATGACTTCAGCCTTGGAATAGAACGAGCACGAGCCTAGGTAGGACTGGGGCTCGTCATAAATATCGGCATCGTTCTTAACCGAAACCACCAGAGCGGTATAACCCTCCTGACTGGGGGTGTAGGTGCCGTCAGCAGCCAGGGTCTCGTTGCCGGTGATGGTCCAGCCATAATCTCTGAGCGCTTGTTTGACGGTTGGAGTTGAATCCAGATTGTCAAGCGTCTGTATATCACTGGGTGTGTAAGGTGTCTGGGCAAAACCAGCACAGGTTATCGTACCTGAATAGCCTTCATCATTGCAAGCGTGGACAATAACTCTTACACTGCGGTAATTGCCGCTGCTGAATCGGCTGGAGGGAATAGTGATGGTACCACCACCATTTAAATAGCAGTAACCATTATTTGAAGTCCCTAAAGTGCCGCTTAACGTCCAGCCGGTAGGCATGGTTGTACCATTTGTGTAGTCCCATCTCTGGAGAACGGCACCATCACCGATAAGTTCGATGTAGTCGAAGTTTACCCTACCACTAGAGAATCTGATGGTGAGATTGTTGTTGGGAACAGCGGTGTAGGAAGCGCCGATGTCCCAACCACCACCGATACCGCCGTAATAGACGGGGTCAACACGATTTGGGAAAGAACTCAGTGCCAGATCTGAGGCATTCCAAGCGCTATATGACGGACCAGGGAAAGCCGGGTTCATATAGACAAACCTTAACAGCTCATAGATCTGCTCGGGCTTGGTAGCCACATCAGTAGCTTTACTGGTGTGGGTGCCATCAGCGTCGGTCCATGAGTACTCCAACGCCTCGGCCTCGGCTGCGGTCAGCGTCACCATGTCGGCGTAACGGTCAGCACGCAGGGGGCTGTTCATGCTCTTGCTGACTTTGGTCAGCGACTGGGCATGCGCACTACTGGTCCAGCCCACTGCCAGCAGCAGGCCGAACAATAAGAATGTTAACTTTTTCATATTATCCACAATTTAAAAAATATAGATTTAGTATAGTTAATTTACCACAGTTCCATCAGTACAGTATATCGAGTGCAGGCGATAAGGTTTGTTACATTCTCGTAGT
>JAEEGF011138591.1_pt1 | contig 20050 bp, 20 predicted proteins | sample 9134171 | NCBI WGS metagenome assembly JAEEGF01 (sample SAMN16246542, study PRJNA631951) | gut metagenome | biome: gut microbiome; feature: rumen; material: AP-attached | host: Bos | place: Iran: Karaj | collected 2018-10
CCGTCCGCCGCATGTCCGGCGGCAACGTGCAGAAGGTGCTGGTGGGCCGTGAGATCGCCCAGGAGCCGGCCGTGCTAATGACGGCCTACGCCGTCCGCGGTCTGGATATCAACACCTCCTATACGATTTACAATCTGCTCAGCGAGCAGAAAATGAAGGGCCGCGCCGTCATCTACGTAGGCGAGGATCTGGACGTGCTGCTGGAGCTGTGCGACAGGATCCTTGTCCTGTGCGGCGGCCAGGTCTCCGGTGTGGTGGACGCCCGCACCACAGACAAGCGCCAGGTTGGCGTACTGATGACCCGCGTGGGAGGAGGCGAAGCCGATGAATAAGAAATCCCTGTTCTACCTGGCCAAGCGCGACGCGCTCCCCTGGCACAAAACCTGGCTGATCCGGGGCGTGGCCATCGTGCTGGCGCTGATTTTCTGTTCGCTGATCACGATGCTGCTGACGGGCCTCAACCCGGTGCAGGTGTTCAGCACCATCTTCTACGGTGCCTTCGGCACCGCCCGCAAGACCTGGGTCACAGCCCAGAACCTGGCGATCCTGCTGGGTATCTCCCTGGCCATCACCCCCGCTTTCAAGATGCGCTTCTGGAACATCGGCGCAGAGGGACAGGTGCTGATCGGCTGCCTGGCCTGCGCCGCCTGCATGATCACCCTGGAGGGCAAGGTCTCCAGCGGGCTGATGGTGGTCATCTCCCTGGCAGCCAGCCTGCTGGCCGGCGCCGTGTGGGGCTTCCTGCCCGCCTTCTTCAAGGCCAACTGGGAGACCAACGAGACTCTGTTCACCCTGATGATGAACTATATCGCCACCCAGCTGGCCGCCTACTTCATCATCGTCTGGGAGGTGCCCAAGGGCTCCGGCAAGATCGGCATCATCAACCAGAGCAGCGAGGCTGGCTGGCTGCCGGTGATCGGCGGGCAGAAGTACCTGCTGCTGATCCTGGTCGTCGCCGTGCTGACGGGTCTCATGTTCATCTATCTCCAGTACAGCAAGCACGGCTATGAGATCGCCGTGGTGGGCGAGAGCCACCGGACGGCCAGCTACGCCGGCATCAAGGTCAACCGGGTCATCATCCGCACCATGGTGCTCTCCGGCGCCATCTGCGGTCTGGTGGGCTTCCTGCTGGTCAGCGGTACCGAGCACACCCTGACCACCACCCTGGTGGGCGGCCGCGGCTTCACCGCCGTCATGGTCTCGTGGCTGGCCAAGTTCAACCCCATCGGTATGATCTTCACCAGCCTGCTGCTGGTCTTCCTCCAGCGCGGCGCCACTGAGATCTCCAGCGTCTTCGGTCTGAACCACTCCTTTGCCGATATCCTGACCGGCATCATCCTGTTCTTCATCATCGGCAGTGACTTCTTCACCAACTACGAGATTCACTTCCAGAGATCCGGAAAGGAGGGCAAGTGAGCATGTTTGACATTGTTTCCTTTATTCCCCGCGCGGTGATGCAGGGCATACCCCTCCTGTTCGGCTCCACGGGCGAGATCCTGACGGAAAAATCCGGCAACCTGAATCTGGGCATCCCCGGCGTCATGTACGTGGGCGCCATTTCCGGCGTCATCGGCTCCTTCTTCTACGAGCAGTCCATGCGCGGCGCGCCTCTCAACGGCTTCCTGGCCATCGCCATCCCCATGGTGTGCTCCCTGGTGGGCTCGCTGCTGATGGGGCTGCTGTACTGCTTCCTGACCGTCACCCTCCGGGCCAACCAGAACGTCACCGGTCTGGCCATGACCACCTTCGGCGTGGGCTTCGGCAACTTCTTCGGTGGCTCCCTCATTAAGCTGGCCGGCAGCGACGTCCCCTCCGTGGCCCTGCCCGCCACCAGCGCCTTCTTCAGCAAGCACCTGCCCTTCGCCGGTAATCTGGGCTGGTTCGGCAAGGTGTTCCTGGACTACGGCTTCCTGGCCTATCTGGCCGTCATCATCGCCCTGCTCTGCTCCTATGTGCTCAACCGCACCCGTGCGGGTCTGCACTTGCGCAGCGTGGGTGAAAGCCCCGCCACGGCGGACGCCGCCGGCATCAACGTCACCCGGCACAAGTATCTGGCCACCTGCATCGGCAGCATGATCGCCGGTCTGGGCGGACTGTACTACGTGATGGACTACGCCTGCGGCGTATGGTCCAACAACGCCTTCGGTGACCGCGGCTGGCTGGCCATCGCCCTGGTCATCTTCACCATCTGGCGGCCCAACATCAGCATCCTGGCCTCCATCCTCTTCGGCGGCCTGTATATCCTGTATCTCTACATCCCCACCGGCACCCACATGGAGGTCAAGGAGCTCTACAAGATGCTGCCCTACGTCATCACCCTGGTGGTGCTGATCATCGTCTCCCTGCGCAAAAAGCGGGAGAATCAGCCGCCCGCCTCTCTGGGCCTCAGCTATTTCCGGGAAGACCGATAACGAAAAGCGTCAAAAAAGTGCCCGGCCGGGCACTTTTTTGATGAGTGAAGCAGAATCGAGGAGACAACATGAACCGCTTACTGATCAAAAACGCGGCGCAGCTGGTCACCTGCGACGACACGGACCGGGTGCTGCAGAATGTGGATATCTACTGCCGGGACGGCTTCATCCGCCGCATCGGTCCGGACTTGGACCTGCCGGCGGACCGGGTGCTGGACGCCAGCCACATGATCTGCTATCCCGGCCTGGTGAACACCCACCACCACCTGTATCAGATCTTCTCCCGCAACCTGCCCCAGGTCCAGAATCTGGAGCTGTTCGACTGGCTGAGGGCCCTGTACGAGGTGTGGAAGAATCTGGACGAGGAGGCGGTGTATCTCAGCAGCATGACCGGCATGGCCGAGCTGATGCGCCACGGCTGCACCACCTGCTTTGACCACCACTACGTCTTCCCCGCCGGGGCCGGCGATCTCACCGGCGCCCAGTTTGCCGCCGCCGACGCCCTGGGCATGCGCCTGGCGGCCAGCCGCGGCAGCATGGACCTGAGCCGCAAGGACGGCGGCCTTCCGCCGGACAGCGTGGTCCAGACGGTGGACGAGATCCTGGCCGACAGCCGCCGCTGCATCGAGACGTATCACGACGGCGCCCCCGGCGCCATGCACCAGGTGGTGCTGGCCCCCTGCTCCCCCTTCTCCGTCTCCGCCGAGCTGCTGCGCCAGAGCGCTCTTCTGGCCCGGCAGTATGGCGTCCGGCTCCACACCCATCTGTGCGAGACGCTGGACGAGGAGCGCTTCATGCTGGAGCGGGAGGGCATCCGTCCCCTGGCCTACATGGAGCGGCTGGGCTGGCTGGGCCACGACGTGTGGTTTGCCCACGGCATCCATTTCAACGACGAAGAGCTGCGCCTCCTGGCCGCCACCGGCACCGGCGTGGCCCACTGCCCCATCAGCAATATGAAGCTCTCCAGCGGCGTGGCCCGGATCCCGGAGATGCTGCGCCTGGGCGTACCCGTGGGGCTGGCGGTGGACGGCAGCGCCAGCAACGACGGCTCCAGCCTGCTGGAGGAGCTGCGGGCGGCCTATCTGCTGCACCGGCTCCACAGCAGCGCCGCGGCCCCCAGCGGCTACGACCTGCTGAAGGTGGCCACCCGCGGCGGCGCTTCCCTCCTGGGCCGGACGGACATCGGCGCCGTGGCCGAGGGCATGTGCGCCGATCTCTTCCTGATCGACCGGCGGCGGCTGGAGCTGGTGGGCGCCGGCTTTGACGCCAAAAACATGCTGGCCACCGTGGGGCTCCAGGGATCGGTGGACTATACCGTGGTCCACGGCCGCGTCACCGTGGAGAACGGGCACCTTGCCGCCGCGGACGAGGCGGAGCTGGCCCGGCGGGCCAACCGCTGCTGCCGCCGGTATCTGGGGATGTGAGGCGCCTATGGGACCGCGTATTCTGCAGGCCGCCGTCACGGAGACGGAAGCGGGACAGAAGCTGAAAACCTTTCTGCGGTGCCGCTGGCACATCTCCTCCTCCCTGCTCAAGAGCCTGAAGTGGCGGCCCGGCGCCATCCGGGTCAACGGCGCGGAGGTCCCCGTGTCCGCCCTGCTCCGCCCGGGCGACCGGGTGACGGTGGATATCTCCGACAATGTCCCATTGAGTCCCCATATCACCCCCGTGGACATGCCGCTGGACATCCTGTACGAGGACGAGGATCTGCTGATCCTCAACAAGCCGGCCGGCATTGCCGTCCACTCTGCGGCTCTGACAGAGGAGACCGTGACCCTGGCCGGGGCGGTTGCCCACTATCTGGGCGGGGCCGCCTTCCACCCCGTGAATCGGCTGGACCGGGGCGTCACCGGCATCATGGCGGTGGCCAAAAACGGGTACATGCACCACCGCTGCATGGCGATCCTCCACACCGACGACTTCCGCCGGGAGTACCGGGGCGTCTGCGCCGGCGTGCCGGAGCCGGAGGCGGGTCTCATCGACCTGCCCATCGGCCGGGACCCCAGCTCCGTGCTCAAGCGCTGCGTGGATCCCGCGGGGCTGCCGGCCCGGACGGAGTACCGGGTGCTGGAGGCCCGCGGCGACCGCTCCCTGCTGCTTCTGCGTCCCCTCACCGGGCGCACCCACCAGCTGCGGCTCCACTGCGCCGCCGTGGGACACCCCCTGCTGGGGGACTGGCTCTACGGCGCAGAGGACCGGGCTCTGATCGCCCGGCCCGCCCTCCACTCCTGTGAGCTGTGGCTCCGCCACCCGCTGACGGGAGAAACGCTCCATCTGACCGCGCCGCTGCCGGAGGACATGGCGCGTCTGCTGACATGAAAAACCCCTGCCGGTCCGGCAGGGGTTTTCCCTTTACAACGTTTTATAAATCCACTTTTTCGTAGAGCCGCGCCGCCCGCCGGTGGGCCAGCAGCGTCACCGCAGCGTAGACAGCGGCGCATATCGCCAGCAGCGGCAGCTGCCGCAGGCAGGAGGCCCTGTCGGCGGCGTCCAGCCACTCCAGACCCGGCACGTGGGGCAGGATGACGTCGCAGAGCACCACCGGCACCATGCAGGCGCTGGCCGCCACGAAGGCCACGCCCACCTTGTATCCGCTGCGGTAGAAAACCGGCAGGAACACGACGTTGAACACCGCAAACAGAAGGAAGCCCAGGGCGAACAGCGCCGGATTGGCGTCCAGTCCCCCCCGGTTGGTGCCCAGGGGATTGATCCGGGCGGAGAGAAAGGCGAAGGGCACGGCCAGGACCATGGCCAGCAGCTGGACCGCCGCGGAGAAGCGGCAGGCGGCGCGCACCGCGTCCCCCTTGCGCACCGGCAGGATGGCGTTGTAGGCGGCGTCGCGCTGCTCCCGGCCGTTCATGAACATGAAGAACAGGCCCAGCGTCACGTAGAAAAAGGCCACGGTATAGGGATAGCTGGGGATCAGAAAGAATACGCCGACAAAGAGAAACACAAAGGTCATGGGGTGCGCCACCAGCCGCAGCTGCTTATACAATAGCGCTTTCATCCAGCTCCCTCCTCTCAATGGAAACGATGATATCCTCCAGGGTGGAACCCCGGTCGGCAAAGGCGGCCATGAAGTCGCCCACCGTACCGCTGCGGACGATGGCGCCGTCCTTGATGAACACGATGTGGCTGGCGCACTTCTCCAGATCGCTGGTGATGTGGGTGGAGAACAGGATGCTCCGGGTCCCGTCCGCCACGATGCTGCGGAACAGCGTGACCAGCTCGTCCCGGCTCACCGGGTCCAGGCCGCTGGTGGGCTCGTCCAGGATCAGCAGTCTGGCGTTGTGGCTCAGGGCCAGGGCGATGAGATACTTGATCTTCATGCCGCTGGAGAGCTGGTCCACTCTCTTTTCCCCGTCAAGGGAAAACAGCTTACAGTAGTGCTGATACTTGGCCTCGTCCCAGTTGGGATAGAACCGCTTCGTCACGTCCGTGATGGCGCGGATCTTCTTCTTGGGGTAGAAATCCACGCCGCCCAGCACCACGCCGATGTTTTCCTTAAAGGTCTTTTCACAGTCCGCCACGTCCTGGCCGCACCAGCGGACCGCACCGCCCGACCTGTGCACCAGGCCCAGGATGGACTTGAGGGTGGTGGATTTGCCCGCTCCGTTGCGGCCGATGAAGCCCACAATGGCCCCCTGGGGCACGGCAAAGGACACGTCCTGCAGGGTAAAGGCGGGGTACTCCTTCCGCAGGCCCTCTACCTCCAGCATATTCATTCCGAAACCTCCTCCGGCGTCATATTGCTGAACGCCTTGCGCATCATGGGGTTCATGGTCTCGACGGTCTGCAGGGCGATGCCCCGCTTCACGTCCGCCAGCAGGATCAGATTGTCCCCCGGCTCCAGGCCGAACATCTCCCTGGCCTCCTTGGGGATCACGATCTGCCCCTTGGGGCCCAGCTTCACCGAGGACATGAAAAAGCGGTCGTCTTTCCTTGCCATATTCTCGCTCCCTTCGTATGGTTTGTATAACTTTTCTTACTATTTGGATTTTACACTCTTTTCCCACCGTTGTCAAGCTTTTTTTCACCTGCTCTCGACAGACGGACGGCCCTGTGGTATACTTTTGGCAGCTCAGGAAAGGAGAAGCGCCATGAATCTGTGCGACCGCCATGAAATACAGGCTCTCCTGGAGCGCCACGGCTTTCGCTTTTCCAAGTCCATGGGACAGAATTTCCTTATCGAGAGCCGGGTGCCCCGGGACATTGCCGACGCCTGCGGCGCCGACGGGGATACCGGCGTGCTGGAGATCGGCCCCGGCATCGGCCCGCTGACGGCGGAGCTGGCCCGGCGGGCCGGCAAGGTGGTGTCGGTGGAGCTGGACCGGCGGCTCTATCCCGTTCTGGCGGAAACCATGGCGGGCTTCGATAACTTCACCCTGATCCCCGGCGACGTGATGGACCTGGACCTCCCCGCGCTGATTGCGGAGCACTTCGGCGGCCTGCGGCCCATCCTCTGCGCCAATCTGCCCTACAACATCACCACGCCGGTGCTGACCCGCTGTGTGGAGAGCCGCTGCTTCGAGAGCCTCACCGTCCTCATTCAGAAGGAGGTGGCACAGCGGATCTGCGCCGCCCCCGGCACCGCCGACTTCGGCGCTTTCTCCCTGCTGATGCAGTACTATACCGAGCCCCGGCTCCTGTTCACCGTGCCCAATACCTGCTTCCTGCCCGCCCCCAAGGTGACCTCGGCGGTGATCCACTGCCCGGTGCGCAAGGCGCCCCCGGTGGAGGTGGTGTCGGAGGCGGCGCTGTGGCGGACGGTCCGCGCCGGGTTCGCCCTGCGCCGCAAGACGCTGGTGAACTCCCTGCGCACCGGCTACGACCTGCCCAAGGAGCAGCTGACGGAGATCGTGGCCGCCTGCGGCCTGGATCCCAACGTCCGCGGCGAGCGGCTGAGCCTGGCCGATTACGCCCGTCTGGCCAACGCCCTGGCGGAGATCTGACTTTTCCCGTACCGCACCGCCCTTTGCGGCTGCGGTACGCTGCATTTGGGTGAGAAATACTTGCAAAGACACAAGATATGGCATATGATGGAAAAAACGACAAGCGAAAGGGGACGTCTGCCATGAAGGTCATCAAACGCAACGGCTCGGAGGTCATATTCGACATCACCAAGATCATCATCGCCATCACCAAGGCCAACGAGTCGGTGGAGGAGGCGGACCGGCTGACGCCCCTCCAGATCCAGCGGCTGGCCGAGTCGGTGGAGCTCCAGTGCCAGAAGATGTTCCGTCCGCCCACGGTGGAGGAGATCCAGGACATGGTGGAGAATCACATCATGGCCCACGGCGCCTTCGAGGTGGCCAAGCACTACATCACCTACCGCTACACCCGCTCCCTGGTGCGCAGGGCCAACACCACCGACGACAAGATCCTCTCCCTGCTAGACGGCAGCGCCGAGGGCCGCCGGCCGGAGCTGCCGGTGAATCCCGTGACCACCGCCGCCCAGCGGGACTACATCGCCGGGGAGGTGAGCCGGGATCTCACCTGGCGCCTCCTGCTGCCCCGGGAGATCGTGGAGGCCCACGAGGCGGGCATCCTCCACTTTCACGACGCGGACTACTACGCCCAGCATATGCACAGCTGCGGCCTCATCAACCTGGAGGACATGCTGCAAAACGGCACCGTTCTCAACGGCGCCATGATCGAGCGGCCCCGCTCCTTCGCCACCGCCTGCACCGTGGCCGTCCAGATCGCTGCCCACGCGGCCCGGAGCCAGTACGGCGGCATGACCATGACCCTGACCCACCTGGCCCCCTTCGTGGCCGTCAGCCGCCAGAAGCTGCTCAGCAGCGTCCGGGGGGAGTTCGACGGCGCCGGCATCTTCGTGGACAGCGAGCAGGTGGCGGCCATTGCCGAGAAGCGGCTGCGGTCCGAGATCCGCCGTGGCGTCCAGGCCATTCTGTATCAGTCCATCGCCCTGCTGCCGGACCGCCGGACCTCGCCCCTCACCCTGTTCCTGTGCCTGGGCGAGGCGCGGGATCAGCAGGAGCGCGCCGATCTGGCCCTGCTCATCGAGGAGATGCTGCTCCAGCGCATCCGGGGCGTGAAGGACGAGAGCGGCGCCTGGTCCTCTCCCGCCGCCCCCCGGCTCCTCTATATGCTGGAGGAGGACAACGTCCGGGAGGACGCCCCCTATCGCTATCTCACCGCTCTGGCGGCCCGGTGCACGGCCCGCCACGGCACCCCCGCCTATATCAGCCGGAAGCTGCTGCAGGAGTACCGCTCCGACGGGCAGGACGACGCCTGCTTCCCCTCCATGGGCGGCCCCGCCTTCCTGCCGCCCTACGCCGACGAGGACGACCGGCCCCTGTACTACGGCCGGTTCCAGCAGGGCGTGGTCACCCTGAATCTGGCCGACGCGGCCCTCTCCTCCGGCGGCAATATCGAGCAGTTCTGGAAGCTGCTGGACGAGCGGCTGGAGCTGTGCCGCCAGGCGCTGATGTGCCGCCATGAGCGGCTCAAGGGCACCCTCTCCGACGCCGCCCCCCTGCTGTGGCAGCACGGCGCCTGCGCCCGGCTGAAAAAGGGCCAGCCCATCGACCGGCTGCTCTACGGCGGATACTCCACCCTGTCCCTGGGTTATGCCGGACTCCACGAGTGCGTCCGCTTCATGACCGGCAAGAACCACACGGATCCCTCCGCCGTCCCCTTTGCCCTGCGGATCATCAGCGCCATGAACGACGCCTGCCGCGTCTGGACCGCCCGGCACAACGTGGCCTTCACCCTGTACGGCCCGCCTCTCTCCTGCGCCGCCCGCCGGCTGGCCCGGTGCCTGCAGCAGCGCTTCGGCACCGTCCCCGGCGTCACCGATCAGGACGCCCTCACCGCCGGCTGCAGTCTCCGGGAGGGCACGGCGGCGGACGCCCGGGAAAAGCTGGAGCAGGAGGCCCAGTTCCAGTGCCTCAGCTCCGGCGGCGCCGCCAGCTCCGCCCGGGTGAGCGCCGATCCGGCCGCCGTGCTGGAGCTGCTCCCCTTCCTCTACGATCACGTGATCTATACCGAGCTCTCCCCCCTCCCCTCCGCGGAGAGCTGACCGCCTTACGCCCACGGGCGGACCGCTCTCGGCGGTCCGCCTTTTCTTATTGCGCTTTGGTGGATTTTTCTCTTGCTTTTCCACGAAAATCTGTTATAATTTCAAGTAATTGATTTTTTGGTTTTATTCAAATTACTAATGAGGTGCGTTTATGTCTGTGAAGCTGGAGCTCTATAAGGTCTTCAAGGAGGTGGCGGAGGCCGGCAACATCACCGCCGCCGCCCAGTCCCTCTACATCTCCCAATCCGCTGTCAGCCAGTCCATCAAGCAGCTGGAAAACGAGCTGCAGACCCGGCTCTTCTCCCGCAACTCCCGTGGCGTGTCCCTCACCGGCGAGGGCAAGATGCTCTACGAGTACGTGCGCAGCGCCATGGGTCTGCTGGAAACCGGAGAGGCCAAGCTGAGCCAGACCCGGGAGCTGCAGATGGGCCACCTGACCATCGGCGCCAGCGACACGGTCACCAGCCAGTTCCTGCTGCCCTATCTGGACAGATTCCACCGCCAGTACCCGGCCATCCGCATCCAGATCGTCTCCGGCCGCAGCCACAAGGTCTTGGGCCTGCTCCAGTCCGGCAAGGTGGACATCGCCTTTGCCAGCACCCCCGCCGATCCCGGCTCGCTGACCACCTTCCCCTGCTTCGCCACCCACTCCGTCTTCGTGGCCGGAGCGGACTATCCCTGCGATTTCGACCACGTCTACTCCCTGCAGGAGATCGCCCGGTTCCCCCTGATCCTGCTGGAGCGCAAGGCCTCCTCCCGGCTGTATCTGGAGAAGTATTTTCTGCAGAACGGCCTGCACCTGGATCCGGAGATCGAGCTGGGCGCCCGGAGCCTGCTGGTGGATCTGGCGGCCATCGGCTTCGGCGTGGCCGGCGTCACCGAGGAGTTCGTCACCCGGGAGCTGGAGAGCGGCCAGCTGAAGAAGCTGAAGACCTCCTTCGAGATCCCGCCCCGCAGCGTGGATCTGTGCGTTCTGCACGACGTGCCGCTGACGGCGGCGGCCGCCCAGTTCGCCAGCTTCGTCAAGGACAGCCTGCCCCTGGCATAAAACCCCGGCCGACCGTTCCGTTTTTTCGTTTTGACCTTGCAATTTCCCCGTTTTTCCGTTATCATATAAACCATTCTGATACCGACCATTTTTAACGACTGAAAAGGAGTGTGGAGCCCATGGAACTGTTGAAAGAGCGGATCCGTCGTGAGGGCAGAGTGCTGCCCGGCAACATCATCAAGGTGGACGGCTTCCTGAATCACCGCGTCGACACCAAGCTGCTGGAGGCCATCGCCGACGAGTTTGCCCGGTACTTCGACACCAGCAAGATCACCACCGTGCTCACTGCAGAGGCCAGCGGCATCGCTCTGGCCACCATCTGCGCCCAGCGCTTCGGCGTCCCCATGCTGTTCGCCAAGAAGGCCAAGAGCGACAACATCGAGAGCGGCCTGTATCAGAGCGAGGTCTTCTCCTATACGTACAAGAAAAAGGTCACCCTTCTGGTCTCCCAGGAGTGGCTCAACGCCGACGATCACGTGCTGATCGTGGACGACTTCATGGCCAACGGCTTTGCCATGCAGGGCCTGGTGGATATCGTCAACGCCGCCGGCGCCACGCTGGAGGGCATCGGCGTGGCCGTGGAGAAGGGCTTCCAGGGCGGCGGCGACAAGTTCCGCAACATGGACGGCGTGCGCTACAAGGCGCTGGCCGTCATCGAGAAGGCCGACGACACCGGCTTCTACTTCCGGGAGGATGAGGACGAATGAAGCGTGTCCTGATCCTGGACTTCGGCGGCCAGTACAACCTGCTGATCGCCCGCCGGGTCCGCGAGTGCGGCGTATACTGCGAGATCAAATCCTTCCGCATCACCATGGACGAGGTGCGCGCCTTCGCCCCCGACGCCCTGATCTTTACCGGCGGCCCCGCCACCGTGTTCGATCCCGGCGCCCCCATGGTGGATCCCGCCCTCTTCTCCCTGGGCGTTCCCGTGCTGGGCATCTGCTACGGCATGCAGCTGATGATGCATCTGCTGGGCGGCGTCTGCCAGCGCGCCGACACCCGGGAATACGGCAAGACGGAGATCCTCCACACCGGCGCCTCCCTCCTGTTCCGCTATATCCCGGAGCGGGCCGTGTACTGGATGAGCCACGGGGTCGAGGTGACCCAGGCCGCCCCCGGCTTCCGCATTGTCGCCTCCAGCGCCGGCTGCCGCCACGCGGCGGTGGAGTGTCCGGAGCGCCGGCTCTACGGCGTGCAGTTCCACCCCGAGGTGGTGCACACCCAATACGGCCGCCAGATCCTGGAGAACTTCCTCTACGGCGTCTGCGGCTTTGCCCGCGAGTGGTCCATGGCCTCCTACGTGGACGAGGCCGTGGCGGAGTGCCGCGCCCGGATCGGCAGCGGCCGCGTGCTGCTGGGCCTCTCCGGCGGCGTGGACAGCTCCGTGGCCGCCGCCCTGCTGCAGCGGGCCGTGGGCGATCAGCTCACCTGCATCTTCGTGGACCACGGCCTCCTGCGTCTCAACGAGGGCGACGAGGTGGAGCGGGTCATGAAGGATCAGTTCCACGTGGACGTCCGCCGGGTCAACGCCCGGGATCTGTTTCTCAGCAAGCTCTCCGGCGTCACCGAGCCGGAGCGCAAGCGCAAGATCATCGGCGAGGAGTTCATCCGGGTCTTTGAGGCAGAGGCCAAGAAGATCGGCAAGGTGGAATTCCTGGCCCAGGGCACCATTTACCCCGACGTGGTGGAGAGCGGCCTGGGCGGCGAGAGCACCGTCATCAAGAGCCACCACAACGTGGGCGGCCTGCCCGACTACGTGGACTTCGAGGATATCATCGAGCCCCTGCGCCGCCTGTTCAAGGACGAGGTGCGCCAGCTGGGTCTGGAGCTGGGCCTGCCGGAGTCCCTGGTGTGGCGCCAGCCCTTCCCCGGCCCCGGTCTGGGCGTGCGGATCATCGGCGAGATCACGGCGGAGAAGGTGGAGATCCTGCAGAAGGCCGACGCCATCTTCCGCCAGGAGATGGCCAACGCCGGTCTGGAGCGGTCCGTCAGCCAGTACTTTGCGGCGCTGACCAACATGCGCTCCGTGGGCGTCATGGGCGATGAGCGCACCTACGACTACGCCGTGGCCCTGCGGGCTGTGGAGACCCAAGACTTCATGACGGCCACCTGGACCCGCCTGCCCTGGGAGCTGCTGGACACCGTCTCCGGCCGCATCGTGGGCGAGGTGCCCCACGTGAACCGGGTGCTGTACGACGTGACCAGCAAGCCCCCCGCCACCGTGGAATTTGAATAAATACTGCGGTGGGCGTCAGGTACCACTATACAATGCAGAGACGATATGATAAAATGCTGCCGACAGATCCGGCAGCATTTTATTTGCCGGCCGCTTGCCGGGAAACGGAAGGTACTTGGATATGATACGATTCGATACGCTGGATAAAAAACCGAAGGTCTACTCCGTGGCAGTCGCCGCAGCCATTACGCTGGCTCTTCTGCTGCTGATCCAATTCCGGTTCGGGGCTGCCGGCTTTCAGATGTCCAATAACGTTTTGACGGTCTTCTTCCTGATCGCCATCCTTCTGTTCATCCGGGCCTTCTTCCGCCAGCTGCGGTATAATCCCTACTCCTATAACACGATCTACTACTCCGGCTTTGCCATCTTCCTGTGCTCGGCCCTTTACATCCACGTACGCGTCGCCATCCTGGCCCGCTCGTACCCCGCAGAAGCCGGCCTCGCCTCCGTCCTCTCTTATTTGAAGGAGGCCCCCGCGTTCTTCATCTTCATCTCCGCCCCCTTTATTCTGATCTTCTCGCTGGTGCTGCTGATCTCCAACATCTCCCTGATCCGCCATGAGGGGCGGCGCCTGGTCAACGTGCTGGGCATCATCCTCTCCTTCCTGCTGGTAGGCGGCCTGGCCTTCATCTTTCTCACCGGCAACGCCTCCGGATCCCGCACGGAGGTGATGATCCACGATCTGGCGGTGGGCCTGGCGGTGATTCTTTACCTCTATTTCGAGTCCATGATCATCGGCGTCATCATTGCCTCCGCCATCGCAGTGCACTGCGAGCCCGATCCGGACAAGGATTTTATCATCATCCTGGGCTGCGGCATCCGGCGGGACGGTACTCCTACCCCCCTGCTGCGGGGGCGTGTGGATCGGGCCGTCGCCTTCCGGAACCGGCAGCTGACGGAGACGGGGAAGGACCTCCGCTTCGTGGTCTCCGGCGGCCAAGGCCCGGACGAGGTGATCTCCGAGGCGGAATGCATGAAGAACTACCTGCTGACCCAGGGCATTCCCGAGGAGCGCATCATCCTGGAGGACAAGTCCACCGACACGGCGGAGAACATGCTCTTCTCCAAGGAGAAGATTGCCCAGGCCGGGGGCGCCGACGGAAAGATCGCTTACTCCACCACCAATTACCACGTGTTCCGCGGCGGCCTCAAGGCCCGCCGGGTCAAGATGCGGGCTGTGGGTATGGGAGCCAAAACCAAGTGGTATTTCTGGCCCAACGCCGCCGTCCGGGAATTCGTGGGCCTGCTGACGGAGCATCGGCTCAAGCAGGGGCTGGTCCTGGGCGGGCTAATCGCCCTCCACGTGATGTTCACGATCCTGGCCTATCAGCTGGAGGTATGAGAAGGAGGCATGCGGCAAGCGCAAAGGGACACGCCATAGATGCGGCGCGCCCCTCGCTTTTTGTCCGATCCCGGCAGAAGCATCTTGCAGGATGGGACATTTTCTGATACAGTAAATACGTTAAATCATAATAGTATGGAGGGATTCCTTATGGCAAACAACAAGCGTCCCGAGACCATGGAGCGCATCACCACCCCCGCGCTGGCCCGCGCTTTTATCGACGAGCAGATCACCGCTCTGCGGGAGCAGATCGGCGACAGGAAGGTCCTGCTGGCCCTGTCCGGCGGCGTGGACTCCTCCGTGGTGGCCGCGCTGCTCATCAAGGCGGTGGGCAAACAGCTGGTCTGCGTCCACGTGAACCACGGCCTGCTGCGCCAGGGCGAGCCGGAGCAGGTGGTGGAGGTGTTCCGCAACCAGATGGACGCCAATCTGATCTACGTGGACGCCGTGGACCGCTTCCTGGATAAGCTGGCCGGTGTGTCCGATCCGGAGACCAAGCGCAAGATCATCGGCAAGGAGTTCATCGACGTGTTCGCCGAGGAGGCCAAGAAGCTGGAGGGCATCGACTTCCTGGCCCAGGGCACCATCTACCCCGATATCCTGGAGTCCGACGGCGTCAAGGCCCATCACAACGTGGGCGGCCTGCCGGAGGATCTGCAGTTCGAGCTGGTGGAGCCGGTGAAGTTCCTCTATAAGGACGAGGTCCGCGTGGTGGGCAAGGAGCTGGGCCTGCCCGACAATATGGTCTACCGCCAGCCCTTCCCCGGCCCCGGTCTGGGCGTGCGCTGCGTCGGCGCCATCACCCGCGACCGGCTGGAGGCCCTGCGCGCCTCCGACGCCATCCTGCGGGAGGAATTCGCCAAAAACGGCCTGGAGGGCAAGGTGTGGCAGTACTTCACCGTGGTGCCCGATTTCAAGTCCACCGGCATCGACCACGGCAAGCGCACCTTTGACTGGCCCGTCATCATCCGTGCCGTCAACTCCGTGGACGCCACCGCCGCCACCATCGAGGAGATCCCCTATCCCCTGCTGCACCACATCACCTGGCGCATCACCCACGAGGTCCCCGGCGTCAACCGCGTGCTGTACGATCTGACCCCCAAGCCCACGGGCACCATCGAGTGGGAATGAGGTACGAAAGCCGGAAAACCCAGTAAAATCAAGGCTTTCCGGCTTCACAAAGCTTCCTTTGATAACATTTTGATAACAGCCGCATGATTTTCCGTTATTCTCCGTATCAAGTGGTTTTGGAGTAAAGGAATCATTCTGAACGGTTTGCGGCTAAGACAATCCATATTATGAAAGCCCTTCGCTGTGGGTATGCAGCGAAGGGCTTTTTATCATGTTAGGGAGAACGACAAACCAGACTTTATAGTGCTTTTGCCTGATAGGAAGCAGTAATGCCGTTCTGCCCTTCCATCCTGCGAAAACCGGCGGCAGTATATAATTCTATTTCTGCCTTGGCATCCACATCGACCACTACCATCATTTGATGCGGCTTGTTTAATTCTATCGCCTTTCCCAACAACGCCAGTTCATAGCCTTGTTGTGCGGCTTCAGGCTTGATAAACAGGTCATAGATCTCATTGATCTCATAGCAGTATTGAACATCCAAATATCCTTGAACCTGTCCGTCTTTAATTGCCAGCAGGACTCTGAAACTATCTTGAGCCGATAGAATTCGCTCGGCTGTCCAATAGGTGTCGACGTTATGAAGATCACAATACTGCTTCGTCCACTTTTTCGAAAGCAGTTCTATCTGACTGGTCGATACATTCGGCGTCGGTTCCGTCAGAAGCATTTTCTGCTGTTCTGGATCAAATATCGCCCCTTTCAGTTTCAACGGCCGGGAAATCGCCGTATTTTGCGGATTGAATACAAAATCCATATGGTATCCGCCATAGTTTCGCTCCATATAGGAAAGCATCTCGGTAAACGCTTCTTCTTTCCTGGTAAAACCGATGATCATCTCGATATATCGGTCCTCCGGAAGAACAAGCCAGACAAAGAGCCCCTCGGTGATACCGTTTTCCAAAACCACATAAGCATATTCATTCTTATCCTTCAGTGAACGATAAAGATTATCTCTGCTGTATGTAAAGTGTGGATCGGAATAGAATGGATCCTCTGCCAGTTCACGGATAAAATCCTCATATTCATCAAATGAATGTGTTTCCTGAATCATTTTCTACGTCTCCATAAATCCCGATTTGTGTCTGGTTTTCAAAAAAAGGCAGCTCTATTTTCTGTTTTTATCACATTTTCCTGAGTATATCCAACGTATGATGAGACGCCCCGATCAGATCCTGGCGTTCACAGATCGTAAAGTGATATTCCATCCATTTGTCAAACGTCTCGTCGTCCATGGCGTCAATGTCCTCTCGCTTATAATTCGTGGCACCGTCTGTGGCGACCAGTTTGATCCTTTTCACGGGGACCGCCGCATCCAAGTCCGCAATCTCCTCCGTGCGCACCATCTCAAAAAGATCCTTCGGCTCACTGATACAATGCCAGTCAGCAGTCAGCATATTGAGCTCCATCACCTCATGCAGATGGTTCAGACCGAATACATACTGTACGACGGTCGGCTCATTCATACAATAAGCCACCAGGATATAACCGCCTGGTTTTGTCACACGCACCGCTTCAGAGAGTGCTCTCAGCTTTTCTTCCTTCGTGTAGAGGTGATACATCGGGCCGAGCAGCATGGTCAGATCGAAAGAATTGTCAGAAAAAGCGGCCAAATCCAGAGCATTCCCTTGCCGTGCTGTGATAGGTTCCGTACCATCCAGTTTGGATTTCAGTATGTCCAAGTTATGTTCAACCAGCTCAACCGCTGTCACGTGGAGTCCTTGCTTTGCCAATGTCACGCTGTAGCGCCCTGTGCCGGCTCCGACTTCAAGGATGCTTGGATCTGAAATGCCTTCCAGACACTCTTCTATGTATCTCATGGTGGTCAGGTATTCCACCTGCCCATGACGGGAAAGAAGGCGTCCTTCTTCGTCATAATTGTTGTAGTATTCTTCAAGATAATTCATGATTTCTCCCCCACAAGCTCCGATTTGCATGACTCATTGAGCTTGCTCCTGAACGCCCCGACCATGCTGAACTCCCGGGACGGCACCTTGGCCCGGAGCTGTGCGCTGCTGCGCTGCCTGGTCCCTCCGCGGCTCATGGCAGCTCGTCCAGAAGAGCCCGGACGGTCCCCTCGTAGTCCCCGTCGATCCTCACCACCCGCTGGCCCGCCGCCTGGAAGCCCTCCGCCGTTTTCCGGTTGTCCGCCTTCAGTTCCTCCACCGTGCAGCGGCTGTCGTCCAGCCGTGATTCGATATCGCAGCTGTGTTCCCTGATCTCCCGGAAATGGGCGTCGATGAACCGGTCCGTCAGGGCCAGGCAGAGGAAGCGGATAGCGGACAGATACCGCCGGTCAAAGTCCCGCTGCCAGTCAAATGGGATATAGCAGCCCTCCACAATGAGATCCTGCCGGTTTTCGACGGCGGTCTTGACGATCTCCCGGACGATGGGCCAGAGATAACCCACGAGGGCGTCGTCATCCTCCGGCGTCAGCTCCGTCCGGCCGCTGCGGATCAGGCCCATTTTCAGGTGGTCGATGGAGAGGTACGGCCAATGGTATTTCTCCAGCATCCGCTGGGCCAGCAGGGTCTTCCCCGTGTGGGATGCGCCCGCTATCAGAATGACCATGCCCGCTCCTCCCCTCCCTGCCAATCGGCCCCGGCGCGGAGGTCCCGGTCCGCCGTCAGGCCCTCCAGCTCCGCGTGCTCCTGCAGGGCCTTTTTCACGTCTATGCGGTAATCCACCATCATGCAGTGGGCGAATTCCCCGTCGTAATACGTCCGGATCCGCTCTCCGCCCAGCGCCTCCATGGTCCGCCAGGAGGCGGGGTTGTCCAGATCGGCGTCCAGAAAGGCGGTCTCGATCCCGTACCGGGCGCAGACCTTCAGCCCCAGATACAGGTTGATCCTGTTGTAGCCCTTCCCCCGCTCCGTCGGCCGGATGGAGTATCCGATGTGGCCGCCGAACCGGCGCAGCTTCCCGTTGAGGGCCAGACGGACGTTGATCATGCCCACGATCCTCCGGTCGCTCTCCCGGACCAGAAAATACGTCCTGGCGGGGACTTTTTCCTCATCGGGCTCCCGGACGCGGTCCTTTTCCAGTTTTTCAAGCCAGCCCTCGTAATCATCCAGATATCTGTGCAGCCCGCCGGTGCCGTTGATATCCGAGCCGTATGCGTAGAATTCGCGGACGTACGCAGCGGCGTCCTCTTTCCTCTCCGGGCCCGGCACTTCAAAGTAGAACCTCTCCATGTATGAAACAACTCCCATCCCCGGTCAAAACATGCCGCCGTTGTATTTCTTCTGCACTCTGACGATCAGCGCCAGCGAGACCGCCAGGCCAATGAACAGGATCGCCAGAGAGATCATGACGACGGGCTTCGTATCTCCCAGCAGGGCGACGCCGCCGCTGAGAGCCATGAACAGCGCCAGGACGAGCATCCCCACGCTGAAGGATCTGCCGTACGCCGCCCGGTCGGAGTCCTTTACCCTGGTCTGGTGGTAATCGTGGATCAGGTCGGTCCTTCCGCGGCGGATCAGAAGTCCCATCACCAGGACCAGAGCGGCCACGGCAAACAGAATGACGGAATAGATGATCATGCTTTGTCCTCCCGGCGCTTCTGCGCCTGTCCTCTTCTCCTCTCCCCGCTTGCCGGGGAACGATCGTGCGCCCCTTTGTCGGCGAGATCACCGCTGCAGCAACCGCGAAGACCCAGGCCTTTCTGCCTTGCCCAACCTTCGCCCCGGCGATCCCACGCCTGTAAACGCCATTTTCATGATACATCACCGCGGCGGCAGGCGCAAGAGCGATCTTGTCCGTTCCGTCCTTCTCCCCGATTTAGTTCGTGCGAAATGCCGATTATACCGCCGGGCAGGGCAAAGCCCTTAGCAGTTCTACACGAATACCTGCCGAAATCTCGCTCAGTCCCCGGTCCGTTTTCACGCAGCGCCGCAGAACAGGCAGTACGCTTTGCCAAAAAATGCTTTTTCCCACTGGACAAAGAATAAGAATGTGTTATAATAACACCATATTACAGTAAAGCAATGAATGACTGAATTGTTTATCATTCCGGCTTTACAGAAAAGGGGAGAACATCATGCGTAAATCGTTCAAGCGCCTACTGGCAATCCTGCTGACGACGATCATGCTGTTGAGCCTCGCGCCCACAGCCTTCGCCGCCGATCCCGGAAAAATCTCCGGCAGCGCCAACGCCTCGGTCCACGTATTCACCAAGGCTGAGAACGCCGCTGTGGAGAATGACGTCTTCGCCAAAATCGAAGCCGTCAAAGACAGTGCGGCCCGCCCCATGGGCGGCATCGGCAAGATGACAGAGGCCGATTACATCAGCATTATCCCCCAGGTTGTCAAAGCCATTACCGGCTCCTCCACCTACGTGAGAGGATCCCTGCAGCGCAACGGCAACTTCCTGGTCTGGCAGACCACCGTCGGTATCCCCTGCTGCTACGACCCGAGGATGGAGGCCCTGCTCAACGGTTCCTCCGCCCCGTCGGAAGAGGAAGTGAAGGCGGCGGAGCAGGAGGCGGAAGCCTTCCGCGACGCGCTGCTCGCGTCCCTCCCGGAGGGCGGGACCCGGTACGTCGGTTCCGCGACCTCCCTCAACATCGGGCTGATCCAGCCCTACTGGGAGAGCAGCACCAGCTATGCCGACTCCAGTTTCCGCAACTATTCCCCTTACTACAAGTCCACCTGGGAAGCGCTGTACGGGGCGACCGGCGGCACCGGCTACCGGTACTCCATGACCAACGCCAACGTCGATAACATCGCCGATACCATCGAAAAGTGCGGGCTGGTCATCTTCGACTCCCACGGCACCACCGACTACAGCGGTTCCGGCGAGGACTACACCAGCCGCGCCAACAGTTCCTACCTGTGC
>JAEEGF012507656.1_pt1 | contig 20049 bp, 14 predicted proteins | sample 9134171 | NCBI WGS metagenome assembly JAEEGF01 (sample SAMN16246542, study PRJNA631951) | gut metagenome | biome: gut microbiome; feature: rumen; material: AP-attached | host: Bos | place: Iran: Karaj | collected 2018-10
CCATCCACACTGGCATAGCTTCCCGCATTCACCGACAGCGTCACCTGCGGATTAGACGTTATCGTGAAACGTTCCTTGGGGCCGAACACATGCCGCACCCTGTTGGACGGCCATAGCGCCTCCGCCTCGACGCGGATTTTCACGACCTGCAAAGGAACCGTCTGCGTCAGGATCGCGCCTCCGCCGTCAGGCGTGAACTTGAACGTGACAGTTCCGGCTCGTCCGGACGTGTCAGGACTCCTGATGAACAGCCGCATGTCGCCTTCCTCGTCCGCCTCACCACGCCATGTGCGGGGGAGGTTGAAAACCGTCCCGTGTGAATTCGTCGCAAGCACGCCGGAAACATCCGTCGATAGGCGGAGCGACCCCGGACTCGCAAGCGCCCAAGACAAGTCTATCGCGGCGCTTGTGGAACTCGCCGACACAATCTCGCCGGGCGCGTTCGTGTACGAGTCTTCAACGATTATGGCACCACCACCGTTGAGAGATATGGAGCTTGCTCTTACATGGCGCTCTATCGTCACCGTTCCGTGAAGAACGGCGTCGCGACATGTCGCCGTGACGACGATCACGCGATTGTCAAAGTCCTCTTCGCCGGTCAGCGAGAGATACTCCCATGAAGACAGTGTCTCCCCTCCGCTTTCCCAGACGACGGACGGAATCACCCCCGCAGGGATGTCGAACACGTCCGCAGTCATTATAACCGGAAATGTCGGATCGAGCAGTCCCGGCGGCGCAATTGAAAGCCATGGCGAATACAGCACATAGCCTTCTTCCCCGTCTGTCGGTTCAACCAGCTCGACAGGGTCCTCGTCCGGATACGAGACCGCTATGCTGACCGTGTACACTGGGCTTCCGATTGGACCGCGGAGCATGCCTCCCCCTCCGACATCCGCAGTGCCGTCGTCGCAGGAATACGCCACTCCGGGCGGAACACTCGAAAAACCAAGCGAATAGCGCAATCCCTTCTCCAGGAGAAAAACATAATCTCCCTCATTAGTCACCACTACCGAATATTCGCCGACGGACAGCAACGTAGGCTCAAGAGGAGCGCTGTCCAGCGAAACCGTCAGCTTGTAAAGCCCGTTAGTTAGCCCCACGCCCACCTGCGAGTCAACCCACTGCGGATATCCGATAGCCAGTATCTCCGTCGCGTTCGTGAACGTCGCCTGCACCCAAGCTTCTGACTGGCCGTGGAAGTCGCCACCATAGTTGATTGGCTCGGGATCGAGAGAATCGACGAGCCCGTCTCCGTCGGCGTCAAATGTGCTAACGCGCGGATAGCCGAGAGGTATCCCGTAGTCGTCGAAGTCCGCGACAAGCGGGTTCGTGCACGTCCCGATGCGGTACCTGACGGTCCTTCCCGCAGCCGGAGCCGGACCCCGCACCGTGTAGTATCTGTTCGTGTCGCCGAAATCGCGCTCGCCGTCGCACTGCACCCCGAGCGGCATGTCCATCGCGGCTAGCGACGGATCGACAGAAAGATAACTCACATAAACAACGTTGGGCTCTTCCCGAGGAAAGATCACCTCGTACGTGAGCGCCGGAGAGCCTGAGCCAATGTCAGAAAAGAGTCCGATGTTCCGAAACTCGATCACGTCGTACACGACTCCGTTCATCGAAACGGTGTCGAAGTAGAGTCCGCTTCCCCATGTCGTCTTCCTCGCCCCCATGTCGGCGTTGCATCCGAACACCGACACGCACCCCTCGGCAAGGCTCGACAGCCCGAAGGCGACTCCCTGCGACGGATCGCACCAGTCGACGGCGAACGGCCCGACGCCAGTCTGCTGGGCGAGATAGACATGTCCGTCCAGCGTCGCGTGTATGGAACGGTAGACGGTGCCGTTCATTGTGACGGGCACGCCCAGATCCGCATCGAGATACGCGTAGTTGCTTGCGTCGGACCCTCCTGTGATGTAATTCATGAAATGCGGTATGTCCAGCCAGAGGAAGTCGTCCTCGGACAGAACCTCGGCAGAACCCAGCTCATCGCCGTCCGTGAGGAGGTCGCCGTCGGTGTCGGCAAGGTCGGGGTCGAGTCCGAGCGCGACCTCGCGCTGCGCGACTACGCCGTCCGCGTCGGAATCGTCGTTGGCGAGGAATCCCCTCGCGTCGAAGAACGCGGCATTGTTCGTCACGATCGCCGGATCGGTTATGGTCCACGAGCAGTTCGTCTCGCCCGAGACGTCTGTGCGGAAGTCGATCCGCGCCCAGTCGTTCGACTCAATCCATCTGGAATAATACAGCCCGATTGCGCAGAAGACATATTCGGGAGTCCACTCCGAGGCTAGGTCAACGCGGTTCGTCTCCTTCCCGACCATGTTGAAGGCGAACGCCGGCACGTCGTTCGTCGCGGCGCCGCTGCGCGTGCCACCCGTGAGGAGCGAGCCCAGCGCGGCGCGCTCGGCCTCGGCGGCAGCGAGCTCCGCGCGGAGGCGCTCCTTCTCCTCGCGCGTCGGGACGCCGCCGTTGGGCGTCGTCGCGAATATGCCCAAGCCGAGAAGCAGAAAAGCGAACAAAGCGGGCACCGCGAGCCGCGCAAGCCTGCGCAGTCCCGTGACTAGCGGAGCGGCAAGAGCCATTCCGCATATCACCAGCACCGTCCAGCGCCCGAACGCCATCCAGTCGAAGGCATGCGCGTCCCCCGCCGACGCGAACGCCGTCGCGGCATATGCCATACACAGAACTGTCACCAGTTGTTTCATATGCTTCACCCATATTATACCATTTCGTGCGGCACATTTGCCGCGATACAAAAACACTGGGGACAGTCCCCCCGGGAAATCAATAACTCCGACGGTTGGCACAGGGGCTCCGTTACCACTTCGCCTCGTGCTGCGCGCCTTCCAACCGGCAGAAAACAGCGGGGACAGTCCCTCTATAAGTTCCAAGGGGGCCCGTCGCTCCGCGACGGACCAAGAAACTGCCGGGGACAGTCCCCCAAAAACACCTCCCGAGGCAGGCGTTGGGTACCTCGCGAGGTGGGCACCATATACCTCCCGAGCTAGCCACCATGTACCTCGCGAAGTGAACACCTGACACCTTGCGAGCATATTGACGGGGCCAGTCCTCAGTGGTTTCTTTTCTCTTCTCTTCCGCAAGGGGGAAGTTGTCAACATCGGGACTGTGAGACCGCCCCTCCCCCGGCCCCCCACCCCGCGGCGACCCAAGCTAATACAGCCGGGTCCGTTGGGAAGGCCCGGCCGCCGCTTGGGCACCCCGCCGCAATAAGGACGGGTAAACCTCATTTGAAAAACCAGATGGACACTCTAAATGTCCATCTGACTTTTCAATTCACATTTTCAAACCCACGTTTACTTTTTCAAGCGGCACTTATTTTTGTCCATTTTCGTATATTGCGAATGATGCCCCCGCGAAAGCAGCCTCTTTTGCACGGAGTCTGGTCATTTCGGCAGAACTTCGTAGTAGAAGCACTGCACCTCGGGCCGTATGTCCATGCAAAATGCGGGAAATATGAAGCTGTCGTATAAGCCGCGTACGGGATTCGGCGCGATAGAGGGAACCGACCATGCGCCGAATTCCACGGCACGCAATCCAGCGTCATCAATCCTCTTCAAGACCATATCAGGATCCATGCCGCGGCCGAAGGAGCCGAGGCCGAACTGCAGAAAGACGCGCCGCCCTTTTTCGAGATATTGTTTGACGCAATCCGTTGACTCTGAAAAGACGACTGGGAACGGCAGTCTGCAGACACCTGACGAGATGAGGCCCTTGATGATTCGGTGGTGCCTGTTCAGAGGCTTCTCGCCCTGTTCTGCAATGGATGTCGGGGCGATCATGGCGTTTGTGTAGTCGAAACACCGGAGTATCGGCAAGTGTTCAAGTCGATTTATGTCTCCATTGCCGAAGTAATCCATGAACAGCGGGTTGCATTCTTGTATCACTACAGCCCCGGAAGGCACTACTGTATGCGTAATGGTAGCCTCCGTTATGCGAATAGGATAGCGCGCCATAAAGCTATATCTTGGCGTCACAAGGCGGAATGCAGCCATGCACACACACGCAACGGCAAGCATAAGAGACGCGGAAAGCCTCTTCCGGCTTCCGCAAACCATCACAATGGACGCAAGGAACAAAGGGACCGCGCATAGCATCACAGGAAGGAAAAATCGGACGTCGCACCAATAATACCCAATGTACAGTGTAAATAGGACAATCGTCTGGAACAACACATACGCGGCAAGCAAAATGAAAGCCTTGTTTTTTTGCATCCCGCCCCACGCACCCTTGACCATCAGCAACGCAACGACTGAAACTGCGCAGAGAAGCACCAGCGCGACTAGAGTGATTGGCTCATGCAAGTATTCGCTTAGATTGGAAAGTGCATTGTCGAAGCTGAATGAAAGGCCAAGAAAGTCGCATGGAACGGAAACCCAGTACTTGTAGCCGTTCCTGGCGAATGAGCCAAACACGCATTTGTTGTATATGGCGTTGGCAGCAACGTACATTGCCGCCGGACTCGAAAGAGTCAAGATGGACAAGGCCTTCTTCTTGGACCCGATCTTCTTTAACAAGACGGCGAGCGCGAACGGCGCCATCATCGGCAGTCCCGTCATACGCACCGCGCCGCACCATGTGACAAGCGCTCCCGCACCGAGGCAGAATCTGAACGACGGGGATTCGTCTTCTGCGAACTTGACAAACACGATTGCCGAAAGCGCGAATATCGCAGTGTATGGAATCTCCGTCATCACAAGGCGGCTGTAGAACACGAAGTCCGGGATGAACATCGGAATGACTGGGCACAGGTAAGACCATCTACCCAAGCCAGCCATCCGGCCAATCCTGCATGATAACACGAGAAAGAGAAGCGCAAAGGCTAGTATCGCCCAATGCAACGACAGCACGTCTCCGCCGAAGAGGAAATATGCTGGCGTGAGGCATGTCAGCGAAAACCACGGAGCATACCGCGAAGGATACCATTCGCCGTTCAATGTAAAGCCAAACTTCCCATGCTCAAAAAGATTAGCAAGCCCAATAGCATACTCGTTCGAATCTGGTGGTATCGCCAGCGACATGCCGAGCTCTGACGGCAAATGGAGCAGAAATCCGGCAACAAGCAGAAACACAAGCCAGCCAATTTTACACAGGAACAATTGATCCCTAAAGCAAGAGTAACGCGCACTACCAACACTCTCCAGCATGGGTTCCTCCTCATCGATACTTCAGGATACACCAAATCGCCTTAAGACCATCTTTCCAGCCAATCTTCTTACCTTTGGCGTAGGTACGGCCCGAATATGAAATGCCAACTTCGTATACGCGTAGCCCAGCACGCGCAACACGAGATGTAATCTCAGGCTCGAATCCGAACCGGTCCTGCTGTAGATGCGGGAGTATTTCCATTAGAGCCTCGCGGCGAAACGCCTTGTAGCAAGTCTCCATGTCGGTGAGGTTCAGGTTGGTGAACCAGTTAGACAGCGTCGTCAGGAACCGGTTGCCGACGGAGTGCCAGTAGTAAAGCACTCTGTGCGGCTCTCCACCCATGAACCGCGACCCATACACCACGTCCGCCTTTTCGTCCAATATCGGCTTTACCACCTTTGGAATTTCCTGCGGGTCGTATTCAAGGTCAGCATCCTGCACGATGGCGATGTCGCCTGTCGCCGCCGCGAAGCCCGTGCGCAGCGCGGCGCCCTTGCCTCGGTTCGTCTCGTGGTGCAGCTTCACAAACGTGCAGCCGTCGGAGTCGGCGAACTCTTCGACTACCGCTGCAGAGCCGTCCGTGCTGCAGTCGTCAACGAGCACGAGCTGCTTTTCAAGCGGAACGGCACGAACCGCCGCAACAATGTCGCGTAGCGTCTTTTCTTCGTTGAACACAGGAATTATCACGGAAAGTGTCATGCAAACCCCTATTGAATCATGGAAACGCACAATCCCACTTCGGCTCGACAGCAAGCCCGTGAAACAGCTCGCGCTCTGATTGGGAAAACAATTTCAGCGTCGAAACGGCAAGCGACTTCCAGAACCTACGCGGACGGACGATGAAGAACTGTTTGCCAGACTCGCCCGACGCCATTGCGTAGAGCGCGCCCGTTTTTTCGACGCACGTGAAGCCGTTCTTCCGCAGCTCAGAAAACTTATAGATGGCTGTCGCAATCTTTTCCATGTGACATATTATACCAAATAGTATGCCCATTTGAGCGGCACTCAATTGTGAATTGTGTGACCGTTGTCAAATCCCTCAATTTATCAGGGACAGTCCCCTGAATAATCCCTCCACGACTCCCAGGGGGTCCGTCGCTCCGCGACGGACCAAGAAACTGCCGGGGACAGCCCCGCAAAAAACACCTCCCGAGGTAGGCATTGGGTACCTCGCGAGGTGGGCGCCATGTACCTACCGAGCTAGCCACCATGTACCTCGCGAGGTGGGCGCCTGACACCTTGCGAGCATATTGACGGGGTCAGTCCTCAGTGGTTTAAAGGCCAAGGTGACACTGTTCCAGACAGATAGCTCAAATTTTTTGTGAATTAGCGATATTCGGAACAGATCCTTGCTGAATACCACTGCGCACAGTCATAGCAAAAACGAAAAGCAGCACAACAATGAGCCATCCTGCAATCTGTTGCACCAGCATTAGGTTCGAAATCAAAAAAAGCAATGGAACGGGCATGAACATCAGCACCTTCTTTGCGTCATCCATCATACTTTGGCTAGCCGCAATCAGAAGATATGATAATGCACATACAATCAGACCCTTGTCCCGCGCAACTACCGCAACAACAGACATCGGCACGGTCACACAAAGAACATTTCTTGCATATGCCCGGTTTCGAAAAACAAGCAAAGCCGCAAGGGTTGCAAAACCGCCAACAGCAAAAATCAGACTCGCGGAGAATACGTACTGCACGCCCAGCCCTAGACAAATCGCCAAGCAACAATACGGAAAAAGTATCGCAGATACAATATCTAAGGGCCGGCGCGCCTCTATTGCCATCTTCGCGAAAGCGAAGAATGGAATAATTAACACACAACAGTCAGTCAATCTCGACACTGTCCAAAATACGCAAAGTATAAAAGCTGGGACCAGGCGAACCAGCCAGTCCTTTGAAGCACGCAACAGATATGATAGAACACCACAAACAGCCACACCTACAAATGCATTTGCTATAATATTGGCGGCACTGCAATTTCCACTTGTAAAGATCCATTTAGGGATAAAGGCACCAGCAGGCAGTTCACCTAGGCTATATGCCGCAGAATAATCTTTTATAGCCCAAATCATGTCTATCGGCGACTCTCCGCACAATAAAGCTGGCGGAATTGATGCCACAAGACAAATACAGCCTCCGTAGATGACCGTCTTGAACCTCCGCCCGACCAAAAGCGGCACGACAATCAAAAGTCCAATCTGCGGTTTAAGCATTGCTAAAGCCAAGAAGAAGCCAGCGGCGAATTGGCGATTTCGGTTCAAGCAGTGAACCATTGACAGTAATGATGCTGCAATCACCAATCCATAATTTGAAACACTCAAGCATGAAACGAATGCGTATAACAATGGCATAGCGGCTATTGTCGGGAAAACACGCTTCCAGACTGGCATCGTGTAATTCCTTTCAGACAATAACGAATAGCCGAACAAATATACTGCACAACAGATTTCAACCACCAGCCAGCATGCGGCAGCAACCCGCTTCGGCAACAGAGCGAACGGCATAAAAAATGTGTAGGACCACGGCGGATATGCGGCCACATACTGATGCCATCTTGTATTGGGACATCCCCAGTAAAAAGGGGAAAACTGCAGCGACATTGCACTTCCATCCCAAATGTGCAAAGGATTAATACCTGAAAACAAGCACCTCACCTCATTGTATCTCAGCTGAAAATCATACAGAAAGTAATCTCCATTCTTTAACGCCATTATGTTCAGTGAAATGTCGATACAATATATCCCCATTATTATAACAAACAACAGCATGGTGAAAACACCTACACACTCGGATGCCGTCAGCCGCCTACTATTCTTCGGAAACATTTTTACACTCCCCATTCTCGCTACCTGTATTTCAATATGCACCAGATGGCCTTGAAACCATCCTTCCATCCGATTTTCTTCCCTTCGGCATATGTGCGCCCTGAATACGATATGCCAACTTCGTAAACTCGCAATCCTGCCCTCGCGACGTGCGAGGTTACCTCCGGCTCAAAGCCGAATCGGGTTTGCTGAAGGCGTGGAAGAATATCCATCAGTGTCTCGCGGCGGAACGCTTTGTAGCATGTCTCCATGTCGGTGAGGTTTAGGTTAGTGAACCAATTTGACAACATGGTTAGGAAACGATTGCCAACAGAATGCCAGTAATACAATACTCGATGTGGAGCGCCGCCCATAAACCGCGAACCGTAGACCACATCTGCCTTGCCGTCCACTATCGGCTTTATCACCCTAGGAATATCCTGCGGATCGTATTCCAAATCAGCATCCTGTACTATCACTATATCGCCGGTTGCCACGGCAAAGCCAGTTCTAAGAGCAGCTCCTTTGCCCTTGTTTGAATCATGGCGGAGCTTGACGATCTTGCACGATGAGTCTCCGCCAAGATCGGACAAAACATCCCATGAGCCATCCGTGCTACAGTCGTCAACAAGGATAATCTCCTTGTCGATATCTACAGCGCGGACAGCTTCTACTATCTGAATCAGCGTCTGCGCCTCGTTATAGACCGGTATTACAACTGAGAGTTTCATTTGCGACCCCTTCATATCTGAGCTTAGCTGTCAAGCAAGAGCGTTCCACTCCACCGCAGCAAAACAGAAGATTTATTCAACATCCTGCTCATTTCAACGACTATTTCATCTTACACCTATGACTTTCTGCGCACGAATTCGAAGTTCTTCGGACTCCTGTTTACAGCCGATCTCCCGCAATGCAATCGAAAGGTTAACCATAACACCGTAATCGCCAGGGCTGACACGCAACGCCTCTCGCCACAGTACCACCGCCTTCCCAACTTCACCCTTTATGGCCAACAGGCGAGCGAGCCTGTCGGCTGTGCGTATGTCATCGACACCCAGTCTTGAAGGAAGAGCCTTTTCGAATTCACGCTCTGCAAGGTCGAGATTCCCCTGCAGATCTTCTGCGACACAGCCACGATAGTAATGCGCCAGCCTACGCCCACGCGGCTGACGGCTCAACGCCTCTCCGCGATCGATCCACCAAAGCGCCGATTCCGCATTCCGCTCCCCGTTCATATCGACAAGGGCCCTTATCCAGCATATCTGCGCGTATTGTTCTGATTCTGAACCTATCATGGACTCAACTTCGCGGCAGAGCATCAACGCATCCGAATACATTCCACGGTCGCAACAGCGCTGCGCCAGGAAAATGTGGTTGGCAAAAGCCTGCGGAAATGCTTCTACACCGGAAATCAGTGCTTTGTCGGAATCTGCCCACAATGCGGCCCAACGTGCTGCTTCTGGAACAGCTACCACGCGAGAAAGTATGAGCAACACGCCGCAGCCAAAAGCAACTGCTGATATCTTGCGGCTAGAAATCCCCCATATTGCGGCGTCTGTCAGTGCCACGGACAGACCCATTCCCGAAAGTGCAAGATAGTAGTCCCCGTAGGGGCCATTCCCCAGACCCGCGAAATTACCAAGCGGAATGAATGCACCAACAGAGAATATCATTCCAAATGCCAAAACCGGCCGTTTTCTCCACAACAACATTCCCGCAGCCCCCCAAGCAAAAAGCGCGATGTATGCCGACACGAGAATGCTCCAGTGAACCGAACCGCCAACGTAACCACCAAACGCGGACATTCGTCCAAATGGAAACAGCCATGAGATGAAATGCTGCCATGTGAAATATGCCGCAGCGAGCATAATATCCAATCTGGTGGTATTGGCAAAGCTTCCGTTTACTGACGTGGCAGAGCCGCCCAACCAACGCAGCAGCATATATAGCACAGTAATGCCAGCATACACAGCATATGCAACCCAAGTCCGTCTTTGCCGTATACGTGAATTGCGCAGAAGCATGTCAAAGAGCACTATTCCCGGTCCTATGACAACCGCCGCTTCATATGAAGAACAGGCAAGAAATATGCTCGCAGCAGACAGGACAGGGTACGATTTGTCGTGCAGGACAAATGACAGCGCGACAAAGATGCACATCACTTGAATATTGACGCAACTGAGCCACGCCACGGATGACACCAATGTCGGCGCAAGCAGCCATACAGCTGCAGCCAATTCGCCAAAGGCACCCTCTGGCTGCATGCGCTTAAAGAAAGCCCGCACTGGAAAATAAGACATCACACCAATCGCTATTGAAATCATGCGCGCTAGACACAGATCGCTGGCAGAAAGTCTGGCAAACAGGAAGAACAATATATTTTTAATCGGACGAAAGAGGCCGAAGGCGTCAGATCCTGCAAGTTTCCAAACCGCATCCAATCCGTTAACAAATGTCAGTTCCTGCATATCGTCTGCGACAAACGCTGGCGCTGAAACGGCAAACGACTGAACAATCACATATGCCAACAGTGTAAGCGTCACATATGTACTCGGATTGAAAATCTTTTTCATTGATAAAACCAGTACCCGCAGGCTATGTGGTCACCCAAGAAACTTATTCGCGTGCGTGACTCGCCAATAAGATTGCCTGGCAGCTCAAAAGACGCATCAATAAATCCGCTTTCTTCAAGCGCAAATTCCGGACTGGCGGCTAATACCCCATTAACAGCAACCTGCAAACGAATCTTCTCACCAAAGACAAACCCACGAGCAGTAGAATAACCTGCGCGAGAAGGCACATTGACATTTGCAGAACGCAGAGTCCGCATAACGACTAAGACATCCTTCCCTGTCTCAAGCTCAATCTCAAGCTCATCGCATCCGCAAACCACTCTACCTGTGTCAAATGCTGTTTTCCCGCCTAACTCCGCAAAGCAACCAAACACGCCAAAGGGCTTTTCCCCATTGCGCATTAATACTTCATAATCCGAATCCCTTTCGTCAAGGTCACATCCGATATCAACATAGCAGACAAGACGCCTACCTATCGCCAGCTGATTCGGCGCAACTGCAGCGCGGTCGAATGGCGCCCAGTCAGCCTGACGAAGTTCAATACCATCTGGTCCATGAAGCAGCGTCGGACCTTGTCCCTTGGCAAGAGATTCATTCAACACGTCATCTGGCGCAAACAACCAATGAGAAAATCTAAGCGAAGGTTCGCGTTTTAGAAGAGAGAGATTGCCATAAACGGTCCGCGCCCTGAATTCGGGCGAATATATTCCGCCAAGGTGTGCAAGCCTGCGATTCCCTAGTCTGAAGGCCAAGCCACAGTGCCCGACAGTACCGACAGATGCCGTTGCAGGCAACTCAACATCCATTGCGGACGAAAAGGCGGCAAACCGCTGCCCGTCTGCTGCCGCCAAATGATAGCACATCAAAAAATCGACCGCCGCCAGCGTAGTGAACGCAAATGGCACAAGCAGAACGAGACATGCCGCTGCACATGACCTCCGAGCAATGGTCACCGCAAAAAACACTGCACCCTCGGCCTCAAAGAGAACAAGTGCCGGCTGCACCCATGCCAAGTACCTATCGACATTCGACCCTTGCCATCCAGAGATGGCTACAGAGAAAACCCCTCCTATCGAGGCGATCAAATACATAATAAGGGCAGCAGAGGACCGATGCCTCCAATCATGAACAAAAACACCAGTCCAAAACAAAACAGGGCCGAGGACCGGCATCATATAATTTGCCCTTGGGTAAACGAATGCCTGACCACAAAACAAACCTCGACAAATTGTCAACAAATCAACAAGCATACGGTGGACAGCTTCGGCAAATGGGAACAACACAAAATGGCCCTTGTTGGCAATACTAGAAAACTGCCAAGTCCCCGAAAGCGCATGATTCAGCGTCAACACACCAAACATTCCCACACATCCAAGGATAATCAACCAGCCGACAAATCGTTGGCTCTTGAACTTAATCGGCAAAACAATCGACAGAGTAAGCATCAAGATCAAGGCTACTGTCAGTACCACTCCTTCGGGGCGTATCCACGGCGCAAGCAAAGCAAGACCCGCAGCCAGCATACGCCGATTTCCCATCAGAGCCCAGACGAACATAGAACTTGCAGCCATCCACAAACCAACGTCACTTTGGGACAGGGCGCAACAAATCGGTTGCCCAGAAAGCCCAAGCAGGAGCGTCGCCCAAAAACCAGTCAACCGAGGCCGTTCAAAAACATGGGTAAACACACCGCTCCAGCAAAACAAAAACACAAGATAGAAAACGGCATTGAGCCAAAACCCCCATTCTGGCAATATTCGAGTTGGAGCACCCAACACGCACGGAAACGCCAGAAGGAATGGATACAGCACCGAAGTCGTGCCGGTGCAGGGTGGTTCTCCAGCGGAGAAGGAAAAAGGCGCTCCTTCAACAATGCGCCGCGCAGCTTGCAAATACAACTGGACATCAGGTTGCGGCAGAACACCCAAATCCAACGATGCCGCCAAACTGCCCATCAGATAATAACAGGCTACATGCACTACTCCGAGACAGAAAAGGAGAGCGGCAAAACGCCGCCCCCCACTCAAACTCTCAAAATCAAAGAGCATTAGGGCAACTTATGCTCGTAGTCGCCGGTCGCCCCCGGAGCTCCTGTGCATGTAGGATTCGAAGTGTCATCGGTTGGGGTTGCATAGGTCCCGCCACCCGGACATGACGGATTCGTCTTAAGATACCCCGTGCCGTCCGCCTTATAAAGATCGGTCATCTGGGGTGTCGCGCCAGGAACATTCATCTTGTACTGCTCGCAAGCCGTCTGAATCTGCTTCAGGTTGCTGATGCAGGCGTTCTTTTGCGATGTCTTGCGGTAGCGGACGAAGTTCGGGATCGCGACTGCTGCCAGAATGGCAATAATAGCGACCACGATCATGATTTCAACAAGGGTAAAACCCTTAAGCATCTTTTTCATGGTTGTGTTCCTTTTTGTGTGTTTATTTGCCCCGGCACCATGCCGAAGCACAAGTTCTCTTGCAAATATCGTGCCAAGAAAGTGAATTTTGCGACAAAACTTGAGATTCTGTCATAAAATGCCATGTTAGGCGTTTTTGCACTGGCAAAGATTTTTGCATATTCGCGTTTTTGGGAATGATTTTCGCGGGAACGCGAAATTTCAGCCCTCCGAAAGCTTCCTGTAGAGTGTCGAAAGGTTCACCTTTAGCGTTTCCGCGGCCTTTTCCTTGTCGCCGCCGGTCGTATTGAGAATCTGCTCGATATATTCCTTCTCCTTGCGCTTGAGGAAGCTCTTGAGAGAAGTTGTCGCCTCAGCAGACAGTTCGGACGTCGGCCGATGGTCGACAATCTTCTGCGGCAGCAGATCTTTCGTTATCTCGCCGCCTTGATAGAACGTCAGCGCGTGTTTTATCGCATTTTCAAGTTCACGGACGTTACCAGGCCAGCTGTACGATTCAAGAATCTTAATAGCCTCCGCGGATATCTCAGGAACAGACCGCTCGTTTGGACGCTCCGTCTGGATAAAATGGCGAGCCAGGGGAATTATGTCCTCCGGACGCTTCCGAAGCGGCGGAATATCAATCGTTATTACGGCAAAACGGTAGTAGAGGTCGCTGCGGAAAGTCCCCTTCACCACAGCCTCTTCAAGGTTCGCGTTGGACGCAGCAATGACACGGACATCGACCGGAATCGACTTCGTCCCGCCGACGCGACGGATTTCCTTCTCCTGCAGAACGCGCAGAAGCTTGCCCTGGAGAATGAGCGGCATGGACGATATTTCGTCAAGAAACAGCGTTCCGCCGTTGGCCGCCTCAAATAGCCCCACCTTGTCGGCCACTGCGCCCGTGAAACTGCCCTTCACATGCCCGAACATCTCGCTTTCAAGCAGATTCTCAGGGATAGCCGCGCAGTTAACGGCAACCCACGGACGCTTCGCGCGCGTCGAGTTGCGGTGAATCGTCCTCGCTATGACCTCCTTGCCCGTTCCGCTCTCGCCGTTAATAAGGACAGTCGCCGCCGTAGGCGCGACCTTCTGGATCGTCTCGCAGACCCCCATCATGACTGGCGACGAGGCGATAAGGTTCTCGAAGCGATAGCGCGACGGACGCTCAACAGGCACTGCGGAAACCCCAACCTTCGACACATGCTCCTCGGCGCGCTTGATGCACGCAATCATGTCATCGACCTTGAACGGCTTCGTAAGATAGTCGAATATACCGTTCTTCATCGCATCAATCGCCGTCTCCACGCTCGCGTACGCAGTAAGAAGAATAACCGGTATTCCAGGCGCAATCGCCTTGATTTCGTGGAAAAGCGCCATGCCGTCCATCGGAGTCATCCTCAGGTCGGTGACAACAATGTCTATGCCGCCGTCACGGACAATATCAAGCGCGGCATTCGCGTCCCTGGCGGTCTCTATGGTATAGCCGTTTGCCCTCAGCAGGCTTTGCAGCAGCAGAAGGATTCTCGGCTCGTCATCGACAATAAGAATCTTTGACATATGCAATAATTATACCATATTTTTTCTCATTTGAGGGCTGGAAGACGCAAGAATATACTTTCGTATGCTTTGCCTCTCGCCAATAGAGCCAGCAGCAAGACCCGCTTTTCTTGGTTTTGCCATTCCAACCAAGGCATTGTCTTTGGCATGGATTGTGCATCGCAACTTTACAGTGAAACTGCAACTTACAAAAGACAAGACGGTAGAAATTCGGCTTCCAGGCGGTGGTGGATCCAAGTCCGCGACCGACATTGCCGGCGTGGAGATGTTCTCTCCCGACTGCGACGGATGCCCTGCCGTCAGACTTATCAAGAAGAAAAAGGCATGGCATCTTGTAGCCGCCGATGTCGTAAAAGACCCGAACGGCACCCTGCCTTCATGCTGGGAGGAAACTCCGCACCAGCCGGTGTGGGAACTCCCGCGAGCCTTCCAGGCCCCTCACGCCGCGCTCGCCGTCAATTCCTCGATGGGCACGTTCTCCCAGTCGACGGCAGACGCGATTGTCCAGGACATGATGTCCGGTCTCGATGCGGCCAAGGCGGCCCCTGCAGCGAGTTCCGGATCAAAGAAGTTCGGCATCAAGCGCGAAAGCCAACCGGCCGCGCCTAGACCGTCGGCGAAATCCGATGCGCCAACTAGACGTCCGACTTTCCCGGATGCCGGAACGAGCGTGTCCGAGAACGGCAGGCGTTTCGTGACGCGTCCAATGGCAGAACAGGGGTTCCACCTCTACTCGTCTCTTCCCGAATTCCAGACGCTGTGGATCTCGCGCCTCCTCCCCGAAGGAAAACGTCCGACCGCCTCGTCGATCCAGGTTGCGGAGTCCGCGCTGATGGCAAGCGTATTCCTCCAGCCGGAATTCCATGCCGCGGACGGAAGCACCCTCGCGATCTTCGTACGCAACGAAGCGATCTTCTTCGCCGGATACAAGAAAGGCGAGCCGGTTCTCTGGCTGCGATGCCCCTCAGCCGGAGGAATCAACGCCATGCACACGGCTATAAAGAAGACTCTCGGCGTTGGCGATGATCTCATCAGGTCGGTCCTCGAGGAATCACTTATTGATCCGCGACCGGCGCTGGAACCGTTTATCCGGCCCATATTCGCGCAGCTCGAGCTCTCGCTCGCGTACCTCTCAAGCAAGCACGGACTCAAGTTCGACCACGCGCTGCTGATGGGCCTTGATGCTGGCGCGGCGCTTTGGTCTACCTACGCCGAGGAGGCGCTTCGCCTGAAGCTCATTGCGCCGAATCCTTACGACGGACTCATCGTTGACAAGGGTGTTGAAACCGCCGATGCGACAGGATATCTCGTCGCGCTCGGCGCGGCGATAGCAGGAGCGGAGGTGTCGCTATGAATTCATCGTCGCTTCACCTAAACCTCCTGAAGCCGACCGAAAGGCGCTCATCATCCCCGATTCGACTGAGGGTAATGCTCCCGGTATGCGCCATTCTCGTGTGCGCGGGGCTCCTCTGCTGGTGGGGCATGCTCTTCACCAATCTGATGATGGCGAAGACGCAGGCCTCCAGCATTGAGGAGGATCTCGCGAACAAGGGGAAGCAGCACGCCGAGATCATCAAGCTGCGCGACGAGGCGCGCGAGCTCAAGCTCCAGCTGGAGCAGCTCGACTACTACAAGGCCGGGGTCCGCTCCGTTGCAGAGCCGCTCGCGAAGTTTGCGGAGATCGTGCCGATGCGCGTCCAGATCAAGGAGATGTCCTTCTCGCCGCTTCCGGCGCAGATCCTCCAGCCGCCGGGCGCAAAAGCTCCGCTGTTCGGTCCGACGGAAAACGTCGAGACGCAGAAGCTCGTGATTGCGGGACTGACAACTAAGGAAACGCCTGTTGTGTCGCTGATGGAGTCTCTTTCGTCCGGATTCGAAAAGCTCGTGACGTCCGAGCGGAAGATCAAATCCTTCAGACAGGACAGCGCCGAGGCAGAAGGACGCAAGCTCCTCAGCTTCGAGGTTGAGTACACGATGCCGGAAAGGAGGTTCGCTAAATGAACGGCGGAGTCTTCGACAACATGGCGCCGACCGCGAAGCGTTCGTTCATCATTACGATCGTTCTTTTCGCGATTGCAGTCGTCATATACCTTTTCTGCCTCCAGCCGTGCGAGTCGGAGCTCGAGCGGACAAAGCGCAGTCTTTCAGAACTCCAGGACAAGCAAGCCCGCATGAATGCGGACCTCAGGAACGCCGGGACAGTAAAGAAAGACCTAGAGGAGCTGAACGCCGCGCTGAAGCTGTATCAGGACGCGATGCTCGTTCCGCTGCTCGAATCGTACGCGATGCGGGCAAAGACGTTGCTTGATCCGCTCATCCTCGGCGCAGGGCTTCAGGATGTGCAGTACAACAACGACACCTTCCGTGCCCTTCCGCTGCCCAACCCGATGCCGCGCCAGCTCCATACGCGCGCCGCCATCAAGGTTACAGCAAATGGAAGCTACCAGCAGGCGATTTCGTTCCTCCTGCGGCTTGAGAAGGAATTCCCGCTCGTCTCGCTGCGGCAGCTCGGAATCGTGTCACAGTCGTCACCAGAACATCAGGCCCTGACGTTCGTGCTCGAGTGGCCGGCGAAAGGAGGTTTGACCCGCAAATGACTACAGCAGTATTTCTAGCCGCTGCGATAGCCGTCCGAAATCCCTTCTGGCCGATCGGCTACGAAGGGAAGATGGAGGTGATATCCGCAGAACCAGTCGTCGCCGTCGCGACGGCGAGCTCGGTCGAAGACGAAACCGCAACCTCGGCGATGCTCGCACGCAGTTCGAACGCGGTCTTGCCACGTCACTGGATCGCAGCGAGGAAGTCCCTTCGCATGGGGGGAACTGCCTCTGTAATCGACATAAACGCCGGAACAAAACGCCATTGCGTGATGATCAACGGACTCGCCTACGGAAATGGCGACCTCGTGTCGGTAAATCACGATGGACGGCGCTTCACATGGCAGGTGCAAGGTCTCACCGAAGGCGAGACCGTCAAATTAAAGCGCGTACGCGCAAAGCTACTGGACAAAGAAGAAAATCTTAAGGAGATGACTAAATGAAAGCACAGGCAACATTTCTAATGACAATTCTCGCTGCGTCGCTCAGCGCAACGGCGCAAGAACAGGCGGCCGACTTCGCAGAAAACCCATCTGCGCTTTCCGTCCTCGCGCAGGAACAGGCCACGGTGGCGGAACAACAGCCCGAGGAACAGACCGCCTCTGCGGAGGAGCAGGCAGCGCCTGTAGAAGAACAGGCACCTGCGGCAGAAGAACAGACGGCTTCGACACAAGAGGAAGCGCCCGCAGCAGACGAACAGAAGCCAATGGAAACAGAAACGGCTGCTGGCGAAGTTGAGGAGGAAGACGCAGATGAGCTTCCACCTGCAGTCGAAGCAACTTCAGTCGCAACAGAGGAAAAGCCTCAGGAAGAGGCAATGCCAGCTGAGCAGCCTTCTAGGCAACTTCTTTCCGTCGAAGACCAAATCGCGGCGCAGGAAAAACTAGCGGCGGAACAGCAGCAAGAACAGCCTGAAGACAATAAGGCTACCGCGGCGGTGGAAGACGCAATCCAGGAAGATGATGTGGATGAAATCGACCTTGAGGAAGACGACTCAGCAATTGCAGCGAAAAAGCCGCAGATCAAAGGAGCGATCACCGAGGGTACCATGTCGCTCGTGGACATCGAGTGCGACGAGGCGACTCTCGCGGATATCCTCCGCCAGTTCCGCAAGACAACGGGTGCGAACATTATATCCGGCGACTCGACAAACCTCCAACGCCGCGTCTCCGTGTCGCTGAAGCGCGTGCCATGGCTTGAGGGTCTTTCAGCGATTCTCGGTTCGCGCGGATTCCGTCTTGAGCCTCGCGACAACATTTACCGCGTCATCGAGGACGAACAGGTCATTCCAGTCTCCACACGCACGTTCACGCTGAACCACGCCTCGGCGAAGGAGCTCTCCGAGCTCTTCAACGCGACATACGCGCCGAAGGACCAGAACGGGAAGGTCCGCTCGCCGATAGCATCTAGCTTTGCCGGGGCGAATGTCGTTGTTGTCACAGCCTCGGATAAGATCCTCTCCGAATGCGAGGCGATCATCAAGGCAGTAGATAAGGCCGTTGCACAGATCTACATCGAAGCAAGGTTCATTGAGCTTTCTTCCGAGGCTATGCACAAACTCGGCATGCAATGGAACTCGCTCGAGAGCTGGGGTGCTTCCGTAAAGAATATCAACGGCGGATGGGAGTACAATAACGGTAGGGCGGCCAACTACGGGTCTTATCTATCGACCTCGACTTCCACTAGAAGCCCTACTTCCACCAGCTCAGTAGATGGCGAAGGGAAGTCCACCACTTCCACCTCCACGTCCCAAAGCGAGTCCAAGACTTATACTGGGCTCGGTCCGACGACGCTCACTGCGGCACCCGGTGCTGCCCGCACTGCGGAGAACATGGCATGGCACAATGCGCGCGGATTCTCCGGACAGCTGTCGCTGGATGACTTCCGCCTCGCGCTGAGCGCCTTCGAGACTCTTACGGATGCGAAGATGTTCTCCAACCCCAAGATCATCGTCTCCAACGGCAGGGAGGCGAAAGTCGACATGACCACCAAGTACCCCAATGTCACGATCGACTCGAACTACACCGGGCGTGACTCGCAGAACCTCTCGATATCCACCAAGCTCGACGTGATTCCGGGCGAGGACAAGTTCATGTTCGCCAAGGAGGCGTTCTTCAGCTGGGGTATCGAGCTCTCGGTGACGCCGCGCATCTCTCCCGACGGACTCATCTCGGTGGAGATCGTCCCGACGATAAGCCAGTGCACGGGATATGTCGAGCCCAAGTCCAATCAGGACATAGCGACGCCCTACACGCAGTATCCGATCATCGAGGTCAAGCGCCTTACGACGGAGTTCACGATGAAGGACGGCGCGACGGCGGTTATCGGCGGACTTTCCAAGACCACCGAAGAAGACGTCGACTCGGGCATTCCGTATCTGCGTAAGATTCCGTGGATCGGCCCCAAGCTTTTCGGATGGAAGAGCCGCCAGAAGGACCAGAAGGAGATCATCGTCTTCGTCACCATCGGCATTGCGAATCCGGAAGAGCTGCCCAGGGACATTGGTCTTCCCAAGAACGCGATTCTCGGACGCGAATTCGTCCGTGGCAACCAGCTTGAGCCGGGCGACCGCGAAGGAGCCGCCACGAATGTCCTTCAGCTCGACATGAAGCCGCTTGAGGAGCAGACGAAGGGAACTGTGACGATCACGCCGGCGCAGTAATGCGACGAAGTTGAGTAAAAGCAGAACGGGGCGCCTCAAGCGCCCCGTTTGTTTTGGGTAAAAAAGCCGGCCTATGCCGGAGAAATAAAAAAGCCGGCGTATGCCCCGAGCGCGCAGCGCGAGCTTTTGCGCAGCAAAAGTCGCTAGAGGGCTGCGGACATAGGACGCCGACGGGATTTTGAATGCCCGCAGGGCATGAAAAAAGCCGGCGGCGTCCTACTCTCGCATGGGCGGGTCCCACACTACCCTCGGCGATGGAGCCCTTGACTTCCGTGTTCGGAATGGGAAC